>Ga0209344_10005546_pt1 | contig 10841 bp, 9 predicted proteins | sample Cruoilmetagenom6_FD_187293 | JGI IMG/M metagenome (GOLD analysis project Ga0209344, IMG submission 187293) | Oil polluted marine microbial communities from Coal Oil Point, Santa Barbara, California, USA - Santa Barbara Oil Seep Sample 6 (SPAdes)... | ecosystem: Environmental > Aquatic > Marine >...
CGGTCGGTGGGATTTGATTGTTGAAATCGGTACAACAACCCTGGAAGACCTGGACGAAGTTTTAAGCCAAATCCGCCGCTTTGACGGGATAGTAAGCAGCGAAACCAGCCTGTTGCTGAGCACTCGGAAATCAGCATGAAGATGAGCTGTTAATTGATTGAAATTATTTAATTATTGCGATGTGGGCCAAATGAAAACTTCGATGTGTCTAAGGCATTTTTATAGTTTGGCCGCCATCTAGGATAATTTCTTGGCCTGTCACATAAGCAGCGGCCTCCGACGCCAAATAAAGCACGAGGGCCGAAACTTCGCTAAACTTTCCGATACGACCGACTGGAAGACTTGCACCAGCTTCGGCAATTATTTCCGGAGTGAATATCTCTCGCAGCAACGGGCTGTCAAAAAAGCCCAGTAAAACAGCGTTGGCGGTTATTTCAGGTCCGAGCTCAACGGCCAGCGAACGGGTGAGCGCGTTCAAGCCTGCTTTCGAAGCTGCGAGGTTTGAGCCATTCTTCCGGCCAACACGGCTTGTGTTCGCCGAGATATTAATGATCCTTCCAAAAGATAACCCTTCGCGCTTCATTGATTGTGCTGCGGCTTGACTGCACAAGAAAGGTCCTTTCAAATTCGCGCTTAATACCGCATCCCAATCGTCTTCGGTCATTTGAAGAAAAGGACTGTCCCGGTTAATGCCGGCGTTGTTGACAAGGATGTCTATTCCACCCAAACGGTTTGTGATCTCATCAAACATGGCCCGCACTTGTTTACCGACGCCAATATCGGCTTGTATCGCGCAAGCATTCCCACCAGTGGCCATAATTTCGCGCACAACATCGTTTGCAGCATCCGAAGAACGAGAATAGTTGACAACAACACTCGCACCTTCCGCCGCAAAATCCAAAGCAAGTCGCTGGCCTAATCCGCGGGACGCGCCAGTTATAAGTACACGCTTGCCAGGGAATTTTTTCATCAGAGTCTCGCAATATTAGTTGATTCAAATTCACCTTAAACAATTTACATCACTTGGATAGTACGAGGGTGGATCTGTCACCTGATCCGGGTTCGAACCGATCAATCGAAGACAACGCATGTCTGCGACCGGCTTCACCATTTTGGTTTTCAACTCTCCCAAAGGCTTTCAGGAAAACCTTTTTCACTTCCGCGCGGGTAAAATGGGTTGTTTAGTCTGCGCGCGGGATTCCTCGCGGCAATTATTACCACCGTTCATTTTGAAACCGGGCTTCGTGATCTCATAGCCAAGCACAACTTAGCAACGCTTTCGCGTCCACCACCGGCAAATGGCCTGATCTACGTATTTATGCTTGGAATTCAAAGAAGAATACCCTTGTACTCTGCCATGATCTCCTTATGAAAAGCCGTCAAAGTGCTTCGTGGTAAACTCGGATCAATAGGTTAGGTGATGAACGCGCACTGCTTTTGTGTTGCGCTGTGTTTTGCCTTATCTCTGTCTCAGGGTTACGGTGAAGCGCTTAAGGGGATGAAAGGGAAAACTGCATATGAATATGATGAGCACATTCATCAAACCGATGCATCCGGAAGGTATCAAGTTTGTCGCAATCTTTGCGGCAATCACCGTTGTCTTTTTTCTGATCTGGTCCGTTCTGGGGTGGATCGGCGTCGGCCTGACCGTCTGGTGTTATTATTTCTTTCGTGATCCTGAACGGGTGACACCCACACGCCCCGGTTTGATCGTAAGCCCGGCTGATGGCGTCGTGTCCCTGATCGAACCGGCGGTTCCTCCGGCTGAACTGGGCATGCCAGACGAGGCGTTGACCCGTGTCAGCGTGTTTATGAATGTTTTCAATTGCCACGTGAACAGAACGCCAATTGAGGGTGAAATCACTGCCGTGGCCTATCGCCCGGGCAAATTTTTCAACGCTTCGCTGGATAAGGCCAGTGTTGATAACGAACGCAATAGCCTGTGTGTGCGCATGGCCGACGGCCGCCAGTTGGCCGTGGTTCAGATTGCCGGCCTGGTTGCCCGCCGGATCGTTTGTTTCATCACGCCGGGTGCGGTTCTGAAATCCGGTGAACGGTTTGGCCTGATACGGTTCGGATCACGTGTGGATGTGTATTTTCCACATGGTGTGGTCCCGTTGGTCAGCATCGGTCAAACTATGGTCGCTGGCGAAACCGTTCTGGCGCAACTGAACGATCCGGACGACAAGCAAAGCACAGTTCCGTGACGGAAAGCCCTGAAAAAAAACCCATTGCGCTGATCCAACTGATCCCGAACATGTTGACGATCGCCGCGATTTGCGCAGGCATATCTGCGATCCGGTTTGGCGTTCAGGGCAGTTATGTTTTGGCGGTACAACTGATCCTCGCGGCCTGTGTGTTGGATGGACTGGACGGGCGGATCGCCCGCTTGCTGAGCAGTGATAGCAAAATGGGCGCCGAACTGGATTCACTGGCGGATTTTGTGAACTTCGGCGTTGCCGCGCCCTTGGTCGTTTACTTTTGGGCCCTTCAGGACATGCGAAGCGGCGCGTGGATTTCGGTTCTGGTCTATGCGGTTTGCTGTGTTTTGCGTCTGGCCCGGTTCAACGTCGGCACCAAATCTGTGTCGGGCGAAACGCCAAGCCCTCATTTCATCGGCGTTCCATCGCCCGCAGGTGCACTGCTGGTGATGTTGCCGATGTTCATTTCGTTTGCCTACGATGAACCACCAGTACCGCCAGGGGTGCTTGTCTGTGTCTATATGATCGTGGTTGGGTTGCTGATGATCAGTACAGTCCCGACGTGGTCATTCAAATCCATCCGGATTTCCCGCGAGAATGTTAAATACTTCCTGCTCGGGTTCGCGTTTATTGCAGCAGGCGTTCTGACCTACGCCTGGATCACTTTGGTGGCTGTTTGTTTTGGATATATCGGCATCGTCATTTGGTGCGTCGTTCGGATGTTGCCATCTACTTTTAGTAAGAAAACGTAAACGGGGCCACTTCGCTCGGCCCGGTTTCAATTCATCGACAAGGGTTCTACCCAACCATGCACACCCCGCCGCATCACGCCGGGTACGTGATGAGGCCTGCCGCACGCACATCAATCCCATAGAAATCACCACGTTCCATCTGGCCATCGACAGGCCAAGCATCTCCTATGCTAATTCGTTACACCGGGAGAGGGGGCATTCATGATCGCGTCGAATAACTCATCTGGTGACAGGTCAATAATATTGGCAGAGGTACAGCTTGTCGGACCTTCCCACCATTTGCGCTCAACACCGGTGAGACAGACCCAATTGCGACTGCGTCAAAAGCCGCCAGACCTTAGGCGCACCTAATTTCGTGAAATGCTGCGTAACGCGTGCTATCCTGCTGCAATGAGGAAGGGGGAAAGTATGAAGATACGGTTGCTCAACGAAAACCTTGTATCCGATTTGTGCTGGCTGGCTGAGTATGGGTTTTCCGCCTGGGTTGAGTATGGCGGGTTACGCATTCTCTTCGATGCTGGTTGGTCAGATGTCTGGTGTCGTAATGCAGAAACCGCAAATATCGACCTACAGGCTACAGACATTATCGCGTTGTCGCATTTTCACAGCGATCACTCACGCGGACTGCTATTCCATCCTTTTGAGAAAAAGAAGACGCTAATCCTGCATCCGCGTGTGATGACAGCGCTGCTCGATCCGTTCATCGAACCTGTCGACCGTCATCTACCACACTCGTATAAGGAAATAGAAAGAAAAATTCGTAAAGATTTTCGGATATTAGAAGCTGCGACGCCGTTGGAGTTTGCCCCAGGTGCATTTTTCCTTGGCCAGATACCCAGAGTGGTACCTTTTGAACGAGGATATTACTACGATGACCCGATGGAAGACGATTCCGCATTGGCTTTTCGAACAGACAAGGGTGCGGTTGTCGTGACCGGGTGCTCTCACAGCGGCATCTGCAACATTTGCACCTATGCAAAACAAGTAACCGGTCAGGACCTGTACGCGGTTATTGGAGGGTTTCATCTCGTTCACTCCGAAAAACCGGCTGTGGACGAGACAATTCAATGGTTCAAATCGGAAAATATTCCCCGACTGTTTCCGGTTCATTGCGTGTCATTTGACATTCAGGCGCGTCTTCAAATCGAATTTGGCTATGATCGGCCCGGCGCGGGTTCGGAGATCCGGATTTAATGGAAAATTGGACTTCTGACGCTCCTATATGGATATCACGGGCGCTGTGTTGAAATCCCTGCGGCCAGAAGTGTCGCCATACCACCTTCGACATACGAGACATTGGTGAAACCCATTCTCATCAATACATTTGCCGCCGACGCCCCCCTATAACTGGGGGATCCACCGCACGTTGTCAGAATGCACCGGTCGCGGTCCTGTAAATCCGGCGATCTGTATTCGCTTTCCAAATCTGCCATCCATGCCACGGCCCGACCCGGAGCACATATTGCCCGCAGGCTGATCCCGGTTGCCTCCATTTCCGCTGTGTCTCTGACATCCACCAGAAGCGCGTCTTGATCCTCATCAAGTCGCTGCAAAGCGTCGCTCGCAGAAATTTCCACTGCCGTGGAAAATTCGTGTTCTTCCATTTGTGCATATGTTTCGGCCATTGGTCCCTCATAACTCCCTGAACACCATCACTGTAGCATTCTGGTTTCAGGACGCAAATTTTGGGATTGAGGCCTTCTTCAGAAGTAACCAGACCTACACATTCTGACCCGTCATGCCTTGTTACGTGCCGCCAGCAACCAGAGGCACATCAACCCCAGTGAGATCACCATATTCCAGCTGGCCATCGACAGGCCCAACATCTCCCATGCCACGTCATCACAACGGGTGACTGGGGCGGACATGATGGCGTCGAAAAACTCATCCGCTGTCAGATCACTGCCATTGGCCGAGGTACAGCTTGCCGGACCTTCCCACCATTTACGCTCAACACCGGTGTGATAGGCCCCGATGTTTGCCGTGGTCAATGCGGCGATTGCACCCAAAAGGGGAAGTGTCGCGCCTTTGATCCGGACCGCCAGAATGCCAATCACGATGGCGATGACATGCGGGTACCTTTGCCAGATGCACATTTTACACGGGGCCAATCCGCCAAAATGTTGAAACGCCAACGCCCCCAGCATCAATGCGGCAGACCCACCAGCAGCCAACACTATCAAACGGGTGCGCGTGTCAGTCATCATAAGTGTTTCACCAGATAAAAACCGCCAACCAAAACGATGACGAACAGGGTAAACATAAGCCCGAGGCGTTTTTCGATAAAGTCACGAATGGGTGTTCCGAATTTCCACAACAACCACGCCACGATAAAGAATCGCAAACCCCGCGCCAAAATGGATGTCGCGACAAATGTCATCAACGGCATACCGGTCCATCCGGACATGATCGTGATCACTTTGTACGGGAAGGGGGTCACACCCGCGGTCAGAACTGCCCAGAATCCCATATCGTTGAACCGTTCACTGAATTCGGCCATCGCATCAGCCTTGCCAAGGCTTTGCAGGATCGGCTGACCAATCTGTTCAAAGGCCAAGGCGCCTATCGCATAACCCAACATTCCGCCAATGACGGACGCCGTTAATGCAACACCGGCAATCAGCCACGCCCGGTTCGGTCGCGCCAGAATCATCGGAATCATCAAAACATCCGGCGGAATCGGAAACACCGAACTTTCGATGAACGCCACTGCGGCCAGCACCCACAAGGCTTGCGGATGGTCGGCCATACGTATGGTCCAATCGTAAAGACGTCTCAGCATATGCTTTTCCCCGGCGTATTTTGCAGCCTCAGACCACGCAGGGCAGGGCGGGTCAAGACTTAGGCGAAAAACCCATGCAAAAATCGCGTCTTTGGGCTGGACGCGCCTACCGAGCTTCGCTAGAGGTATGCCCCGTGCCCAAGTGGCGGAATGGTAGACGCAGGGGATTCAAAATCCCCCGTCCTAACGGACGTGCCGGTTCGAGTCCGGCCTTGGGTACCATACTGAATTTTTCAGTATTTTCCGTTTGTTGATATTGCGAGCAAGTAACCTCGTTACTGATACGTTTCAGTGTCACCTGTTATGCATCACAAACGGCCATCTCAGCCGTGGCTATTCTGGGTGCGCGGCCTCCCCAAAAGGGACAGGCCGTTTTTTCTACTTTCCGTCGCGTTCAGAAACGCTTGTCTCTATTTGCCGCTTCAAAGCGGCAACGACAGACCTTAAATCAGCGACATCTTTTCGAAGCGACTGGATTTCTTTGTTCTGTGCGTCATAGACGGCGTTTCCCACGCTTTTTGCGTATTTTGAAATAGACCCAGATGGCTCAAGATCGGCCCGAATTCTTGCGTCAATTGTACCGTGAATTTTACCACCCGGAATCAAACCATGATCAATCACCGAATGAATTGCGCGGGTCACAATGCCAACAATGCTGGGTGGATCACCGGCGGTGTCCTGGGCGTCTGACGTTTCCCCATCATTATCCATGAACGCGCCTTCTACAGACGTGAACAGGGACGTTGAGGATTCACTCCTCGCAATAGTTCTGGCAGCAGCCTGAATCCCTGCACCGTCGGTTTGCGCCGAGATCTCTCGCATAGCGACGTCTTGAGCTGCCTCCTGAATTTCTGGAGTTTCTGCCATTTTTTTACGCGCGGCTATATAAACCCCTGCGCCCCCAACCATGACACCGGCCACGCCAACGGCAAGTTTGGTTAATGGATCAGCGGCCCAATTTCCGTCAGGCAGGCCTTCGCTGACAAGGGACCAATATTTTTCATCTGTTGGCTTGTTACCAACAGGTGGCAACTCTTTAGCGTAATATGTGCTGCCTTCTTCTTTAAGCAGGACAATGTCTCCGACAACAAATTGATGCGTGGCGTTCCATTCACCACGCCACGTAACACTTCGCCCGGCACGCGCCAAAAGCTGCCAATTTTGCGAATGTTCCGGATTATCACCTGCCGCGACGTTGATCTTGGCCGCGTAAGAATTCCCTACGTGGTAAACACCGTCGTCCTTTGCGTAAGGTGCGGTCGGGACCCACACGCCTTTCCAGTTCAAAACACCGGGCCCCTGCGGGCCTTTTTCAGCAAAAACACCCCAAGTTGCTGCATCTGGTGGGCTATTCGACGAATTTGCCTTGTTATCAATCTTTGCAATAAAGGAACTGCCGCCGTGCGAGACGACGCTTTCATCCTTCTTATATATTTGCTGTACGGCCCAAGGCCCTCTCCAGTTCAACATAAGGTTCCCCAAATCGTGCGATAATTTGCAATTGACCGGTTCATGACAACAAAGGTCCGGACACTGTCGCGCTCAGGTCAAATGTCGAATTGGCATACCCGTAGTATGTCAATCCCAAGGTCACCGATTCATCGTGGTGCAGGATTGTGACACGAACTCTGGTTTCGGGGCCGACATCGGCTTCACTGATTTCCGAATAGGAATTGGATGTAATCCTGTTTTTTGCCCATACTTCCCACATGCCGCCACTGGAAAACTTTTCAGCTGTATAACGGATCGTATCACCCATATTGTTGATAATTCTCATATTGTAGTCCCTTCATTTGTCTTGGTTACTATTTGAAATGCGTCACTTCATAAGTAGAGTGCCGATAGAAATAATACAATGCTAGGTTGTACATGGCGTTGAAACCAGATCATTCTTGGAATTGCAAATTTTTGTTGATTACCCACAGCTCTTTTTGGGTCAGCTCAAAAATACGGCTAAACATTTCGGCTAGAGACAACCGGCCCAACGTCCCTTGCGCATGTTGCGTCGTCAAATTTGGTTTCAGACATGCGACCGTCAGGTTTTCGATGGCGTCGGTGTTAACGTCAGTGGAAAACCTCAGCGACTGATTTCGCAGTTCGGATTATGACGCTGAATTTACTGCAATACCGGCCATTGTCGTCAAGAATTGGGAAAATGCATTTGTTCATGCGGTGAACTCCCCAAATCGCGGGGGCAGGGTGAACTGCACTGCCGCATTGTTGTTGAATTGAGGCAAAAGTAAGTCGGTCCTGCTCCGCGTTTTCTTAAAACCCTTTTTGAGATCCAAAAACCGAACATATTGCGTTCGATTCGTAGCTTAAGTTTCCGAATTCGGGTCAAAAGTGCTAAATGCAAACAATTATCGCGAAATTGGCGACAGCGTGTTTGCCCAATTTAAAACATAGTTAACGGGTTTCCAAATGTGGCAGGTGTTTCTGGCTGGGAAACAGTAGCACACCCTATACGTGTGTCTCAAAAACACTTCAACAGCGAACCGTCCAATAATACATACCCAAAGTATCAATTCTTACCGTTTCAACCCTGGAAACAATCCCCTTTGTCATGCGGCAAAATTCGGCCTTTCCGGCATGATTGCGGCCCCAATTTGGCCCATTACGAACACTTTTCGGTCAAATTTCACTTTGTTGGACACGCCCCCTCACGTAAAAAAGTCTTGCCCAACTGGGGGGCGATGTTTGTGGTCACGGGGGCGACTACACGAAACACGCATCAATGTGGATGCGGGAGACGTGTGATCGCTGTGTTGCGTTAGCAATGCGTTGAACATGCGGAAAAGCAGGATAAACCTGCAGAGCAATCGCATGTAAATGCGCTTGGTCATCTCCCTCAAACACTATGCGAGGCTCGTGCAGGTCGCTTTGGATCGCAGCATTGTCGGCGGCATTTAATTTGATCCGCGTGTGAGCGGTGCACCGGTAACGGTCGTATATGAGGAGAAGACGATGGGTATTGATAGAACAGACACCGGTGCTGGCGTCGTTGAAGGTGATAGCACCGACAATGATATTTATTCGGGTTACGTTGGTGATCCGGAAGGCGACCGCATTGACCATGGCGATGCATCCCTGCCAGGTGAATTCAACGATGACGACATCGTAAACGCAGGCGACGGCAACGACACCGTTGAATCAGGCGCTGGCGATGACGAAGTTTTTGGTGGTGAAGGCGACGATCTGATCGACGGCGGCACAGGCAATGACCTTCTTCTCGGTGATCGCGATATTGCTGACAACGTGGGCACAGTTCGTGAAAGCTTTGAATGGGATCTGGCACCTGACCCAGATGGTGCAGACGGAACCCCGGGCATCGATAACGGTGACCCCCTTTCGACCTTCACACAAAACACTGGCAACGTTGACGTCACATTCTCGACCGTGTCGAGCTCTCCTCAGGTGACAACAAACTATGCTGACGGTTACCACAACGTTGACGGCATTGTTGGCGACGGCTCACCCGTCGATGCATTCAGCTCGCTTGATAACGTTTTGGGTGGTGCAGGGAATGAAACAACCTACAGCGTTGATTTCTCCAGCGCGGTTTCAAACGTGCAGTTCCGCGTCAACGACATTGACGGTGATGGCATTGTGCGCATCACAGCCCTTGACGCTGCAGGCAACCCAATCACCGTAAACCTGACGGCTGGTGCCGACATAACCTTGTTGGACACTGACGGGGTTGCAGGTGCGGATACTGCGGATAGTGATGGCGGATATGGCGAAGATTCCGACGCGAATTATTCAATGCTCGTTGAAATCCCAGGCCCTGTATCTGAGATCATCATTGAACACGATCAGGACGGCCCTGATAACTCGGGTATCAAGGTTTCCGACATTCACTTCGATGCCACACCCGGCGATATCGCCAGCGGCAACGACACCATCGATGGCGACATTGGCGACGACACCATCTTTGGTGAGGGTGGCGACGATGAACTGACGGGTGGCGAAGGCGCTGACGAAATCAGCGGCGGCGACGATGCCGACACAATCATTGGCGGCACCGACGGTGACGTGGCTGATGGTGGCACCGGTGGTGACGACAACGACACGCTTGACCTGCGCGACGCAGGCCCATTGCGGGTAATCAATGAAACGGTTGACGCGGACGGCGATTCCACCAGCGGTACGGTTGAATTCCTTGATGGCGGCGGACAAGTCACAGGTTCGATGGAATTCATCGAAATCGAAAACCTGCTGCTTCCTGGCGGCGGTGGTGGCAATCAAAACCCTACGCCAATGGATGACGTGATCGGTACAAGCGAAGATGACGCGGTTACTATCGATGTTCTGACAAACGACAGTGACCCTGATGGCGATCCTCTGACTGTGACTGGTGCAACAGATGGCGCAAACGGCTCAACAGTTGTGAATGGCGACGGCACAATCACCTACACGCCGGACCCGGGTACAACAGGACCGGATTCCTTCACCTATACTGTCAGTGACGGTAACGGTGGTACGGGAACGGCAACTGTGAACGTAACGGTTAGCCCTGATGGCGCCCTTGACGGTATCGTTCAGGGTACGCCCGGAGACGACCTGATCGATCTTGGTTACACAGGTGACCCGCATGGTGATCGCATTGATAACCTCGATGAAATCCTTCCGGGCGAAGGCCCGAATGACGACATCGTAATTGCTGGCGACGGCAACGACACTGTTGTATCCGGCGAAGGCTCGGATGATGTTGATGGTGGTGACGGCGATGACGTGATCGACACCGGTGCAGCTCTTCCTCTGCCAGACGATGGGTTCAACGACCCGTTTGACGTCCCTCAGGACGCCGACACAGAAAACGACCGTGACATTGTTTCAGGTGGTGCCGGTAACGACACAATCTCGACAGGTGATGACCGCGATACAATCGATGGTGGTATCGGTGATGACATGATCGACGGTGGTCTGGATGACGACACGATCCTGGCTGGCGAAGGCAACGACGTTATTATTGCTGGCGAAGGTAGCGATACAGTTCGCGGCGAAGAAGGTGACGACACGATCTACGGTGGTATCAATTTCCCAGGTGCCAACATCATCGACGCTATTGATCCTGAATTGCACAACGGCGACGACGTTCTCGACGGC
>Ga0209344_10005547_pt1 | contig 10840 bp, 10 predicted proteins | sample Cruoilmetagenom6_FD_187293 | JGI IMG/M metagenome (GOLD analysis project Ga0209344, IMG submission 187293) | Oil polluted marine microbial communities from Coal Oil Point, Santa Barbara, California, USA - Santa Barbara Oil Seep Sample 6 (SPAdes)... | ecosystem: Environmental > Aquatic > Marine...
CAGGCTGCTGTCAGCCGTTCTAACTATTTGTGAGTGAGCAGGCGCAGCATGAGGAAAAATCATGTTGCGCTGCACAAAAAGCACTGCTAGCTTTAAGGACAGCAGAGGCAAAAGCCTGGCTAAGAACCGCCTAATCAAGGCGTGTTTATGTGCTAGCTCACTCTTGGAGGTACTATTATGAACAAAGCGACTGAGAAAACCACGCAGCAGTTTGAGTCCGTTTTTGTTTCACCGATGCGTTCTTACACGCTGACAGCGCTCGATTACTATGATCAGCTGGTGAGTGCACAGTTAGATGCAGCCCGTGCCTACTCGGACATGGCGATTGCGCAAGCGCGCACTTGGCTTGATGTCAAAGATCCCGACAGCTTCAAAAAAGCCATGGAAACCCAGCAAAAAACGGCTGGCGAATTTATGGAACGAGTGAAGGGCGACACGGAAAAAGTAACTTCCATCGGCCAAAGCTTCGCTCAAGACAGCCAAAAAATGGCAGAAGAGACCACTAAGAAAGCGGTAGAGACCGCCAAGCAGTAATTTAACTGTACCACCGCTTTAAAACGCCGCCCCCCGAGGGTGCGGCGTTTTTTATTTGCACCCGCTTATCACCGCATGATTAACGGTTTTGATACTCCGCTTCGGCCTTGGCCAGTTTGGCACGCCTGTCAGGTTTGCCCGGTAAAATGGCGTCTAGTAATAAAGCGGCGAGGGCGGCAGGCACTAAGCCCGACTTAAGCAGCAGCCCTAGCTGCCCCGGCATGGTTTCTGAAATTGCCTCGACGGCTGGTAGACCGATACCCAGGCTTAGCGAGACAGCAATTATCAGCATGTTGCGCTGATCCAGCTCGCACTCTTTGATAATTTTAAGACCCGCCGATGCGATCATGCCGAACATGACGACGCCCGCACCGCCAAGAACCGCAGGCGGCATGGCGGCCACCAGTCCTCCCAACTTGGGAAATAGGCCCATGGCAATTAATAGCAACCCACCGATGGTAACCACATGGCGACTCACCACGCCGGTGAGGGTAATCAAACCAACATTTTGAGCGTAAGCGGTGTTGGGCAGGGTATTGAAAACCGCTGCCAATGAAGTGGCCACACCATCGGCCATCACACCGCCGGAAAGCTCGCGATCCTTCGCCGGGCGGCCTGCCCCTGTGGTCGTAATCGCAGAGATATTGCCGATCGTTTCTAACCCAACCACGAACATAATCAGCGTCATGCCAATGATTGCGGTGCCCGAAAACGTCATGCCGTATTCCAGCGGCTTGGGGAGTGCAAACCAGGCAGCGTTACTCAGTGACGTAAAATCAACTATTCCAAGGGCAATGGCCACTATGTAGCCAGCCAATAAGCCAAATAGAATAGAGGATGCTTTGATAAAGCCCCGCCCATATTGATGAACGGCAATCGTCACGCTGAGTACAAAGAGCGCCAGCAACAAGTTGCTGGGTGATGCAAAGTCATCCGCCCCCACACCGCCCGCGGCGTAATTGAGGCCGACCGGCATCAATGTAATCCCGATCAATAGCACCACAATGCCGGTGACTACTGGAGAGAACCAGTGGCGAATCTTCTTTAAAAACGCGCCGAGCACAATTTGCAGCAGCCCTGCTACAAAGGAAGCGCCCAGAACGGCGGGCAGGCCAAACGCTTTCGCCAGTGGCAGCGCCACCGGCAAGAAGCCAAAGCTAGTGCCCTGCACAATCGGTAGGCGTGCGCCTATCGGGCCGATGCCGATGGTTTGTACCAGCGTGGATACCCCCGCAACAAACAATGCCACCTGAATTAAAAAGATCTGTTCCGCCGGGTTAGCGCCGATCACACCAGCAATAATAATCGGCGGTGTCACGTTGCCAGCGAACATGGCCATGATGTGCTGGAGGCCTAGCGGGATCGCTTTTGATAACGGCGGCATCGCATCGGGGTTTTGATTAATGGTACGCGAAGGCCGCGTTTTGGCATCGGGCGGTGTGGACATAGAGAGCCTTTATTCGCTGTGGGTGACATTGTTTTCTTCTTGCATCCATTAGCTAATAAAAGTGTATACAAGAAGTAAATGCAATAGCCCGGTCAACGAATAGTCTTCAACGCTTCGTTTTATTGCTCGGCCCGCGCCCTTAACCGAAAGCGCGCAATGCGAATAATTTGCTCAATTGCCGTTTGGCGCTCGGTAGCCGCATCGTTGTTCAGGCGCTCCTCGAAGGCTGCTAATATGGCATGTCGATCCAGCCCTTTAACGGCAATCACAAAAGGAAAGCCAAACTTCTCCTTGTACGCCGCATTAAGGTATTCAAAGCGCGCAAACTCCTCAGGGCTGCACTGGTCAAGCCCGGCGCCTGCTTGTTCGCTGGTTGAGTCTTGGGTTAATTCACCTGCCATAGCGGCTTTGCCTGCCAGGTCAGGGTGCGCCTGAATCACCTTAATTTGCTGTTCGTTGCTCGCCTGCTGCAACATAAGCCCCATCAGCTCGGCTAATGCGTCAGGCTCGTCGTGGGCTTCAGCCAGGCCGTGCTGCCAGGCAGCTTCGGCCACCCAGGGGGAGTGTTCATAAACATCCCCATAGTGATGAGTCAGCATTTCAAGGCTGCACTTGCTAGGCGCGGGTGAAAGCAGTAACGGTTGCGGTGTGGGCACTGGAACTCTCCTAAGCGGTTTAAGTTTTTACAACATACGTGATTCAAAGCAAACGTGGATCTAAATGTGCAGGGTTGGACTTACTGTATACAATAAATATCAGTAACGGTACTCTTTGACCAATAGGTCAAGCAACGTCATCAATAATCAACAAGGAGCGGCTATGGGACGTTTAACCACCCACGTACTGGATACCGCCAAAGGTCAGCCCGGTCAGGGGATTACCATTGAGGTGTTTCGCCTTACCGGCAGTGAGCGCCAGCATCTGAGTACCGTGATCACCAACAGTGACGGGCGTTGCGATGCGCCCATTTTAGAGGGTGATGCGCTCACGCCAGGCGAGTACGAACTGGTGTTCCATGCCGGTGACTACCTGCGTGCTCAAGGCGTTGAAGCTGCCGAACCGCGCTTTCTAGATGTTATCCCGCTGCGCTTTGGCGTTGCGGATGCCAGCCAGCACTACCATGTGCCGCTACTTCTCTCGCCCTATGGCTACTCAACTTACCGCGGTAGCTGATAAGGGACTTCCGTTATGCAAGCGTATCTAATCGATTTTGTTAATTTGCTGCTGCGCTGGCTGCATGTGATTGCGGCCATCGCCTGGATCGGCGAGTCGATCTATTTTGTAATGCTGGATAATAGCCTGCGCACACCGAAAGCTGAGGAAGACCGCCAGAAGGGTGTGTTTGGCGAAATGTGGTCGGTGCATGGTGGTGGTTTTTACCACAACCAGAAGTACGCTACCGCACCTGCCAAGTTACCCAATGATCTGCACTGGTCATTCTGGAAAGCTTACACCACCTGGCTTTCCGGCTTTGCGCTGTTTGTGATTCTCTACATGGTCAATCCGGGCTTCTATCTGGTAAACCCCAATAGTCCCTGGGAGTGGGCAGCCAGCATGACGGGCTGGCAGGCCAACGTGCTGGCGCTGGCATTTTTGCTGGGCGGTTGGGTGGTTTATAACGAGCTGTGTAAACGCATTAGCCCCAATATGGATCGCGACGGCCTGCTCAGTGTCGCTGTTGCCGTAATGATGGTGGTCGTTGCCTACCTCAGCACGCAGATGTTCACCGGCCGTGCTGCCTTTCTGCTCACAGGTGCGGTGATGGCGACGGCAATGTCAGCCAACGTTTTCTTCTGGATCATTCCCGGCCAGCGCCGCATGGTAAAAGCCATGAAGGCAGGCGGTGCGCCTAATCCTTTGGATGGCAAACGCGGCAAGCAGCGCTCGGTGCATAACACCTACTTCACGCTACCGGTCGTGTTGTTGATGGTGAGTAATCACTACTCCTTTATCTACTCCCACGAGCTTGCCTGGGTGGTGATGGTGCTGTTTATCTTTGCCGGTGCTTTAATCCGTCAATTCTTTGTGTTGATGCATGCAGGCAAAACTCAGCCAGCGTATCCCGCCGTTGGGGTAGGGCTTATTCTGTTAGCGTTTTGGGTGGCCGCACCAAGTTCATCGTCGCCTAGTGGTAATGACGGCGCGCAAGGGCCGGATCAGGCGCAAATCATCGGTTTGATTGAGCAGCACTGTGTTCAGTGTCATGCTCGCAACCCTGAGCATGCTGGTTTTTCAGCACCGCCCGCGGGGATTGCTTTCGATAGCTGGGATGAAATCCTCGGGCAAAAGGCACAAATTCAGCAGGTCGTGACCAGCCGCTATATGCCGTTAGGCAATATGACCAACATGAGCGATGAAGAGCGCGATATCATTGCCGCTTGGGAGTAATGATCAGAGAGGCCAGCTATGAGTGATGCGCAGTCGGCGTTAAAACGAAAGCCTTCAGAGAAAGAGGGTGAAGAGCGCCACGACGCCATTTACCGCGCCGTGAGCGATGCCATTGTTGAGCAGCGTTTAAAGCCCGGCGCACGGCTGCGCGAAGATGCGTTGGCGGACGTATTTGGCATTAGCCGCACCGGTATTCGTAAAATCCTGCAGCGCCTGGCGCTAGAGCAGTTGGTCACCCTGACACCACGCCGTGGCGCCAGCGTTACTCGGCCCACCGCCGATGAAGCCAAAGACGTATTCGATGCCCGCCAGTTGATCGAGTGCGGATTAATGCCCGATGTTGCGCGGCGTATGGGCGAAAAAGAAGCGGCAGAATTGCGCGAAATGGCCCGCCAGGAGCGCCAAGCGCTGCGCAGCGGCCAGCAGAGCGTGGCTATTCGCCTATCCGCCGATTTTCACGTGCGCCTAGCGCAACTCTCAGGCAACGCCACCCTGGCGGAGTTTGTCGAACGCCTTTGCTCCCGCTCATCGCTGATACTCGCCGTCTACGGCCATCGCGGCCACCTAGGCTGCGAATCCCATGACCACGATGATCTGATCGGCTACCTGGAAGCAGGCAACGGCGAACGCGCCAAAGCCTTTATGAGCCGTCACTTGAAAGCGATTGAAGCCTCGCTCTCTATGGTCGAAGAGGTGGAGAACGTGCCGGATTTGCAGCAGATATTTGGGGGGTAGCCCTTGCTTACATTTTAATCCTGAATCCAATATATATTTGCGGGTGCTTCAAATGCTTACCGCACCGCTTTACCAGTGGCACCAATGGACTTTCCCCGTTGTCGCCACTGTACTTCTCTCACTCTGATAGATACAATTTTTAAGCATCATTTTTCTTACCATTAGATTTCTTTCTAATGGAATCTGAGTAAAGTTTGAGCAGAGGTTTGAACTTTAAAGCCTCATATCCGTAGCCTGCGATAAGAGACACTATTATTTCTCCTAAAAAGAATAATATAGCGGCATTGCCAGTTGGCCTTATAGTCAAGTGGACAATTATTACCTGCAGAATAAGAGCGCCTAGTGCAATTAGACCACTCATTCTTCCAAAATCATTTTTTTGTACTTTTCCAATAGTAAAGAAACTATCGTTCAGTCTTTTTAACTGATTGATGGTGTAAAGAAACATTTTTCCCCTGTCACCCGCGTTATTTGCCTTTTGGCGAGCTTCAAATATTTTCTTATCAGCTATTAATAACTCTTCCATTTCTGTTTTTTTCAATGGAAGTCGTTCTATGATAATGTTTTTCCCTATTCGACTGTATATTTCGAAAATAACATATAAAGTCTGAACTATTTCTAATGCTATTTTTATAGGGCTTTCAGGGGTTTTTTCTATAAAATTGCTTAGTTTTTCTAAGTTGTGTTTAGTGAAATCAACGCGATTGATAAGAGAGTCAAAATCAAGAGCTTCAAGGTCAAAGCGCATAAATACCAGGGAGATTTCAAGTCGAGTTCCAAAAACTTCATTAAATAATGGGAAATCTTCAATATTCGTTTCATCTAATATTGAAAGCAATTCTTCATGTATTTGTATTACTTTTCCGAATGTTGCTTCTACTTCAGGTATGTCTCCTATATTCATATGGGTTCGTGCTACTGCCAATTCTGCGGCCGCTTTAAAGCTAAGTAAGCTTTTCTTCATTCCTGGTATGAAAAAATTTAATCTTTGGATTTCGTCGCTACTTATTCTTAATAATTTTACAGCATCATGTGCATTCCCTTGTAAAAGAAAAGCTATGCCCTCCGCAAAGTTTGCAAGAGTTGGAACTAAGATTTTTGCTTCTTCATCATTCGTTATATTGATTAGGGGTATTGCTTTGCGAAGTAGTAAGACTGACTGGGAGTGATGACCAGAAAATAATAAGTTAAGCCCTTCTTCTAGAGCTATCATGCGATTTATAAAATCAATTTCTTGTGCTTGACTATCTGTTATTCCAAGAATCTCAGTTGAAGATTTTAAATCCTTTTTTTTTAGATGCTGTAAAGATAATAATAGAGGCGATTTGGTTTCGGTTTTAGATATGTCCATGTTATTGGCCTCTGTTTCTTTTCAAAATTTAAATTTTTAACTTTTTGACTAGATACTTCTCAGAAATATGATCATGTATTCTATCGAGCATACCAGAAAATACGTATTGAGGATCGGAAATATCTCATTTCGCTGAATTTCCATACCGTATAACACTTTACCTTCCAGATCCACGTAAGTCTCCTCATATGTTCCAAAAAGCCTGAGTTAGGCTGCGACCATAAAAAAGCGCCATCAGCTTAGTGCCGATGGCGCTTATATGAGCTTCTAGTTAAGGCCGTCTTAACTTACCTTCTGTTCAGCATAAGCAGGCGCAGCCTTAAACTGTCGCATCAAACCATAGTAGAACAGCCCACCCAGGCCTGCGCCGATTAGCCAGCCGTAGCCGCCTAGGCTAGATAGGGCAGGTACCAACACAGTAGAAAGCGAGAACAGCGCCGCAACGCCAAAGGCGATAAGCGCACGGGTGTTCCAGCCGTTTACGTAGTAGTAGGCGCTGCCTGGCGCTGATGAGAAGAGCTCCTGCATGTTTAAGTGTTGGCGTTTAATCAGGTAGTAGTCGACCACGATAATGCCGTAGAAGGGCGCGACGATGGCCCCTAGCGCATTTACAAAACCGGGTACGCCAATCTGGCTGATCACCGAAAGCCATAGTGCGCCGACAAAGAACGCAATTACCGCGGTGATCAGTCCACCCATCTTGAAGCTGATTTTGCTGGGAAACAGATTGGCCAGGTCGTAGGCGGGCGGAATGAAGTTAGCGACCAGATTGATGCCCACCGTGGCGGCAAAGAAGGTCAGGGCGGCGATAATGGTCAGCGGTAGCGAATCGACCCGTTCAACGATATCGGCGGGATTGGTTAACGCCTCGCCAAACAGCACTAAAGTGCCAGCGGTAATAATCAGCGCTATAAATGAGAAGAAGGCGACGTTGAGTGGCAAGCCCAACAGGTTGCCGAGCTTCATCTGGCGTTCGGTTTTCACAAAGCGAGTGAAGTCACCGAAGTTGATCACTACCGCTGCAAAGTACGCCACCATGGTGCCCACAATCGCCATAAAGGCGGCGATCGAGCTTCCGCTGGTTTCACTGCCACCGCTGAAAATGGTGCCAATGGCGGGGATTAGCTCGCTTCCCGCCTGATACCAGACAATGATCATCAGCGCCAACATCACCACGTAGACCAACGGGCCCGCCCAGTTGAGGAAGTGCTTAATGCGCTCAATGCCTTGCCAGAAAATCGCGATCTGGAATAGCCACACAATCACAAACGACACCCAGGCCACGCCGGAAAGCCCCAGGAAGGTGCTGCCATTGCCTGTGCCAAAAAACGCCGTAATTAGAAGGGTGACGGCGGTGGAGGCGAAGTAGGTCTGCACGCCGTACCAAAAGATCCCCACGATGGCGCGCAGCATCGCGGGTAGGTTCGCGCCACGTATGCCCATGCTGGCGCGCACCATCACTGGGAAAGGGATGCCGTATTTAACGCTGGGCTTACCGGTGAGGTTGACCAAAAACATCACGATCACGCCCGCCAGAATAATCGCCGCCATCACCGCCCAGCCGTTCAGGCCGTAGGTTAAAAACAGCGAGGCCGCCAGAGTGTAGCCAAACAGGCTCTGGATATCGTTAGACCAAACGTTAAATATCTCAAACGCACCCCAGTTACGATCCTGGGGTTTCAGCGGTGCGAGATCCTCGTTATACAGCGTGGGATCAATGTGCTTAATATCCAGGTCACTAACGTCGTTGCTCTCTTTCATCTTATTAGCTCTTCGGTTGGCAAATGGAGTTACTGGCTAAAGCGCTGGCAGGGAGCCCAGTACTTCATAAGCAGGTAGTAGGTAACACCTGCGGGTATCAGGCTGGCGTACCACGAGATCGCCGAGAAAGAGAGCGCCGCAACAATGCCCACCGCCGTGGCGATGAAAGCGGCTAAGTTCACGCCTTGGTAGGGGCCGGTGGTGTCATACAGCTTATTGATATCCAGCGTGCGGCGGCGAATCACATAATAATCGACCACCAGAATGGCGAAGATAGGGCCCAAAAAGGCGGAATAAGTCTGCACAAACAGCTGGAGGCCTGCCGCAGAACCCGGCTGAACCAGTTTCCAGGGGAAGGTGGCGAAGGCCAGCAAGCCAACGATCACCGTGGCGACCGAGAACTTGATCTTGAAGATGTCCATCAATACATAGGTCGGCGGTACCACGTTGTTGAGTACGTTGGTGGTGACCTGGGCGAAGGCGATGAATAGAAGGGTAGTCATCAGCAGCGGGGTGTTGTCGACGGCGTTGGCAAACACCTGAATAGGGTCGGCGGTGCCGGTGGCCTGGGAGACCATATAGCCGATCAAGCCCATAAACAGCGTGCAGGGTAGAATCGACATGGCGTAGATAGTGGTCAACAGGCTTTGAGCGGTGCCCTTTTTGTGCTCGCGGGAGTAGTCGCTGACGTTGAGCATCATGGTGCTGTAGATGCCCAGGAAGAGCATGGTCGCGCCCCAGAACGGCATGCCCCAGGAGCCTTCCATGGTCAGCAGGCTGGCGGAAAGCTCATCGCCATAGCGCTGCACCGTGGCGTAAAACATATAGACCAGCGAGGCGAGGATAAAGGCGCTGCCGATATTCTCTAACCACTTGATGCCCTGGAAACCCATTACCGACAGGCCAATTTGTAGGAACTGGAAGGAAATAAAGTAGAAGATAAGGTTGTCGAAACCGAACAGTGTCGCCGACACCATATTGAGTGCCCCAGCACCAATCCAGCTTTGAAAGCCGTACCACACTACCGCTGGCACTGCGCGTACCAAGCCCGGTAAGCGCGTGCCGGTAAAGCCGAACGCGCTGCGCGCTTGCACCATAAACGGAATGCCGTACTTGTAGCCCGCGGCCCCGTTGATGGCCAAGGCAATCCCGATTACAAAGCAACCGATGGCAATGGCCAGCGTAGCTTGTAACAGGTTCAGTGTGCCGACCACGCTGGAGCCCATGGCAAAGGTGCCAATGGAAACGCAGCCACCGAACCAAGCCAGGAAGTAGGAGCCGCGCCCCATGATTCGGGTGTGTTGAGGGGCCAGGCTTTCTGCCCCCAGTGCTTTTGATCCAGCAGCGGATCGTTCTTCTGACGCAAGAGCCGAGGTTGAAGCGCTCATGTTGTCGTCCTCGCAAGATTGTCGGTTTTTATTAATCCCCGATTAGGTATCGGGAAACGCTTGCGGCGTGGCGTGCTAATGGACGTACTTTTTAAAACTCTATTTAAGCTATTGTTATTAGATGTTGTTGAGTCACTATTATTTTTTGGAACTGTTATGACTTAAGCGGTAGCGCAAGATCAGAAAGCTCAGAAAACTTACCGGTAAAGATCTTTGGCCGTGGGTAGGCAAGATCGCCGTGTTTGCTGGTATGCAGCCCTAAACTGACCAGTGATTCCGCCAGTTTCAGCGCGGCGGTAACACCTTCTACTACCGGCAGGCCCACTTCGCGGCTGATCTCCTGGGTCAAATTCGCCATGCCGCCACAGCCTAAAACGATGGCGCCGATACCGTCCTCATCCCTGGCGCGGCAGCACTCTTCGACGATGCGGGTAAACGCCACTTCAGGATGGTGCTCAAGATCCAACACCGGAATTTCAGCGGCACGTATACGACGGCAGTGGTGGCTAAAGCCGTACTGCTGAAGCAGGTGCTCGGCGATAATGCCGGTGCGGCCCAGGGTGGTGACAATTGAAAAGCGTGTACTCACCAGTGTGGCGAGATGAAACGCTGCTTCGGCGATGCCGATTACCGGCGCACGGGTTAGCTCCCGCGCTGCGAGCAGGCCTGGGTCACCAAAACAGGCCACCACATAGGCATCGATGCCGCCTTCGCGTTCGCCTTTTAGAACTTCTTCGGCCACTCCTACCGCACTGATCACTTCGTCGAAATGGCTCTCGATAGAAACCGGGCCCGCGTCCGGCTGTGAAGCGCTCACCGTGGTGCCAGTGCCCGCCTGCTGCTGCGCTGCCTGATGAATCGCAGCGGTCATGGAGGCCGTAGTGTTGGGGTTAATAATGCGTATATGCACGATAGCTATTCCGTGTGTAAACAATATGGAATTTCTTGTATACAAAAATAGGGCGGTTTTCTACGTGGCGCAAGGGACTAATGAGCAATCGGCAATAAAAAAGCAGCTGATAAAACTTGACCATTTGTTCAGGATTCAATGGCTTAACGCCTTTTAAACCGAGAAACGCTATTCGTGTCAGAGGATTAGCGGTCGACCGCGTTGCGGTTGGTTATGAATGTCGCTATTTTGTATACAAATATTTTTCTGTATTGCTGGGCGGCTATTTGCCAGTGATCTGCCAGGGCTTGTATGAATGGTTTGTATGAATCAAGGAGCTAGCTATG
>Ga0209344_10005548_pt1 | contig 10838 bp, 7 predicted proteins | sample Cruoilmetagenom6_FD_187293 | JGI IMG/M metagenome (GOLD analysis project Ga0209344, IMG submission 187293) | Oil polluted marine microbial communities from Coal Oil Point, Santa Barbara, California, USA - Santa Barbara Oil Seep Sample 6 (SPAdes)... | ecosystem: Environmental > Aquatic > Marine >...
ACTCTTAAAGAAGCCTTTAATGTAGCATTTATAGACATGCGACTTCCAAAGTCTAAAGATGGCCAAATAAGGTCTGGTGAAGATTTAAGTATGTTACTTAAAAAACACTTCCCTAAAATAAAAATTATAATAATTACTGGACATTACGAAACACTTATCCTTAGTAATTTACTGCAAAGTGTTAACCCCGATTCCATGCTACTAAAGGGAGATATTGGAAGCAAAATTATTTATGAAGCTTTAACAAAGGTTCTTAATAACGAGCCTTATTACAGTAAAGGAGTACTGAGCTTATTACGTAAAAAAATATCTAGCAATATTAACATCGACAAAATAGACAAGCTCATGCTTTTCGAATTATGGAAAGGCACAAAAACAAAAGATTTAGTGAATTTTTTACCCTTGTCAATTGGAGCAATAGAGAAAAGAAAACGAAATATACGATTAAAATACAATGCTAAATGCAAGGATGATGATACTCTTATTAGCTTAATTTTAGAAAAAGGATTTCTATAGTTTTCTTAAACCTTACCAAAAGTAAGGTTAGTTTTTGACTATTCTAATTCTTGAATGGTATATTTAACTTAAAATTTAATTGACATGAAAGTAGCTTCATATAACCTTCAGGAAGTTTTAGTTGTTTTAGTTATTATTGGCATACTGCTACTTTTAGCCTTGCCAAATTTAATGCCCTTAATTAGTAAAGCTAAAAGTACTGAAGCACAATTACAATTAAGTCATATTTATAATTCGCAGACCACACATCGCTACATGTATTCAAAATATTCTTTAGAATTAAATGAAATAGATTTTGAAGCCCCAAAAACGGTTAATGAAAACGGCAGAGCTAACTACAGCTATGAGATTCTTAATGCTACTAACAATAGCTTTAAAGCTCGAGCAACCGCAGTAACCGATTTTGATGGTGACGGTGTTTTTAATGTTTGGGAGATTGACGAGAATGGTGCATCGAAACAAATTGTAAAAGACTAAAATGGTTATTCTTAAAACCATTTTAATAATAGCATTACTAATGGTATTTATACAAGACAAAAAAGACAGAGAAGTTTATTGGTTTTTGTTCCCTATAATTGCATTGACTTCTGGTATTTTATTATATAATAATCTGTTACCTGAACTGTTTTACATCACTTTAATAATTAATATATGCTTTGTTTTAATACTCTTGGCTGTCGTTTTTTTTTATTCAAAATTCAAGTTAAAAACCACTATGGGCAGCACCTTTGGACTAGGCGATACGCTTTTGTTCTTTGCACTAGCATTTACCTTTTCAAGTGTTTCGTTTCTAGTTTTATTTGTATTTGGGTTGCTGTTCTCACTTTTGGTTCATATAATTTTTAAAAAAAATTCGAAATATAAAACAGTTCCACTTGCAGGATATTTAAGCCTATTTTTTATTATAGTATATCTCTCCTATTGGTTAGGTATTACACCAAACATATACACTATATAATTTGACATTAGATTATAGCATATCGACCTCTTTATCACAACTAATCACAAGTGAGCAAGCCTATCATTATCGGGTAATTCCTGTTGAGGCAAAAAACGGAACATTAAAGTTTAAGTCCGATAAAATATCTGAAGACCTCAAACAAGAATTGCAGATAGTTCTCAATAAAAATATTGAACTGATTGAAGATACCTCAGAACACATTCAACAATACCTCAGTGTTAATTTTAGACAGCGGAATAAAAACCAAACAGAAGATTTACATTATAGTACAGATTTTTTGGAAAAATTGTTGTTTACAGCTAAAGATATTGGCAGTAGTGATATCCATTTTGAACCTTATGAACATAAATGCAGAGTACGTTTTCGTTTAGATGGGAAATTGAAGGAACAATTCATTATTCCATTACAAGAGTATCCGGTTATAGTAAACAAATTAAAGATTAAAGCAGGGCTTGATATCTCTGAAAAACGCCTACCACAAGATGGTCGTATTACAATAAAAACCAATACTAATGAGTTTGATATTCGGGTTTCGTCCTTACCCACGCTTCATGGTGAAAAAATAGTGTTACGTATTTTAAGTAAGGATGCTAACCATATTCAACTAGAAGAGTTAGGTTTTACTAAAGAAGAACTTAAAACCTATAAAGAAACAGTAAAAAAACCAAACGGTATTATTCTCATTTCTGGACCTACAGGCTCTGGAAAGACCACAACCTTATATGCTACCCTAAAGTTGTTGAATGATGACCAAACTAATATTTTAACCATTGAAGACCCCATAGAATATACGCTTGAAGGCGTTAACCAAGTTCAGTTAAAAGAAAACATAGGACTGGACTTTGCTAGTACATTACGCACCTTTTTACGTCAAGACCCAGATGTAATTATGGTCGGTGAGATTCGTGATGCTAAAACTGCTAATATGGCAATTCGTGCTGCTTTAACTGGTCACTTAGTATTGTCAACTATTCATACCAATTCAGCTTGGGCAACAATCTCTAGGTTAATTGATATGGACATTCCTTCATTTTTAATTGCAAGTACTTTAAATGTGAGTGTAGCCCAACGTTTGGTTAGAAAATTATGTGCCGATTGTAAAGAAAAAGCAAAAATTTCAAAAGATCTATTTCCCGCAAATTTTGAAATACCAAATAACTTTGTAACTCATTTTAATGCTGTAGGTTGCAATAACTGCTATCATACAGGATATTCTGGAAGAAAAGCTATTTATGAAATTATCCCAATAACAAAAACATTGGTACAACATATAAAGGATAACGATTTAGAAATAGATACCTATTTAGAAGAAAACAATATTTCAACTTTGAAAAACAATGCTGTAAAACTAATTAAAGAAGGAATAACTTCAATTGATGAAGTATATGCGTTACTTACTGATTAAACGAACTAAAACTATTTCCACTTGAGTGGGAAGATTTATGAAAAAAATATTATACATACTATTATTTGTCAATTTCACTTTTGCATTCGCGCAAAAAGAAGACGTACGGATTCAAAAAATTAAAAATCAACTAACTGTATTATCAACTGAATCTGTAGGTTTAACCGAAAACCTAAAGACTGAGGTGAGTGTTAGTAATATTAGTTTGTCTAACTTTTTACTGGCATTAGCCGAAGTACATAAATTGAATTTGAATGTATCTCAAGAGTTGAATCAAATATCTATTTCGCCAAAATTCCCAAATGTTATAGTAACAGATTTGTTAGTTTACCTCTGTAAAGAATACAATTTAACTATTGATTTTACGGGAAATATTTTATCATTTAAACCCTACAAGGAAATACCCGAAGCACCTGAAAAACGTATTATCCCTATTACTTATGACCCCAATTCAAACACCATTTCTATAGATGCTAAAGCAGATAAATTATATGACGTATTTAAAAAAATCATGGACGAGACTGGTAAAAATCTTGTATTTTCACCTGGACTTGAAAACCGAACATTAACCGCTTATATTCAAAATATTGCTTTTGAATCAGCAATGGATAAGCTGGCATTTTCAAACAACTTATATGTTGAAGAATCGAAAGATGGTTTTTTTGTGTTTGAAGATGACGCACAGCCTATAACTACAAATGGAAACAATTCTCAGCAACCAACCCAACGACCAACAAGACGACGCAATTCAAATTTTTTCTTTAAAATTCTAGATACAGAAAAACAGATTCTTGAGGTTGACCTTATTAATACACAAGTTGTAGATGTTATTAATGATATCGGCAATGAATTAAATATTGATGTATTTACTGCAACTCCATTAACAAAAGCGGGAACGGTTACTTTTAAAACGAAATATATTAGTTTTGATGATTTATTGGTCAAAATATTTGAATCTAATTCATCTGCACCAACTACTTCTAATGGCAATACTCAACAACCAGGCAATTCACAAAATAATCCTAATAATATTTCAAACTTATTTACTTTTAAAAAAGAAGGCAGTGTTTACTTTTTTGGTACAGAAAAGCAATTAAGTGTTCGTAAAGTTGAAATTGTGAATCTACAATACCGCTCTGTTGAATTACTATCTGATCCTCAAGGTGGAAATTCAACGCAAGACAATTTTAATAACAATTACAGATCAGGAACTAATAATATAGGGCAGCAAAATAATAACAACTTTTCTCAAAATCAAAATAGAGGTAATTCCAACTTCCGAGATGCAGGCAACAACAGAAACTCTACATTTGACAATTCTAGTACAACTAATTCTGACTTACTAAGCATTGTTCCTGAAGAGATCAAAGAAGGACTAGATTTTAAAACTGATTTTGAACTAAATAGTTTTTATGTTACTGGCCCAAGTGCCAAAATAAACAGATTTAAGACTTTTATTACTGAAATTGATAAACCAGTTCCAGTTATCTTAATTGAAGTAATGATTATTGAAGTGAATAGAAACTCCACTACTGATACTGGTGTAGAATGGGGAATTGGTGAAGACGCCGTAAGCACTCAAGGAGCTATTTATCCCAGCACCGATTTATCCTTAGGTGCTACGACAGTAAACAAAATAATAGGTGGCTTTAGCGACTTTAGTGGTTTCAATTTAGGTAAAGTAGTTCCTAATTTTTTCGCAAAGATAAAAGCCATGGAAACCAATGGAGATTTTAAAGTATTATCTACACCTAAATTAGCCACATTAAATGGACATCGTGCAAATTTCTCTAATGGACAAACCTCTTACTATACCATTACGGACCGAAATATCATTGGTGTTGAAAACCCTGTTACTAATGAAATAGTAAATTATGTGCCTATTGAAGCTGAACTAGGTTTAACAATAAAACCTTCCGTTTCCGGTAATGGCCATATTTTATTAGATATCAATGTTATTCAATCTAGTTTTGGATCTCGAATAGCTGAAGATGCACCACCAGATATAAACTCTAGAACTTTTACGTCAATTATTAGAATGCAAGATCAAGATATTGCTATTCTTGGAGGCTTAGAGGAAAATTCTAAAACTAATTCGGGTTCTGGTGTTCCATTATTAGCAAGAGTACCAATAATTAAATATCTATTTAGTAGACGTGTAAGAACGGCTAGAAAATCTAAATTATCTGTTTTAATTAAACCTACAGTTATTTATTAATGCTAAATAATACCCTCAAATATTTAACCTATAGAAATCAATATTGCGGTATTGAACACTACGCTGTTAATGGCAATGAAAAAATACAAGTTAGCTTATTAAAACAATCTAAAAATGAGCTAGATTTAGAATTGGCAGTTCAAATAAATGCTATTGAAGAGGTTTCTAAAACACTTTCAAAAAATCAACATATTACGCTCGTAATTAATAACGACAAAGTACTATCCAAAACAATTGAAAGCGAACAGAATGATGCTTATAAAATTGTGTATAAAGCATTTCCAAATATTAATTTAGATGATTTTTATTTTGAAATACTTTCAGAACAAAACACGCACTTTATATCACTTTGTAGAATAGATTATATTGAATCAGTAATTGAAAGTTATTCAAAACAAAAGGTTTCAATTATTGACTTATCACTAGGGAACAACATTGTTTCTGCTGTAAAATCTTTTATCAATAACCAATCAATATTTACGTCTAATACCTTAGTAACTATTGACGATAATCTTATTATTAAATTTAAAAAACATGAAACTGAACACAATTCTTATAATATTAATGGGCTAACAATTTCTAATGACCAACTATTATCATTTTCTGCTGCGCTGAAATCTGTTCTAAAAAATGGTATAACAAAAACAAATTTTGAAGAAAAAAAACAAACTCTAACTAAAGACTTTAAGAACTTTCAATTTTTTAATCAGTTTTTAAAGTTTGGAGGTTTATTTATATTGACTCTGCTTTTAGCCAACTTCATTTTCTTTAATTATTATTTTGAGAAGGTTAACGAATTACAACAAATATCGGAAATCAATCAATCTACTAAAACCCAAATTCTACAACTCAATGAAACGGTTTCTAAAAAACAGAAAATGGTCAACGATTTATTAAAAAATAATGGCTCTAAAAGTTCGTTTTATAATAATATTATTATCCATAGTTTACCAAACTCTATTCTACTTTCTCAATTTAATTTTCAACCACTTGCAAAACGCGTTAAAACGGGTAAAATAATTGAGTTGAATGAGAATAATATTAACATTTCTGGAACCTCCAATGATAGTGAGCTATTTTCAAATTGGCTAAGCCAACTTGATCAGGAAGATTGGATCTCTAAAGTTGATATTATTGACTACGGAAAAGCAGCTTCAACTACTTCAGAATTTAAACTAAAATTGGTTTTAAAGGATGACTAAGAAACACAAAAACATCGCACTAATAGTTGGGTTTATTGCAGCCTTAATCATCTGTTACCAATTAGCTATTATTAAAACTTTAGGGCAAAAAGAGCACTATAATACCATGACTAAAGAGGCTGTTCTGTTGAAAAATGCACCAAAGCAATTATCTCTATTGAAGAAAAAAGAAGTGTATTATGACTCTTTATTAACCAAATATCAACTAGATGGTTCATCGATACAGAATAATCTGCTTAAAGTGATTAATAGGTTCGCTGATGACAACAACCTAAAAGTAATTAGTTTTTTAGAACCACATGTCATTGTTAATGATGACCTAGTAATAAATACTTACCAGTTTGTTCTTGAAGGGAATTACAACGACATTATTAAACTCATATACCAATTAGAGCAGCAAACCAAATTTGGTGAGATAATTAATTTACACTTTGAGAAGAAAAAGAATTTTAGAAGTGGGAGGTTTTATTTGCAAGCTCGGGTTTTGTTGCGGAGTTTTGGGTAGATGTTGTTATTATTCTTAACGATTTGAGAAGCAACCTGAACTATTTTTTTAATTTTAAACTAAATTTTATAATTACACCTATGGTAAAGACGAAGTTTTATCAAAACAGTTAATTTTAAATATTAAATCCAATATATCATTAATCTGTAAAACTAAAAGTTTAGGACAGATGTTTGCTTTTTCATAAAAAAATATTGTTTCCTTAATAATTAAAACATAATCTATAATTGATTCATATGAATATATATCATACATACCACCCTCTTTGACAAACATTATATAAGATTTAAAATCCTCCTTGTCAATATTTAAAAATAAATATATACCTGTTTCTACAAGTGATTTACCAACTTCTGGAAAACCTTCATATAAACCTTGTTTTTTAACAAAAACACAAGTTGGATCTTCAAAATAGTAATCAATATTTGGAATTTCTTGTTTATCTACTAAAAATTCAGCCATTTTAAGCATAATTTTCTCTGATGAAACACCGCTCAAAACTGATCGCTTTTCAGAAACACAATTATTTATTCTTTTATACTCTGGATATTTATTGACAACCTCATAAATACCAATCATTCTTGAAATATATTCTTTTACTAACTCATTACAATATTTTTTTTCAATAGAATAATTTATTATTTTTTCAATAGATGCGGCTAAAGCCTCTTCAGATGTAATATCTAATAAGTAAATTTTTTCTTTATCTAAAATAAAAAAAGATACTTTAGCCCCTACTTTAAAACGATAAACTCCTTCAATAATTTCTTTATCATTTATCTCGTTAAAAACACCAAAAACATATACATCTTCCTTTTTATTATAATCAATTTGGTTAATTAGTTTTTCTTTGAGAGTATCCAAATTCATACATGTCTTATTTTGAGAATATATAATATTACTAAAAGAATTTATTAATAAGAAAAAAAAAATGACCGTTTTAGTTTTAATGAATTTCATAAAAATTAATTATTTAGTTTGATTTTATTTGCTATTTCTCTTGCTATTCTCAATGATACTCGATTCGGAATTGTCTCTTTATCGAAGGGGCCTTTTAAAGTATTTTCCTCTTCTCTTCTAGCAAAAATAGCATTGTTTATCGTACCATGTGCAATCTCATGTCCAAAAGTAGTAGCGACTTTTTGTGCTATACTAAAACTATATTTATTAGCTAAATTATTCATTTCACTACTTTGGAAAGCCTCTTTATCTTTATGAGATGGAACCCAAATAGTAATCGTTTCACTAATAATTTTAGTTATGTCAGCATTTGTCTTTACATCATTATGTCCTAAAGCCAACTTATTATTATAATTACTAAATATCACTTTTATTGGATGATCCGAATTAACAAGTTTGTTAAATTTCTCAAGACCATTCTTACCAGAGTTTTTTAATGTATTACCATAAAGTTTATCCTGATCTGTGGCATTTTCGGTATATCCACCTTCACCTTCATTAGAACCAGAATTATATACTAATTCACCTTTGCTATTCAACCAGCCTACTTCACTATTCTGTGAAGATTTAGTCTCTCCACCAGAAGTATAACCAGAAACATTAATACCATTACGATCCATACTAATACCTCCTCCATAATAAGTTGTTGAGCCCCATTTTCTATCAAACTGATCATCTCCTTGACGATCTTCTGAACTTTTCATATCAATATCGTCACGAGCCCTAGAATTTGCACCACTAGGATCCGCCCAATAAATAGGGTTATTATCAAAAGCAGTATATGTACTCATAGAGTGATGCGTTACAGGGTCTATGCCAGTCCATCGCGCAATGGCAGGGTCGTATTGCCTCATATCCATTTCGTAGAGATTTAAACCAAAGGCCTCTTCAAATTCTTTTCCGTTGTATTTAAATTTACTTGCCATATTATTAACATTGGCACTAATAGTATTGTAACCTTTGTGCTTAGAACCAAAGGGGTAATAATGGTTTTCCTCTATAATTTCTAAGTTTTGGTACAATTTAAAATTATTTACGGTAAGGGTTGTAAGTATGCCATCATCACCTTCCATAGCTTTATTAAACAATACTCTAATAAGGTTGCTACTTGGCGTTATTGAGCGTTTTAAGATCCCGGGAATAGTCCAAGAATCTTGTTCTACAATTATAGGTTCCCAATTATTATTAATATATTCTTCTACCGTAACAAAAGCCTCTACCATATTTACACCTCCCCAAGTACCACTAGTGACCTCAATATATATTGGTACACTTGGCCTAACAGTAAATTCTCGTTCTACACTATCATAACCATTTTTTAATTGAATAGTCATCTCTGGGCTATTCTGTGTTATATAACCTATACTATTAGTAGAAAGACTCCATTGGTCTACACTATCATTATTATAATCTTCATCTACAATTAAGTTATTCGCTTCTTTGTAGGTAACTCTTATATTGCCTAAATGGTCTTTATATTGGTAAGCATAACTGAAACGACCTTGACCGTCTTGCTCAATATAACCTTCAGGTTGATTAATTAATTTTAATGTCTCAATACCATTTTCTGTTTCATATATATAATCGTTAGCATAGTTAATACTTTTTATATTACCATTTGACCCAATCATTTGCTTAGAAAGCTTTGTTCCCATGGCGTCATAATAAATTGTTATAACACCACTAGCTACATAAAAGTTTGTAGGTAAATTTAAAAAATTATATGTAATTAAAGCTATAGACTTGTTTTTGTCTTTTGTTAAATTACCACTATTATCGTACTCGTATTTATTACCATCTTCGTATTTTTCTAAAAATTCACCGTTATCAATATTTGGCAAACCAAAATTAAAACCATTATCAGCAAAATCCGTTACATTAAGTAATTTATTACTATTTGGTGCATAAAAGTAGTTTAACCCATCTACAATATCTGTTGTAATGTTACTACCTGTACCAGCGTAAGCGCCATGTATGCCATAACGCTCCAAGTGTAAAAGATTTCCATTTTTATCATAAGACACCTCCTTAAGACTGTAGTTTTCATCTTGTTGTAAAGGAACAGTAACATTATCGCTAAAAGTTAATACACCACCAGTATAATTAGCATTTTTGAGTCTATTTAGAGCATCATACTCATAAGTATAGCTTCGTAACTTCTTGTCGCTGGCTGTTCTCCAAGACATGCTAGAAATATTTCCATTATACAGCGCAGTAACTCCAGTTTGTTGAGGGGTATTATAATCTATTTTCATAGTAAATAAATCATTTTCAATATCGTAATACCCAGTATTATTTATACCCTTAAGCCATCCTCTAATGTTATAGTCATAATTTATGGTCTGTAGTCCGTTGGAGTTTTCAAGATTAGAGACCGCTTCCCCTCCTACCTTCTTACTTTCCACTTGCCCCAACTCATCATAGCTAACATAGCTAATTAATTCTTCCGCACTATTATTAAGGGTTTGAGTCTGAGCCAATATACGACCTGCATGATCATAAGTAAACCTATCTACTTTCACTATCGGACTATTTGTTCCTTTTGTATGTGAGCTTTCTGAAGCTAAAATTCTACCTAGAAAATCTAAATCTGTTTTAATAATGTCTGTAGTATTTAAATATTCATTTTTACTTACAACATATATAACTTCTGCCTTATTATTATATTGAGTAATTGCGGTTGTCCAAAAATCTGTAGATAAAACCCTTATCTTACTACCTGTTGGCAGCGATTTAGTATTCATGTCTATTTCATCATCGAAAATAGAGGTGTTATCTGCTAAAACGAGTCCCTGTGAATCAAAATTATAATTATCATAATAGTTAATAGTATGTATTGTAATATCACCTGTATTTGGGTAAGCGTCATTGGTGTAATACAACTCGGTATTAGAATCAGAGCTAATAACTGTTGGGTTACTCACTTTAGACTCATAAAAACTGAGTGTACTTGTATTAAGACTGTTCTGTATTGAATACCTACTGTTATTATTTTTCACTATACCTGTATAAGCTACTCTCCCTAAAGCATCATATTTCACAAAACTCCATTCTTTTGGGGATTGAGCGGA
>Ga0209344_10005549_pt1 | contig 10838 bp, 11 predicted proteins | sample Cruoilmetagenom6_FD_187293 | JGI IMG/M metagenome (GOLD analysis project Ga0209344, IMG submission 187293) | Oil polluted marine microbial communities from Coal Oil Point, Santa Barbara, California, USA - Santa Barbara Oil Seep Sample 6 (SPAdes)... | ecosystem: Environmental > Aquatic > Marine...
GCTATGAAGTTCCGCCCGCCCTATTGGACGAGAGCCTGGGCAACGTTGCGCCATCTGGGCAGATGACATGTTAGATCCATATGCAAAATAGAACCGCATGATGGTTAGTCAAACATCATGATGGTGGCATCCACGGCCAGACTATCACCGGGCTCGGCCAGGATTTGGGTGACGGTGCAGTCACGCTCAGCGCGTAAAATATTCTCCATTTTCATTGCTTCCACAACGCACAGGGCTTCGCCGTCCTTCACCTGCTGGCCCTCAGATACATGAATGGTCACGATGAGCCCCGGCATTGGGCACAATAATTGATTTGATGTATCGGGCGGTTCTTTAAACGGCATCAGGGATACTGCCGCGGCTTCTGTTTCTGTATAGACAAAAGCTGGAAGTTGAACGCCTCGGTGAAACAATTCAAAACCGTTCAGGATCGGGCGCACCTGGACGGACATTTCTTTGCCATCCAATCGCCCCTGCCAGATGGGTGAACCGAACCACCAGTCGGTAGACACACGTGTTCGTCTGCGCTCTTGGCCTTTTTTATCAAGAAGGACCACCTCAAAGTCCTCACCCAACGTACCGGAAATGGTGACTTTTTGATTTTCATCGCCCAACTGGACAACGCGAATTTGGGCAAATTTTACAGCGTCACCGACCAATTGGTCTGAAATCTTTCGCCGCCTCTGATTGCCAAGATGGTCTATTGATGCTGCCACAATCGCGAGCGTATCGCGGGTTTCATCATCGGGGTCGCGGGGCGCAAAGCCATCAGGATATTCTTCTGTAATGAACCCGGTTGTCAGATCACCCTTGCGCCAGCGCGGATGTTCCATGAGGGCTGACAGAAACGGGATATTGTGCTGAATACCATCGATATAAAACGCATCCAGCGCCCCGATCATATGATCGATTGCCGCCTCACGTGTATTCGCGTGGGTAATAAGTTTGGCAATCATCGGATCATAATAAATCGATATTTCACCTCCTTCGCGCACCCCAGTGTCATTTCTGATTGTGAGACCTGCTTTTGTCCCTTCTTCGGGTGGTCGGTAAGAGGTCAGTCGCCCAGTTGAGGGCAGGAAACTCCGGAAGGGGTCTTCTGCATAGACGCGCGATTCAATTGCCCAGCCATTCAGTTTGATGTCGTCCTGGGTAATCTTCATCTTCTGGCCCGCTGCAACCCTGATCATCTGTTCAACCAGATCAATCCCGGTGATCAATTCTGTCACCGGGTGTTCAACCTGCAGGCGCGTGTTCATTTCGAGGAAGAAGAAATTCTTGTCTTTGTCGGTAATGAATTCGACCGTGCCCGCGCTTTCATAATTGACGGCCTTTGCCAGCGCCACCGCCTGCGCACCCATTTCAGCGCGCGTCTCATCATCAAGAAACGCACTGGGAGCTTCTTCTATGACTTTCTGGTTGCGGCGTTGAATTGAACATTCGCGCTCACCCAGATGAATAACATTGCCCTGGCCGTCTGCCATGATTTGGATTTCGATGTGGCGAGGATCTTCGATGAATTTTTCGATGAATATCCGATCATCGCCAAAACTCGATTTTGCTTCCGACTTTGAGGAGGCAAATCCTTCGGCCACCTCTTTTACCGAATGTGCAATGCGCATGCCCTTGCCGCCACCACCGGCGGAAGCCTTGATCATCACCGGATAACCAATTTCACCGGCAATCTTTTCTGCTTCCTTGGCGTCCTTGATAACCCCGAGATGTCCCGGAACCGTGTTGACCTTGGCTTTGGCGGCAAACTTTTTGGACGCAATCTTGTCGCCCATCACTTCTATGGCTTTGATATTGGGTCCAATGAAAGCGATTCCTGCTTTTGCAAGCGCTTTTGAAAATGCTGCATTTTCCGACAAGAACCCATAGCCCGGGTGAACGCCCTGTGCGCCTGTCTGTTTCGCGGCCGCTATGATCTTATCGATGACCAGATAGGATTCTGTTGCGGCCGGAGGCCCTATTTCAACGGCCTCATCAGCCATATCCACATGTAGTGCATTCCTGTCAGCCTGCGAATAGACGGCGACAGTTTTGATGCCCATCGCCTTAGCGGACTTGATTACCCGACAGGCAATTTCACCCCTATTTGCAATGAGTATTTTTTTAAACATGCTCAAGCCACAAATCTCCCCTGACTTTTTATCGCGGATAATAGCAAGCCAAAACGCTTAAACGCGTTAAAACTCATAACCAAATGCGGTTATCTCACGCGCGTACCATTGCTGCATCAGATCACGCGATACATCATCAAAATATTCCCGGTAACTGGTTTCGTTCCGCCCATCAGATTCATTGACGTGCGGGAGTTCAATTTTTCCAGCTAAGCCAATGTTATTCAGAATAATTTTAAAGTCAGTATTTAAAGATACATAAGATCCGACAAAATCCAGACAGGGGGTATCATCGATCGAGTACAAGTTGAAATTATCCACATAAGCCTTTCTTTTATCTTCATTGAATCGATTGAACGAAGGGCGGGATGTTTTTGATTTGGTCTTGTAATAGTACCAGGATACCTGACGGTCCCAGGGGTTCCGCTCGAAGCTGAACTTGTAATAGCTGGACCAGATTTCATCGCCCACATAGGCTTTTACCCGCCAGGCGGGCATGTGTTCGTAATAGCCGATGCTGGGGTGGTAATAGCGCTCAGGGCGCCCGAGCAAACGCTTGATCAGAGGTCGCTTTGGAACCAGCGGGTGGTCCAGTCGAAAATTTTGCGCCCTGTTTCCAGTGCGATGCTTCATGAGCTGTTCGGAAGCCGGTGTGATGATGTCGTCCGGACCGCAAACTTCAGACAGTGCCGTCTCGATGCTCGTCGAGGCCGTCTTGTACGTCTTGATGTAGATGAAACGATATTTGTGCGAAAGGATCATGGGGTTAAATATAACTACTCAGGCCTGCGCGCCACCATATCGATCTCCACCAGCGCATTCACCGCTAGTCCTGAGACACCGACGCAGGTGCGTGCAGGGCGCCTGTCAGCCGGGAAGTAGGACTGATACGCCTCGTTCATATCGGCATAATCCCTGTCAAACTCGGTCAGATACACCCGCGCCTGAACAACATGGCTCAAGTCCAATCCGACGCCTTCCAGCACGATGATAAGATTGTCCATGGTTCGCCGCGTCTGTGCTTCGACGCCTGCGGGTAATGGTCTGTCAGGTTCACCAGGGAAGGTCGGCATCTGCCCTGTCAGAAACAGCCAGCCATCGGCCTCAACGACATGAGAGAATGGAGCAACGGGCTGCGGCGCGTTTGCGATCATTTTGAATGTGGGTTCGGACATGATTTCTTCCTTTTAGGTTTTGTATTTCTTCCTCATCCACGCGACCGATGTTGTAATCAACTCTTCCAGCACGGTCATATCCACATCTTCCAGCTTGTTGATATAGAGGCATGCTTTACCGGTTTTGTGTTTGCCAAGCCGCGCCATGATGTCATCGAACTCGCCATAGCCCGGCAAGATGTACAGGCTCATGGCCGATTTGCGCGGGGAGAACCCGGTTATAATCCAGTCCCCTTCCCGGCCACTCGCGTATTTGTAGTGATGGCTGCCAAAACCAACGAGCGTCGGGCCCCACATGGTGGGTTTTTCTCCGCTGATACGCGTCATCATTTTGTTGATAACTTTGGCATCACGCTTTCGCGTTTCGTTTTCAACCGCGTTGAGGAAGGCCGAGACGGAAGCTTTATGAGGTTTGGTTTTTAGATCGGACATGGCCCTACCTTATCGTCATTCCTGCGTAGGCGGGAATCCAAAAAGGGTAACGCCACGCCATCTTCTTTCGTCATGCCCGAATTTATTCTGAGGTATCCATGCCGTGACCTCTCAGCTAGGGGAAACGCCAACGGAATGGACGCCTCAGAACAAGTCGAAGGGTGACGGGTGGAGTGTACATCCATCTACAAGTTTCAAAGAACCGAGCTAAAACCACACGCCGCCCAATGACGCGTGACTATAAAACAACCAAGGGCTGCGGGGCGCCGTAACGCTACCGTACCGTAAATGTCTGGGCAGCCTTGCGGCGCCCCGCGCGGTATCTTTTCTAATTCCGCCCGGCGTCTTGACTTTATTTTCTGCGCTACCGCTTCGCTACTTGAGCGCGGTTTGGAAATGCCAAATCACGTCCTCAAGTAGCCAATAGGCGATAGGACAAGCAAAAAAGCATGCACTCAGGCGCGGGGGCCGTAGTACCCCCGGGTCCGGGTCGGTACGCCCGGAATGGCCGGATCGTTACACCTGCCAATGCGGGAACCGCATCCCTTCCACGAGAACAGACGGTCTGCAGCTCGTCCCTTGAGCGGGAAAGGATGGCGCGGAGTTTAAGGGAGGTTTGGGGAGGCGAGGATTAGTTTGTATTTTTATGTATCAAATTTTGTCGTCCCGGGACTTGTTCCCGGGACCCATTAGCGTTACCGCAAATTGATGACTTACTGGGTTTACATCCTTGCCAGCCGCAAACACGGCACTCTTTATATTGGAGTAACGAAGGATATTGCTCGTCGCATATCCGAGCATCGTGCAGGGCGTGGTTCCCGATTTGTAACGCAATACAAAGTTACCCGCCTCGTTTATACCGAACCTCACAAAGAAATCGGCCCCGCCATCCAGCGCGAGAAGACCATGAAGGAGTGGAAGCGGTCCTGGAAAATCAGGTTGATTGAAAGCATCAATCCGGAATGGATAGACCTGTACGAAGATATAAACCGTTAAGCCAATGGGTCCCGGGAACAAGTCCTGGGACGACACTTATGTTTTTTCAGACAGGCTGCAGCTTGTCGGGGAAGACGTTAGGGCACACCTCAAATTGTTAAGATCGGACCTACCCCCGAACCAATACTGCAATTGGTATTTTCAACGATCCTACCTCTGCACAATATTCGTTCCTTAGCTCTAATTTATCTTTCTGTGCCATTAGACCAGCTCGATCAAAATGGTGAATTACCAAATCTGCATGAAAATCTGGAATCTTGGTGTGTAATTCGAAACAGAAGTCGTGAACTATTTCGACGCCCTCGGAGCAAATCCTCACAAAGGCATGTTCCCATGCTTCTTCCACGGATTCTCGATCTTCTTCGTGCGCAGCATGTTGAGCGCCCGGGCGACGCGGAGACGCGTGTTGCGCGGCATGATTACCTCGTCGATATAGCCGCGCTCGGCGGCGATAAACGGGTTGGCGAAGCGGTCTTCATAGTCCTTGATGTGCTTGGCGATCTTTTTTTCGTCTCCAAGCTCAGAACGATAGATAATTTCCGCCGCGCCTTTCGGCCCCATCACTGCGATCTCGGCCGAGGGCCAGGCATAGTTCACATCCGCACGAATGTGTTTTGACGCCATCACGTCATAGGCTCCGCCATAGGCTTTGCGCGTGATGACAGTCACCTTCGGCACCGTCGCTTCGGAATAAGCGTAAAGCAGTTTTGCACCGTGCTTTATCAGGCCGCCATATTCCTGGCCCGTGCCGGGCAGGAACCCGGGTACATCAACGAAAGTGACAATCGGGATAGAGAAGCAATCGCAGAAACGCACGAAACGCGCGCCCTTGCGCGAGGCATCTGAATCCAGCACACCGGCAAGCACCATTGGCTGGTTGGCGAGAAAGCCGACCGTACGGCCCTCAAGACGGCCAAACCCGGTGACAATATTAGCAGCGAAATCTTCCTGGATTTCAAAAAAATCACCTTCATCGGCAACTTTATGAATCAACTCCTTGATGTCATAGGGCTGGTTTGGATTGTCAGGAATAAGCGTATCGAGTGAGGGTTCAATCCGATTCGGTTTGTCCCGGGTGGGCATTTCAGGGACGCCGCTAATATTGCTGGAGGGTAGGAAATCCATCAGGCGGCGGATTTGCAGCAGGGTTTCCACGTCATTCTCGTACGCCCCGTCGGCAATAGAAGATTTCGTTGTGTGGATGCTGGCGCCGCCAAGCTCCTCCGCGCTGACCTCTTCATTGGTTACGGTTTTCACCACTTCAGGCCCGGTGACGAACATGTAGCTCGTATCTTTCACCATGAAGATGAAATCGGTTATCGCAGGAGAATAAACATCGCCGCCCGCGCATGGCCCCATGATGATGGAAATCTGCGGGATGACGCCTGACGACTGCACATTGCGCCAGAACACCTCGCCATATCCGCCCAGAGCATCGACGCCTTCCTGGATGCGCGCCCCGCCGGCATCAAAGACACCGATAATCGGCGCGCGGTTCCTCAGCGCCATGTCCTGAACCTTGTTGATTTTCTCCGCATGAGTGCGCGAAAGAGAGCCGCCGAACACGGTGAAATCCTTGGCGAACAGATAAACCACGCGCCCGTTAATAGTGCCCCAGCCGGTTACCACGCCGTCGCCGGGTATTTTCTGCTTCTCCATGCCGAAATCAGTACAGCGGTGCTCGACATACATGTCGAACTCCTCAAACGAGCCATCATCCAGCAGCAACGCGATACGCTCGCGCGCCGTCAGTTTGCCGCGTTTATGCTGGGCATCGATGCGTTTCTGCCCGCCGCCCAATCGCGCATTGGCGCGACGCTGTTCCAATTCTTCAATGATTTCATTCATGAGGCCATTCCCGTGCATATGTGACAAGCGTCACGACATGGGACTGTGAATAGCATGGCGGGAGAGTTGAACAAATGGCGGTTGTGACACTCTTGGGATTTAACCTGAGAATTAAGTGCGGTTCAATTACGAACCAATTGGAGAAATTTTACATCCTCATCCAACTCGACCCGGCGTATTATGCGGCGCGCTACTGCCTCGGTATCCTCGCCCCATTTGGAGATTTGCCAGTCCTCATCGACATTCGCCGCTGTCCAAAGTTCATCAGCGCTCAAATATCCATGTGCATGGGCCAGTGCCAGCAACGCTGACCCGGTGAGCGTCGTCATGGTGTGCAGGGAGGTGAGCTCAAAGAAACTTTTGAGGATGAAAACACTTCTGATCTGGTCAAGTGACTGCCTGGGCTGGGCGAAATGAGAAATCCCCTGCTCTGCCAGGAATTCAATGTTCAAATCCTGTTTCACCCATACCAGAACCCGGTCCCAATGCTCACTTTGCAGTTTTACAAGTTCCTCAGGGTCGCCCGCCCGATAGCAGAGCAGATCAGAACCGGCATAGTCGACAATCTCCCTGACCACGTCTTCCTCACGGCCTCGCACCCTGTCGAGGGCAGTATTTGCACGCTTGGTCATCGGCATTGCGGCAGGGTCTATATGCTCTTTTTGCGCATCCCACTCGCGCACCAGTTCTTCGGCAAGTGCCCTGCTGGCGACACACAGCCCTGCGCGTGCAGGGGTGCGCACTTGCCGGTCGTCGAGCAGGATCGTGAAACCTTGCGGCTCTTCGGAAAAGCTCACAGTGTCAAAAAACCGTTTTGGAAGTTTGGTTTCAGGCACAGGAGGTCACTCAGCCACACTTCTGGCGCTGAATATACTATCCAGCATGCTTAGCAACTGCGCGTAATCATCAACGATGCCATGAACGCCTGCACCCTCAAGCAGTTGCACCGGGTGATAACCCCATGAGACGCCAATGGCTTTCACTCCGGCATTGTTCGCCATTTCCAGGTCAAAGGTCGTATCGCCAATCATGACGGCGTCCGCTGAGTTCACGCCGGTTTCTGCCAGCGCCCGCTCAATCATACCGGGATGAGGTTTTGATGGTGCAACATCGGCCGTCTGGATGGTGACGAAATAAGATGCAAGACCAAAACGTTCCAGCATTTTGTCCACACCGCGCCGGGATTTACCGGTTGCGATGCCAAGCAGGGTATTTTCATCCAAAGCCAGTTGTAGAATCGCATCACGCGCCCCTTCATACATCGGTTCCGCGTGAACCGGGTCCTGACGCAGGATGCCAAAGGCGTTGCTGTAATTCTCTCGAATTTGCGAAATTATGTCTTCGTCCGCCCCTTGAGTAAGCCGGCTGATCGCTTCAGGCAGGGAAAGACCGACAATCCCCAAAATAGTGTCTCGATCGGGCGGGGCGAGATTGATGCTCTTAAACGCCATCTCCATCGCAGCGACAATCATATGCTGGCTGTCGACAAGCGTGCCGTCACAATCAAATATAATGAGCCGTGGTGTCATGGACTAAAAGTTTTCCTCATCAAGCTCATCTTTCAAATCAGGGTCAAATCCGAGCAATTTCCATGTTTTGAGCATATGGTCCGGCAAGTCCGCCGTAATTTTAATCACGCCTTTTCCGGAAAGGTTAGCAAATTCTATTTTTCTGGCGTGCAGATATAATTTGGGTGAAATTTCGCCGCCTGGATGCGCTTCGCTGCCAGCATATTTGCCATCTCCTACAACGGGATGACCAATAGCCGCCATATGAACGCGAAGCTGATGCGTGCGGCCCGTCAGCGGCCACATCGCCGCCCAGCACAGCTTGCTGGCTGCAGGCTCAATAACAGCATATCGGGTTACAGCGTTCTTCGCCCCGGGCTCGCCTTCTTCGGCCACAACCATTTTTTCTGATAGCGCACCGCCCTTTTTCACCAGCTGCAAATCAATCTCACCGCGCTGCGGGGATGGTACGCCGTTGATAAGCGCCCAGTAGGTTTTGCGCACTTCGCGTGATTTTAGAGCCTCCCCGAGTGCGGTCGCAGTTGCACGGTCGCGAGCCAGAAGAAGGACACCGCTGGTATCCTTGTCGAGCCGGTGCACCAGGCGTGGCCGCTCCCCTGTATCAAAAGCCAAACCATCGAGCATGCCATCGATATGCCGGGTGGTCCCGGTACCGCCCTGTACGCTAAGTCCGGCCGGTTTGTTGATTGCCAGAATGTGCTTGTCCTTGTAAATCACCAACTCACGGATAAAGCGTTCATCGGCGGAAGACAGTTGTGGGGGTGGCGGGGAATTCGTTTTCTTTGTTCGGGTTGAATTCGCCGTCTGCATGGGGGGCACTCTCACCGTCTGTCCGGTTTCGACGCGCGCATTGGCTTTCACCCGTCCGCCATCAAGACGTACTTGCCCCTTACGAAGCAGTTTCTGCAAAGCGCCATGGGTAAGGGCCGGATAATGCGTTTTGAACCACCGGTCGAGACGCATGCCGGCATCGGCCTCCGCCACTTCAACCAATTCGACATTGCTCATTGAATAATCGCCCTGGCGATATAGAGACCGGCAAACAGCGCGAGAATTGAAAGACCAACCGACGCCCCCAGATAGAGAACCGCCAACCCTTGAGATTTGCGTTCCATCAGCACAGCAAAATCGAGAGAAAATGCTGAAAATGTTGTAAAGCCACCAAGAACTCCGGTTGCGAGAAATGTCCGCAACTCATTCGAGACCGAATAGCGCAGGGCAAAAATTTCGATCATGAACCCCATGATTAAAGACCCGACTATATTCACAATCAATGTTCCCCATGGGAATCCGGTACCAATAAGCCTGAGTGCGCCAACTCCGACAAGATAGCGTCCCGCCGCTCCCACTGCCCCGCCCATGGCGGCCATTAGAACCATCTTCATGATTGCTGCTCCCGTGCATCGCGCAGCTTCCGCCATGCGGCCAGTCGTTCGCTTATTCCGTCTTCCAAGCCCCGGTTTGTTGGGTGATAAAAATCTTCCCGCTTCACACCATCGGGGAAATAGTTCTGCCCGGAAATGCCGCCTTCCGAATTATGGTCATACTCATAACCCGCGCCATATCCCTCACTTTTCATAAGTTGAGTGGGGGCATTGAGAATATGTTTGGGCGGGGGCAGAGAACCGCCATCGCGGGCCAGCCGCCCAGCCGATTTAAACGCGGCATAAGCTGCATTGGATTTGGGCGCCATCGCCAGATATACGGTGGCCTGCGCAAGCGCCAACTCGCCTTCCGGGCTCCCAAGAAAACGGTAAGCGTCCTTGGCCGCATTGGTTTGCACAAGAGCTTGCGGATCGGCCATCCCGATATCTTCTACCGCCATGCGCACCAGCCGGCGGCCAATATATAAGGGGTCTTCACCGCCTGCGAACATTCTTGCCAGCCAATAGAGCGCCGCATCCGGGTCAGAGCCGCGTACTGACTTATGCAGGGCGCTGATGAGGTTGTAATGCCCGTCCTGCCCCTTGTCATACAAAGGGGCTCGGCGCTGAACGAGCGCGGACATATCAGCCAGTGTCAGCGGTTTGTTTTCAGCTTTCGTCGCCAGGAATATTTCTTCAACCAGATTGAGCACGGCGCGCCCGTCTCCATCCGCCATGGTTTTGAGCGCATCGCGTACCCCAGAATCCAGCGGTAACGCCCTCCCTTCTTCCGTTTCGGCTCTGCTAAGCAAAGTCTCCAGAGCCTCGATATCCAGGCGATTGAGCGTTAGGACGCTGGCGCGGGATAGGAGAGCTGAATTCAACTCAAATGATGGATTTTCCGTCGTCGCGCCGATGAGCACGATGGTTCCGTCTTCCATTACGGGCAAAAATGAATCCTGCTGCGATCGGTTGAAGCGGTGAACCTCATCGACAAACAGTACCGTTCCCATCCCATCCTGCCTGCGGGCCCGCGCCGCCTCAAACACTTTTCGCAGGTCCTGCACGCCGGATTGTATGGCTGAAAGTTGCTCAAAATGATGCTTGGTATGTTTAGCGAGCAACCGGGCAATAGTGGTTTTTCCTGAACCAGGCGGCCCCCAGAAAATCAGGGATGAAAGACGCCCAGCGTCTATCATCCGCGAAAGGATCCCCTGCGGCCCCAGCAAATGAGACTGGCCCACCACATCGCTAAGAGATTTCGGGCGGAGCCTGTCAGCAAGCGGGCGCGGGGCATCTTGTGACAGCCCACCAGCTTCAAATAGGGATGCTGTTTGAGGCTGTTCCATATCTCAGCCCTCGATCACGACA
>Ga0209344_10005551_pt1 | contig 10823 bp, 10 predicted proteins | sample Cruoilmetagenom6_FD_187293 | JGI IMG/M metagenome (GOLD analysis project Ga0209344, IMG submission 187293) | Oil polluted marine microbial communities from Coal Oil Point, Santa Barbara, California, USA - Santa Barbara Oil Seep Sample 6 (SPAdes)... | ecosystem: Environmental > Aquatic > Marine...
AATAATAATGGACAAGACCGTACTCTCCGCACAAGACCTGCTTGAAGACTCTATCGAGCTTGGCATCAAAGTTTTGGAAAGCGGCTTCGAGCCGACAATGATCATCGCGATCTGGCGTGGCGGCACGCCTGTCGGCATGGCATTGCAGGAAACGCTGACCTATTGCGGAGTGGACTCAGACCACATTGCCATTCGCACGTCGTCATATAGTGGTGTTGATGAGCGCGGTACGGTTGCTGTGCATGGTCTGAATTACATCATAAAGAAGATTCGCCACGACGATCGCGTGCTGATTGTCGACGATGTATTCGATACCGGTAATACGATCGTTGCGGTTATCAAAGAGCTAACGCGCAGAGCGCGCGGCAATACGCCGGAGGATATTCGGGTTGCCGTACCGTGGTTTAAGCCCAGCCGCAACGAGACGGACATGACGCCGGACTATTTCCTGCGTGAGACCGCCGAGTGGTTGGTCTTCCCGCACGAGCTCGACGCATTGACGCCCGAAGAGTTGCGCGAGTGTCGCCCCGAGATTGCCGCGATCGTGCAAAACGTCAAACCTGCGGTCAAGACGGCGTAGCGAGCGCGACGTGCAGAGAATCTGTGTTTATTGCGGTTCCAACTTTGGCAATCGGCCGGAGTACGCGGATGCGGCGCGTGAATTGGCCGACGTTCTCGTTCGGCATGACCTTGAGTTGGTTTACGGCGGTGCCGATAAAGGCATCATGGGTGTTATCGCGGACGAGGTTCTAAGTTTGGGTGGCAAGGTTCATGGCGTCATTCCGAAAATGCTGTGTGATAAGGAAGTCGCGCACCAGAATCTGACTGAGTTACACGTCGTTGCGTCAATGCACGATCGCAAGACGATGATGGCGGCATTATCGGACGGATTTATCGCCATGCCGGGCGGCTACGGAACGCTCGAAGAATTCATCGAGATCATCACCTGGGGTCAGCTCAGGTTCCACGACAAGCCGTGCGGACTCCTGAACGTCGGGGGCTATTTCGATCACTTGCTAGCCTATCTTGATCACGCAAACGCAGAGGGTTTTCTGCGTTCCGAGAATCGAGAAATGATACTGGTTGATGAAGCGGCCGTCGGCCTGGTGCAGCTATTCGAAAAATATACGGCACCCGTCGTGCAGAAGCCGATCTGCTAGTTCACTTTTTGAACAGCAAGCGAGGCTTACCCTTCATAGCTTGAACGAAAATGTTCAACAGATTGGGAACCAATCGAGATTTCTGAGCGCTGAGGTACATATTAGGGGCGTGTTTCGGTCTGAATTTGCGACAATGGCCTGTCAAAACGGGAAATGAGAAATCATGCTGATGCGCAGAATATTATTGTCCATTTGTACAATCGGCCTGACCTGGCTCGCGGCGCCGGCGAACGCTGACGGTCAAGCCTTAAGCTATTCTGATTTGCGTGCCGACGAGCACTTGGTATTTTTTCGCAGCAGCGCCTGGCTGAACGATGAGGGCACGGCGTGGCACGTGCCGGTTCACGGGTGGGCGTATGAGCCAGAAGACAGCGTGGTTCGAAAAGCGGTGTTCTCCGCAGTGCTTAAAGACGAGTTCGACCTTGAGTCTGGTCCGGGCACGGAAGAAAACTATACGCGCCGCTTCAATCTAATGATCGCTGATAGCGAGCGCGGCAAGCGGATCGTCGTGTCGATCGCAGGGCAGGAAATCACGCTACCGCCCTCAGCCGCGAATGGGCAGATCGAAACAACGCTCGTTCTCTCAGTGGAAGACGTAGAGAAGTTCTCTGACGGCTCGCGCTTAACCTACACCGCGCTCACTCGAGGAAACGAGACTCGTCGCTTTGAAGGTGAAGTTAAGCTCGTGCATGCGGACGGTATTTCGGTGATTAGTGACATCGACGATACCGTAAAAATCTCGCACGTAATGGATCGGAGGCGACTCTTAGAGCAGACCTTCTTTCTGGATTTCGCCGTTGTCGATGGGATGCCAGAGTTTTACGAATCGTGGTTCGAAGCTGGCGCGAGTTTTCATTTCGTTTCATCGAGTCCGTGGCAGCTGTATTTGCCGTTGGATGAGTTCCTGACTGACGCCGGATTTTCGAACTTCACGATGAGTTTGAAATCAGTCCGTTTTCGCGATGAAACGCTGCTCAATCTCTTCAAGAAAGGCACCGAAACCAAACCGAAAGCCATCGAGAAGATTCTGACCACCTACCCTGGACGACGTTTCTTTCTTGTCGGAGACAGCGGCGAGCATGATCCCGAAGTCTATGCTCAGATTGCCGAGAAATATCCCGACCAAATATTGAAAATCTACATCAGAAACGTGACGGATGAGGCTGCTGATAATCAACGATTCAAGACTGTATTCGAGGGTTTGAGTGCAGATCGATGGGAACTATTTAGTGATGCGAGAGATTTGCACATTGAGGTGTCAGATTAGGGTGTCAAGATTAAGGTATCAGATCTTCCTGTAATTCGATCAGCTGCAACCGAGGAAGCGACAGAGCTTTCGAGGTTGGCGACACGCTCGTGAGTCTGGGAGTATTCCGGGCCGATTTCTTCCGCTACTTGAAATCAGTGTTATAAATCCAGACGAAGAAATCAATTGACCAATCGGAGAGTCCTTTGACAGTGAAACCTGTATGCCGATAACTGGAGAGTGTTTTTGCGGAGCTGTTGCCTACGAGGTAACGGGCAAGCTGCGCGATGCACGATCATGTCATTGTTCTCGTTGCCGCAAGGCGTTCAGTTCACAAGCCTCAGCTTACGCACTCGTCGACCCCGCAGAATTCAGCTGGATAAATGGTGAAGAGCATCTAACTTCTTACATAGGAAAACACGGGGCCGGTCTGAGGTTCTGCAGTCAATGTGGTTCTACGTTGTGCGGCATAGTTGACGGAAGTGTGCACGGCGTAACGCTGGGGTGCGTCAACGGTGACCCGAAGATCGAGATCGGCCGGCACATCTTTGTGGGGTCAAAGGCCAATTGGGAAGTCATGCCGGCCGGAGTGACGATTTTCGAGAAGGCAAAGTGAGATTGGAAACATTTAGCGGAATAATTTCTGACCGCGGTTCGAAATACGCAGCGTCAGGTGGTGAGTGCTGTTCTTTGGATGAGGCCAAAGCATTTATCAAAGAGCTCTGCCGTAAAAAGAAGTTCGCCAAAGCGACTCACAATACATGGGCGTTCTTGCAAGAGGCAGGCCCGGTTAAGAACGACGATGGTGAGGCCGGGGCCGGGATGGTGATCGCTCGCGTTCTGCAAAGGGAAGGATTGGAGAATCACATTGTCGTGGTTACACGTTGGTATGGAGGCAAACAACTGGGCGGTGATCGTTTCAGGCATGTGCAGCAAGCAGTGCGTCATTATCTTGAGAACCGAACAAAATGATCGACCCTCCAAATATTGATATCGACCGCGTCGCGGCAGCGGTAAGCGAGCAGTTCGGGCTTGTGGGGCGATATAAGAGTCTCGTAAGCGAGCGTGATCAAAACCTCTCATTGCGAACAGCTGATGGTCGTGAATTCGTCGTCAAGATCGCAGGTCAGGACGAGGACCCGGTCGTCACAGACTTTCAAATCATGGCGCTCATCCACTTGCAAGAATCCGGCGCAAAGGGCGTACCGGAAATCACTAGAACAAGTCGTGGTGAAGATCATGGCACGATATCTTACGACGACGGAACCGAGGCCTGTCTGCGAGTTGTCAGTTGGTTGAGCGGGAGTTTGTTACATGACGTCTCGCTTTCCGCAGAAATTTCGCGGAGTTTCGGGCAACAACTTGCCAGGCTTGACCTGTCGCTGCTTGGCTTTTCCCATCCTGGTGACCAACAGGTCCTAATATGGGACGTCCAGCGAGCCTTGGAGTTGCGACCGTTATTGACTCACTTTGATGACGCGCTGATTCGTCGACAGGTTGAAGACGTGTTCGAAGTTCTGGAGAATCGTGTACTGCCAGCACTTGCGTCACTGCCGAAGCAAGTCATTCACAACGACGCTAACCCTGAAAACGTCTTGTTAGGCGACGAAGGAAAGGTCTCAGGCTTTATTGACTTCGGTGACATGTTAAGAGCGCCAAGAGTTGTCGAGATTGCGATAGCGGCTTCCTATCTAAGAACAAACGGTAGCGATCCGCTTGAGTTCATCGCACCATTCGTCGCCGGTTATCACGCGAGCAGCCCACTGCAGAAAGAAGAGACAGGTCTTCTATACGACTTGATCCGGACACGACTCGCGACAACGTTAAGCATTCTCTACTGGAGACTCTCAGCCCGCAAGCCGGGAGATTCGTATCGGGAGAAGACGCTGGCAAGCGAAGCTTCGGCCATCGAATTCCTGCCTCGGCTTACTGCGATAGGACGTGCAGAGGTAACCCAACACTTAGTTGAGGCCATCGCTCGTTAATTAGGTCGGAAGGTCGAGAAAAAAGCAAATAAAAACAACGAGATGTGAGCATAGTTATTGCCCCTCGACGCGACCCGCAGGAACCGCGTGTGAAAAATCGACCACTGGCGGCCTGAATAGAGCGGCAAAGCTGAGAGCCAAGTCCGCGTAACGACCAGCTTTCGTCCGTAATATTGGGCGACAGTTTTCGCTAAAAAGACCACTGATGTTCAGATTTTGGAAAAGATGAACTTCGACCTCGCCATCGCTGTCTTGCTGATCATCAGCGCCGCCTGCTACCTCGCAATGGGAACGCGGCTGGTAATGAGCAAGCGCGAGATCGGCAGCACGCCAATCGGCGTTCTTTTCATTGTCGTCACTTTTTGGGTGATGGGCGGAGCGATTGAGCTGCTGTCCAGCACCTTCACTGTTTTTACGATAGGTCGAACGGGGCATTTCATAGGTACCGCATTAGTGCCAGTCGTCGCCTATGTTTGCTTTCGTGAGTACACGGGATCGGAAACGCCGGTTCGCACGCTCGTCTTGCTGCTTATTATTCCAGCATTGTCTATTATGCTCGCCGCCACAAACGTTCATCACGAGGCCATGTGGTTCTTGCCAATAGCTAACGAGGCGGGCGAGTTCTTAACACGACCGGATCATTGGGGGCCGTGGTTCCTGTTCGTCCATTTGCCGTATAGCTATGCCGTCATTGGCGCCGCAATGTTGACGCTAATAGTGCACAGCTCGGCAGTCGCACCGGCGCAGCGCCGTGGTTTGTTCTTACTCATCGCTGCCTGTCTCGGACCGCTGACAGCGACGGTGATGTATGACATGGGTATCGGGCCGAATACGATCTCTTATATGCCTATCGTATTTGCCGTCATGTTGCCGGTTTACGCCTGGCTGATAATCGGTGAACAGATTATCGAATTCACGCCGCTGGTCTATGAGACCGTATTTCAAAACATGCAAGACCCCGTTGTCGTCATTGACGATCAGTGTCGGGTGATCGGCTTGAATCACACGGCGGAAAGTATGTTGTCGATCGACGAGGCTGATGCACTGCGCGAGCCGCTGGAGAAGTTGTTTGGCGATGACTCGCCAGAAGTCTTCACAGCGCTGGACTCGGGTCAGCCGCAGAAGATGATGACCTCAACGGGACGTTTCCTGCATATACAGGTTTCAAAAATTGAGTCCAAGCGCGCATCTGCCAGGAGCGGTGGTCAGGTGTTGATGTTCCGCGACGTAAGCGATGTTGAGAAGGCGCAGTCTGAAGTCCGAAAAAGCGAAAAACTCCTGCGCACGCTCATAAATCACTCGGTGAATGGCATCATCCGATACCGCTGGGTGCGCGATGACGATGGCAACCGTGATCTACGCAGCATCTTCGCGAATGCCGCCGCCGGCCGTTTCCTTGGTAGAGATGCGGATGAACTGGTCGATGGTGTCGCACAGGATATGGTCTCGATCGCGACCACGGGTATGGATGAGGCGGATGCAACTGATATCATGCAGCGCTTCGAACAAAATGTTTGCAATGCTAAGAGCCTTGATGTCGAGGTTCTGTGCAGAGCAAATGGTACGAGTCGCTGGCTGCAAATGACCTGCGAACCCGTCGGTGACGACATCGCGGTGACTTTTATCGACATAACGGACAGCAAAGCGAAAGAACGGCAGATGGAATCAATAGCGACGTCAGACCCACTGACAGGAGTACTCAACCGCCGCGGATTAGAGCGCGACGCTGCGCAGCGACTATCGGATAGTGCCGATGACGCAACCGGGGCGTTGCTGTTCATCGATTTGAATGACTTCAAGCTGATCAATGATCAGTACGGGCACGAAGTTGGGGACCAGTTGCTAACCATCGCATCCGAGCGCCTTAGAAAGAGCCTGCGTTCATGCGACATTATCGGTCGGCCGGGTGGTGATGAATTTGTAGCTCTAGTGCCAGATGTTGACTCGGAAACAGCAGATAAATTGGCCGGCCGTCTCACGAGTGCGCTAGACGAGCCCTATCAGATTGGGCGCGAGAAGCTCCGTTGCCCGGCCAGTATTGGCCTTGCCCAGTACCCAAGGAATGCGAACACGCTGACGGGCCTTTTACGCGAAGCCGACCAGGCAATGTATCGCGCAAAAGTTCGCTGTCGGGGCGTCACAAAGATTGGCAGTCGTGAGCGACTGGAAAAAGCGGTCTGAAACAACTGCCGCCGCGGTGGCAAAAATGGTCTAATTGATGGCCCGCAATATTCGCTAGGACATACGCATTTGCCGTCTCAAGACCTCTCTTCTCAATCAGAACCGTGCTGTGTCATCCGTTTGGAAGGACTGCAGCGGCGCTATGTTATGGGCACTGAGTTCATTGATGCGTTGCGCTGCGTCGATCTTGAAGTCGCCGAAAACGAGTACCTCGCCATCATGGGCCAGTCAGGTTCAGGCAAGTCGACGCTGATGAATGTCATCGGCTGCCTCGATCGCCCGACGGCCGGCGAGTATTGGCTGAGCGAGCAGCGCGTTTCAAGAATGAACGATCGGCACCTCGCGCGCGCGCGCAATCAGGCGATCGGTTTCGTGTTTCAGACTTTCAATCTCTTGCCGCGAATGACGGCTCTCGCGAACGTCGAAGTGCCCCTGATATATAGTGGGCTGAAACGTAAGGAACGTATCGAGCGGGCACAAGAGGCGTTGGATACAGTTGGTCTTGGCGACCGCATGCTGCATCGACCCTCAGAAATGTCGGGCGGGCAGCGGCAACGCGTCGCCATAGCGCGTGCACTGGTTACGCGGCCTAGTATCCTGCTAGCAGACGAACCAACCGGTAATCTGGACTCGAGCACTGGCGAAGAAATTATGAAACTGTTCGACAGCCTGCACGGGCAGGGAAATACTTTGATAGTTGTCACCCATGAGCAACATATTGCAGATCACGCACAACGTGTCGTGCGGCTCAGTGATGGCAACGTCGTCAGCGACATTAAGAACTGAGAGCCGGAATTTTGCTAATCAATTCGAGAATACTCACATTACTACTGCTACCTATTGTTCTTGCCGCTTGTGCGGAAGAGGAGGTAGCCGCTCCACTGTATGACACCGCGGGCGTTGAGCGCCGTAGCATAGAGGTTGGCGTTAGTTCCGCCGGCATCGTCGAACCGCTGGCAACAGTGGAGGTGAAGTCAAAAGCATCCGGTGAGGTACTTGAATTGTTGGTCGAAACGGGTGACTTGGTAGAGGAGGGCGCTTTGATGGTGAGGATCGATCCGCGCACCGTCCGCAATCGCCTTGATCAATCCGACGCCGAACTCAAAGCGGCTACGTCGCGACGTGAAATCGCTATCACACAGAAGGCGCGCGTCGAGTCGTTGGTCAAAGCTGGCACCTTGACGCAGTCTGACCTTGAACAATCAATGCTGGATCTGGCAAACGCTGAAGCACAGGTTGTGACCTCTCGCGTCAGCGTCGAGAATGCTCGCATTGCTGTTGACGACACCGATATCCGTGCGCCGATCTCGGGGACAGTGATATTCAAACCCGTCGAGAAAGGTCAGGTCATAACCTCACCCACGCAGGATTTCTCGGGTGGTACGACCTTAATGCAAATGGCGGATCTAAGTGCCGTGCAGATCCGCTCCCTGGTTGACGAAACGGATATCGGTAAAATCCGCTCGGGAATGACGGTGGATGTTCTGGTCGCAGCCTATCCCAACCAGCCTTTTCCTGGCGAGGTGATCAAGGTCGAACCACAGGCTGTCGTCGAGCAGAATGTCACGATGTTCGCAGTCTTGGTTTCTATCCAGAACCCACACGGTCTGTTGATGCCAGGCATGAACGCTGAAGTCGAAGTGTCGATAGCAAGAAGTGAAAACGTGTTGACGATTCCGGTAATGGCGTTACGAACCAATCGCGACCTGGCGTCGACGGCGACTGTTCTCGGTCGATCGGAAGACGTGATTCGTGAGGCGTTGGGTGAGTCGGCGAACGGTGCTGGCCAAAAGCCGCCAGGTGCGAGACCGCCCGGCGGTGGAAACCGCCAAGGCAGACAGCGGCCAGCGGCGGGCGGTGAAACCGACTACCGATTTGGCGGTGACTTCTGGGTTGTGTTGGACACGGCCGGGCAGGAGATTCGAAAAGTCCGCACGGGCGTAACAGACCTTGACCGTGTCGAGATCGTTAGTGGTCTGGACGAAACAGATCGGGTTTTGATTTTACCGAGCAGCCATTTGCTGCAGACGCAGCAAGACTTGCAGAGTATTCTCAAGAGACGTTCCGGCGGCGTTCCTGGCATTAACTAGCACGTATGTTAATTGCAGAGACAATTCGCATTTCCCTTGCTTCGATCAGAGGCAATTTGTTTCGGGCAATGCTTACAATGCTCGGCATCATCATCGGCGTTGGTGCTGTTATCACTATGGTCGCTCTTGGTACGGGTGCTCAACGAGCGATCGATGAACAAATGGAGGCCTTGGGTGGTGACATTCTTTCTATCCAGTCTTCCGCATGGTTTAGTCGCGGAGTTGCCCGCAATCAACAGACTCTGACGACGAGTGATGCTGAAGCGCTGGCGTTGGTATCGAAAAATGTCGCCGAGGTTGTCCCGGAAATCAGCGGGCGATTTCAGGTCAAGTATGGCAACCGTAATCTAAATGTCTCTTCAACTGGCACGACGCCAAACTATCCGGCGGTGCATGGCTTCGCCGTGGAGCACGGGCGGTTTTTCTCGGCCGCCGACGGAGCAGCCAGGCGGCGAGTCGTCGTATTGGGTGCCGAAATTCCCGGCATGCTAGAAGCCGAAGCGGCGACGCTGGTTGGACAGACCGTTCAGATTCGATCTATTTCATTTGAGGTCATTGGAATTATGGCCGCGAAAGGCGGGAGCGGATGGCGCAACCCCGATGACGATATCTGGATTCCGCTGTCCACCGCACAGTTCCGTGTGACCGGCAACGAATTTGTGCAGACCATCAGTGCCAAAGTTAGCGATTCGTCGACTATTCCGATGGCGATGCTGGAGATCGAGCGCGTATTGCGTCGCGAACACGGTGTACTGCCCGGCAAAGACAATGACTTCGCGATCATGAATCGCAAGCAGTTTGCTGAATCACGGCAGGAGGCGACTCAGGTGTTCACGTATCTTCTGGCTGGAATCGCGGGTGTAAGCCTTGTCGTTGGCGGCATCGGGATTATGAATATCATGCTGGTCACAGTGACCGAGCGAACTCGCGAGATCGGTGTGCGCAAGGCCTTGGGCGCGACCAAGGGCAATATTCTCCTGCAGTTCCTTGTTGAGTCGACGATTCTGTGCATTTTGGGCGGCTTGCTGGGCCTTCTGCTCGGTGCGACGGCGTCCGCATTGCTTGCCAAGTACGCGGGTTGGCAGACAGTTGTTACGCCGTCTTCTGCGTTGATGGCATTTGGCTTTAGTGCAGCTGTAGGTATGATATTCGGCATCTGGCCCGCCAAGCGCGCGGCCTCACTGGACCCTATAGACGCTCTACGACACGAATAGTGAAATATCCGGGAGCTTCATTCGGTCCACTAGTGAAACCCGCTGGAGTATCAAAATGAATATTCGTGCCATTCCCTACGTTCTGTTCGCTGCCGTTCTCGCCATCGCGATCATCTCCAGCATCATTGCCCGTTCAGGCCATGCGGACGTTCCTATTGCTGAATCGGCTGATCTGATCCAACCGCTTGTAAAGGGGGATGCAGCGCCGAGGTTCTTCGTTGAAACGGTAGAGGGTGAGCCGTTCGACTTCGACCCCGCAAAGCTTACGCGTCCCGTTGTGTTGCTTTCGTTCCGCGGCGGCTGGTGTCCGTTTTGTAATACCTATCTCTCCGAAATGCGCCATGTCATCCCGCAAATTCGTGAGAGGGGTGTTGATGTTTTGTTCTTGAGTGGCGATCGGGCCGAACTGTTATTCGACAGCCTGAAGCTTGAAACTCAGGAAAATATTGCAGGGCTCGACTACACGCTGTTGTCAGACGGTGATGCACAGGCGGCAATGGCGCTTGGAATCGCGTTCAAAGCATCGCAGCAGACAATCAATCGACGATTGGAGAAAGGTCAGGACATCGACGGCTCGTCAATGATGCAACATGGCGTGTTGCCGGTACCGGCCGTATTCGCTATCGACCAGAGTGGCGTTATTCGATTCGTTTTCACGAATGCCGACTTCAAGATTCGCCTGCCCGCTGACGACCTACTAGCCGTCGCTGAGGAGATTGCGGCTGCAGATTGAGGGCCGCTAATGTTAGTCTTCGTGCTGTTTCGTAATAGCTAATCGAAGGAAAAGACATGGGGCTCAAGAACACTTCTGCGGAATACGGCTCGCTTGCCAAAGCGCTGCACTGGCTGGTCGCCATCGGCTTGTTTGCGCTGATCTATTTGGGCCTCGAACAGGCAGGAATGGAGCGTGGTGATGAAAAGAGCAGAATTCGGTTCATTCATGCATC
>Ga0209344_10005553_pt1 | contig 10820 bp, 8 predicted proteins | sample Cruoilmetagenom6_FD_187293 | JGI IMG/M metagenome (GOLD analysis project Ga0209344, IMG submission 187293) | Oil polluted marine microbial communities from Coal Oil Point, Santa Barbara, California, USA - Santa Barbara Oil Seep Sample 6 (SPAdes)... | ecosystem: Environmental > Aquatic > Marine >...
CGTGCCAGGCACCGAGTCCGCGTCTAATCAGCGCGGTGGGTCGCTTCAGCGACCCCAGCGAACGTTTCCGGATTGGCGCGTCCGACGCGCCACCACAATTCGTCCGACGAATTGTCCGCGTGTCCGGATTGGCGCGTCAGACGCGCCACCGTAATTCGTCCGACGAATTACTTGAGGAGCTCGTCCAGCTTGGCCTTCGAATCCGCCTCGACCTTGTCGTGAAGCGAATTGCCGTGGGAGTCCATGCTGACCACCACCGGGAACTTGTCGACCTCGATGACCCAGAGCGCCTCGGGGACGCCGAACTCGTCGAGCATGAAGACCCGCTCGACACTGGGAATTGCTCGTGCGAGCACCTGGGCTGCGCCACCGATGGCGTGGAGATAGACCGCGCCGTGCTCGCCAAGCCCGGCTAGGGTCCTGTCCGCCATACCGCCCTTGCCGATCACTCCACGCAAACCGTACCGACCGATGACATCCGCTTGGTAAGGCTCCTCACGAATCGAGGTCGTCGGTCCGGCGGCGACGAAATCATAGGTGCCGTCGTCATTCTCGGCGATCACCGGTCCACAGTGGTAGATGACCGTGTCCTTCATATACGGCAGAACATCCTCGCGGAGATCTTCCATCAGCCACTTGTGGGCCGCATCCCGACCCGTGATCATCCGGCCCGTGAGCTCGACGAAATCGCCGACCTTGAGCTTGCGGATCTCTTCTTCACTGACCGGCAGCTTCAGCTCAGCCATGTCGCCTCCCCTGCTCCATCGATGCTCACCGCAGCCTTGCGGTCAGCCCAGCACATGTACGTCACCGTGACGAAATAGCACGCGGGCAAACGATCGAGGACGCCGATCTTGACCGCGAGAAGGGTTGTCTCGCCACCAAAGCCCATGGGACCGACGCCGAGCTCGTTGCCCTCCCTCAAGAGCCGCTCCTCGAGTTCGGCAAGCTCCGGAATCGGGTTGGTGTCGACGAGAGGCCGGAGGATCTGCCGTTTGGACGTTTCGAACGCGGAAACTCTGTCGCCGCCGATGCACACACCGAGGACCCCCGGCGCACATCCCTTGCCCTGGGCTTCGAAAACGGCGTCGAGCACCGCTCTGCGGACGCCATCGAGATCACGGCCGGCTTTGATCCGAGCCTCGGGCAGTTTGTACTGGGTGCCGACATTCTCGCTGCCGCCACCCTTGAGGATCATCCTCACCTCGATCCGCGGCTCGTCCCACTCCTCGAAGTGGATAAAGGGGATGCCGCGCCCCGATCCCGTTCCGGTGTTGCGGCCGGTCAGTGTATCCACGGCATTGGGCCGAAGGAACATCCGTTTGGTGGCCTCTTGAACGGCGCTCTCGAACTGTGCGGCCAACGCCCTGGTTGACACACCCACCGGGTGGTGGATCCACACGACCGGGGTGCCGGTGTCCTGGCAGATGGGCGCCGAGGTCGATCGAGCCATCTCGATGTTGTTGAGGATGGTGCCCAGCGCCTTGTCCGCCAGACCGCTCTCGGTTTCTTTTACCTTGCCCTCTTCAAGGGCCTTGATGACATCGGCGGGCAGCTCGGTTGAGGCCCTTCGAATCAATTCAACGAATGTCTCGACGAGATTGTCGTAGGCCGGCATCGGCACCTCCCTGTTCGCGGGAATTATACGCCTCTTTTCAGGTCTTTCGACCGATCGGTGCTCACTCGTGCATGGATTCACAATTCGGGAGGTCGTGAATCGTGAGTCGTGAGTCGTGAGTCGTGAGGTGGTCCCGTCCTGCGATAGGTTGACACCTACGAGGAGGCTCGAGGGTGTCAAAGCAAGTCATGCGATACAGTGAAGCGTTCAAGCAGCAAGTTGTGGACGAACTCGAGGAAGGGCGATTCGCGAGTCCGCATGAAGCATCGCAGGCGTTCGGGGTTGATCCGGGGTCTGTTAAGCGTTGGGCGAGAGAATACGGCAAGGCGCACCTGTTGCGGAAGGTGGTTCGAGTGGAGAAACAAAACGAGCCCGGGGAGATGAAACGACTCAAAGAGCGGATACGGAAACTGGAAGCTGCGCTGGCGGATTCGGTAATGGATCAGGCACTGGATCAGTCCTTTTTCGAGATTCTGTGCGAAAGGACAGGCACAGATGCTGACGCCTTCAAAAAAAAGCACGCTGGCCAGGCGTCCACCGGGCGCGTGAAAAGACCCAGGGGCGACACGGAGTAAGCGTCAACAAGCTGTGCTGCAAGGTGGGCATGACCCGCCAGAACTACTACAAACAGAGGCGACGGCGAGAACGACGAGAAGTCGATGAGAATTTGATCGTTTCCCTTGTCAAGCGGGAGCGACAGCAGCAGCCGCGGCTTGGTTGTAGGAAGATCCACCGGCTGTTGAGCAAAGAGCTCAAAGATGCCGGCATCGAGGCTGGCCGGGATCGGATGTTCGAGGTTCTTCGTAATCACGAAATGCTCGTGAAACCGCTGCCGAAGGCACCCCGTACGACCTACTCAAGGCACTCACTACCGGTTTTCCGGAATCTGATTGCTGAGCTTGAGACGACTTGTCCAAACCAAATTTGGGTCAGCGACGTCACCTACATCCGGACTTGGGAGGATTTCGAGTATCTCACCTTGATCATGGACCTTCATTCCCACAAGATCGTTGGCTACCACTGCGGAGAAAGCCTCGACGCCGACGCATCCTTGGAAGCGCTCGAAAAGGCGCTCGCCGATCTACCAGTCGATAGATATCCAATCCACCACTCAGACCGTGGAAGCCAATACTGCTCTCACAAGTACGTTGGGCGCCTTCGTGACCGCGATTTACCGGTGAGCATGACCGAGCTGAATCACTGCGCGGAAAACTCTATCGCTGAAAGACTCAATGGAATCCTCAAACAGGAGTATGGGCTCGGCAGAACCTTTCTAAGCCGAGAGCAGGCACGACGAGCCGTTGACGAAGCCGTTTGGCTCTACAACAACCGCCGACCACACATGACACTCGAGTATCGATTCCCTTCCGAGGTCCACCGCCAGGCCGCCTAGCTCATCCGCCGACAACTCGAAAAACCAACTCCCACAGTCGTTCTCTCCAGGCTCACTGTGTCCAAAAAGCTTGGCCCCCAACAACCTCGCCTACCGCTGACCTGCGGAGGCTGTGGAAAGCTGCTACGCACCTTTCCACAGCCTCCGCAGCTCCGACGACGACTGACAACTTTTCGCTAGGACTTGACCCCATCGTACGGAGAAACCGCAGATAGCGCAGATGGACCCAGATTTCATCGCAACGTCGCAAACACGAAGACGCGAAGACACGAAGGACTCACAAAGCCGTCGCAACATCGCAATTCAACGCAGAGCCATCGCGCCATCGCATTTGAAAGTGGGCGATATGTTGTGGAGCAGGCTTCCAGCCTGCTGATGCGACGGTGGGATGGTGCGGGAATGCGGTGTCGGGCGTGCGGGCGCCCCCACCAATTCGTTCCGGACGGCCGAGACCCGATTCAGTCCCTCTCCTGCCTCTCTGCAAACCGACGTAGCAATCCCGCGGTGCTCGAGTCGTGGTGGCTGAGATCGACCTCGTCTCCGGAGAGCAGGGTTTCTTCTTCGGAGAGGATGGTCTTGGCGAGGACCTTGCCGAGTTCGACGCCCCACTGGTCGAAGCTGTTGATCCGCCAGATGACTCCCTGGACGAAGATCTTGTGCTCATACGCCGCGACCAGCATGCCGAGACTGTACGGGGTCAATCGATCCAGGAGGATCGTATTGCTCGGCCGGTTGCCGGGAAAGACCTTGTGCGGGGCCAGGGCATCGACGGCATCAGGATCCAGCCCCTGGGCATCGAGCTCGGCACGCGCTTCCGCCTCGGTCTTGCCCCGCATGAGCGCCTCGGTCTGGGCAAAGAAATTGGCCATGAGTTTGGTGTGGTGGTCACCCTCAGGGTGGGCAGGGTTGACCGCACCGATGAAGTCGCACGGGATCAACTGGGTTCCCTGGTGGATGAGCTGGAAGAAGGCGTGCTGGCCGTTGGTACCGGGTTCTCCCCAGATCACCGGCCCGGTCGTATAGTTCACCCGGTTTCCTTCTCGATCGACCGCCTTGCCATTGGACTCCATGTCTCCCTGCTGGAGGTATGCGGGAAAGCGATGGAGGTACTGGTCATAGGGCAGAATCGCCTGGCTCGCCGCATCGAAAAAGTTGGCGTACCAGACACCGAGCAGGGCCATGAGGACCGGGATGTTCTCTTCATACGGGGCTTCGGCGAAATGGCGATCCATGACGTGCGCACCCTCGAGAAGCTCGACAAAATAATCGAAACCCACCGCCACCGCGATGGTCAGACCGATAGCCGACCAGCTCGAATACCGTCCGCCGACCCAGTCCCAGAACTCGAAAGCGTTTGCAGCGTCGATACCGAAGTCGGTCACAGCCTCCAGATTGGTTGAAAGAGCAACGAAATGCTTCGCCACCGCCCCCTCTCCCAGAGAGCCCACCACCCAGCTCCGTGCAGTGTGGGCGTTGGTCATGGTCTCCTGAGTCGTAAATGTCTTGGAGGCCACGACGAAAAGCGTTTCGGCGGGATCGAGACCCCGCGTAGTCTCGACAAAATCGGTGGCGTCGACGTTGGAGATGAACCGCACATCGGGGCCGTCATGGAACGCCCCGAGAGCCTCGGTGATCATCACCGGCCCGAGATCCGAACCCCCGATACCGATGTTGACCACGTTCCTGATCGGCTTGCCGGTTGCCCCGAGCCACCGACCCGAACGGACGGCCTCGGAGAAGACCCGCATCTTCTCGAGCACCGCGTTGACCGCCGGCATGACATCGTTCCCATCAACGTGGACGGGGATGTCGGATCGGTTACGCAGAGCTGTGTGGAGCACCGCTCGGTCTTCGGTCCAGTTGACCGCCCGGCCCGAGAACATCTCCCGTGCGACGTCGTTAATTCCAGCCGCTGATGCAAGCTCGCACAGGAGCCGGATGGTCTCGTGGGTAATCCGGTTCTTCGAGAAATCGAAGAGAACGGGACCGAGTTCACGAGAGAACCGATTGAATCTATCCGAATCGTGCTTGAAGAGTTCTCGCATCTCGAGGGCGGCGATCTCACGGTGGTGATCCTGAAGGCCCACCCACTCGGGAGAGGTCTCGAGGGAGCCCCCATCACGAATTCGGCGATCGTTGAGCGTGTCAAAACGCATGCGTCAGCCCTCTCCCTGCAATCCGCGCGCAGTTCTTCCGGGCCTCAGGACTCGGACGCAGCCCACGCCAGAGCCAACCCGGGATTCTCATCCATGAGTTCGGAAAGACGGTCCGCCGGCACCCGTCCACGCGCTGTGAAATCTTCGATGAAGGCTTCGGTCGCCTCCATGTTTGCGTTCGATACCCAGCCGGCCGGAAGGCGTCCTGCACCAGCAAGCGTGATCTTCCACAGGCGGCACGCCAAATCCTTGAGTTCAGCATCGTGGACACCAACGGTGGCAGCACGGCTCCAAAGCTCGTCGAGGTTCGGACGGTGTGCTGCGAGCAGAGCGATGGCATCCCTCCGAGCCTGATCGTCATAGAGCAACGCCGATGCGAAGACGACCTGGGCAGGTCGAAGTGCATCAGGAACGGCCTCGCCCGCTCGCAACTCGAGGAATCCCCTGGCTCGCACCTCGAAAAACAGGGTCGTCAGATGGTAGTCGAGGTCGTCGAGGGTGGGCCAGCCGTGACGCGGGTGACCATCGTTGATCCAGTCGATGAAGCGGAAACCGGGTGATCCGGGCGCAAAATGTTCGTCACCCACCCGCATGAGCATCACATCCGCCTCGAGCGCGCCCTCGGCCCACTCGGCCCGCGGATCGTCTCCGGCGCCGGTGGTGAGTAGCCTCGGGAATCCGCTCCGAGTGGGATCGAGCTGCTGCCAGGCACGCGCCCTGGACGACACCGCGTCCAAACTCGGGCTACAGGCAAAGACCGCCGTCAACATGGGACTGATCAGGTTCGCGGCAAGCCAACGCTCCTGCCACACCTCCTCCGGCCCGAGATCGAGGTTGATCTGCAGGCTCGCGGTGTGGCGCATCATGATCGCACCAAAGTGGCCTCGCTGCCGGTAGTAGGCGGCCTGAGCGGTGTAGCGACCCGCACGGAGCTGCTGAGGAACCTCTTCGACGTCGTGCCACACATCCAGCCCGACCGCGGCAAGACTGACGCCGTCGGCTGAGAACCCGCTCCGAAGAAGTCCGATGACGTGATCCACATCGGCGATAGCGGCGGCCGCAGTGGGTTGCACAGCCGTCGAATGTTCGACCTGGGCCCCAGGTTCGAAGGTCACCCGCCCGCCGTTGGAGAGGGGATAGAAGAATGCATGCGGTGGCCTGCCGTTTCGCGGCAGAATCTCACCCGATGCGAAGGCGAGGCCGTCCATCACCTGCACGACGCCGACTCCGTCGGGCCGGGACAGAACCAACCGTTCACGAGGTTGCCCCGCTGCTCCCACCACGATGGGGAACAGCTCGGGTTCGAGCCCGACACCCATTTCTTCGGCAGCGCCCCTGGGCTTGGGGAAGGCGGAGAGACCCGCGTGTCGGCGAGCCTCGTCTTCAGAAACGGCAGTTCGTTGGTCCCTGGTCGGCATCCCGGATACCTTAACCGAGGTCCGCCAGGATCTTGCGCTGAAGAGCGATGTTGTCACGGTGGCCGGTGAATCGGGCGGTCACCTTTCCCCTCACGGGATAGCCCAACAAGTAGAGATCGCCAATGACATCGAGGATCTTGTGGCGAACGAACTCATCTGGGAATCGCAACTCGGTGTTGATGACCTCGTCATCTCCGACCATGATGAAGTTGTCGAGCCGACCACCGCCCCCGAGGCCGAGTTCGTTGAGCATCTTGATGTCGCGAACAAAGCCGAAGGTCCTCGCCGGCGCGATCTCTTTGCGGTAGGCCTCACAATCGGCCATCGAAAACTCGTAGTACTGCTCACCGATGGGCTCCGGGTAGCGGAGGAGATACGAAACCGAAAAGACCTCGGCCGGCTCGATTTTCAGACTCTTGTCGTTCCCGTCGCCGACCTCCCACACCCGATCTATGACCAGTTCCTTGACCGGACGACCCTGATCCTCGACCCCGATCTCCTCGATCCGCTCGAGAAAACCGAGAGCCGAGCCGTCGAGCACCGGGATCTCCCCGTGCACCTTGACCAGCAAGTTCGTGATGCCGCAGGCATGGAGCGCAGAGAGCAGGTGTTCGACGGTCTTGATGTGTTCGCCCTGCCTGGTGATGGACGTGGCGTAGTCGGTCTCGGCGACCGCCCGAATGTGGGCCGGAATCACGTTGCCCGCAGGAAGCGTGAGAAAGTGAATCCCGGTGTCGGGCGGGAGCGGCTGGAGCACCATTCCCGTACGCCCGCCCGAGTGGAGCCCGAGTCCGTAGATCACGCTGGGTATCTTGATGGTTCGCTGCTGCCGACCGGTGGCGACCAGCAGCGGGAGTTCGGGAGGCGGTTCGAGTTCCCCGATCGGCTGGTACCGGCTGGTCTCGAGAACCCCGCCTTCTCCACTCGATGCCTTTCTCGATCGGGCCTCGAGGGCCTCGCGGACCGCCGCCACGGTCTGATCGTAGGAGAGCGGTTTCTCGAGATAGTCCTGGGCGCCCATTTTGATGGACTTGACCGCCGTGGATGATGTTCCATGACCGGACATCATCACCACCAAAGCGTTGGAGTCGATCTCGAGAATGGCCTGAAGGGCTTCGAGACCATCCTTGTCGGGCAACCAGATATCGAGGAAGACAACATCCGGCCGATGCTCACGATAGAGATCGAGGGCCTCGGCACCGCTGGTGGTGGTGACGGTGCGAAACCCCTCATCACCCAGGACCTGCGACATGGTCGTCAGAATGCCTTCTTCGTCGTCGACAATGAGAATGAGTTCGTTCATCGACTCAAGTCTCCACGCTCCACTGCGCCGGGTCAAGCCGCGCCTTCATCGGGCAATATTTGAAACCGTATCTCGGATCCTAAACTGAGCGACTCTGCCGGATGAGATGTGCCAAGTCCTTGATGCTCTGGTATTTGCAAATAATGCAGGAATACTGGTGGTATGTCGAGGCTTTTTGCAAACGCCCAGAGCGCAAGGAGTTGGTGCAGACGCCTGAGAGAATCGCTCAATTTAGGTTGGATGATTATGTAGAATGGCGGCTTCGTGCGGAGGAGACTCGATGCCCGTAGCCAAATCCATTGACGGCCGACTGGCCATCCTGACATCCGGAGGTGATGCGCCGGGGATGAACCCGGCCCTCCGCGCCATGGTGCGGTCCGCGCTCGATCAGGGGATCGGCGTGACTGCCATTACCGAGGGTTTCAGGGGTCTCGTCAAGGGCGGAGATCACTTCAAGGCCATGGACTGGGACTCAGTCGGCGGCATCCTTCAGCAAGGCGGAACCGCCATCGGCAGCGCCCGATGCCCCGAGTTCAGAAAGCTCGAGGGCCGAAGAGCGGCCGTACGAAACCTCGTAGCCCATGACATCTCCCGTTTGATTGTCATCGGCGGTGACGGTTCTCTGACCGCGGCCGATCTCCTTCTCCGCGAGTGGTCCGATCATGTCGATGCACTGGTCGAGACGGGAGAATTGCCCCCCGAGTCATCCAAGAAACGCGAAGGGATCGTCCTCGCCGGGCTCGCCGGGTCCATCGACAACGACTTCTACGGCACCGACATGACCATTGGTGCGGATACGGCCCTGCACCGGATCACAGCAGCAATCGATACTTTGACGAGCACCGCAGCCAGCCACCAGAGGACCTTTGTCGTCGAGGTCATGGGACGCAACTGCGGCTATCTGGCGCTGATGAGCGCACTGGCCACCGGAGCCGATGCGGTGTTCATCCCGGAGCGACCCCCCAAGGACGACGACTGGGCTCGACGCCTTTGCGATCGTCTTCGCGCCGGCCGCAAGGCGGGACGCCGCGACAGCATCGTTGTCGTCGCCGAGGGCGCCCACAACCGGCACGGCCAGCCCATCACCTCGAGCGATGTCCGCGAGGTTCTGGAACGCGGGATGGCCGAGGATGTCAGACTGACCATCCTCGGTCACGTCCAGCGAGGCGGCGCTCCCACCGCGTTCGACCGCACCATGGGTACCCTTTTGGGCCATGCTGCGGTCCAGCAGGTCATCTCGACCGACGCGGGCGCCGAACCTCAGTTCATCGGTGTGCACAACAACCGAATCCAGCATCTACCCCTCGCCGAATGCGTCGAAAAAACCAAGGCATCGGCCACCGCCATCGCCGAAGGACGCCACGACGACGCTCTCCAGCTTCGAGGAGGGAGCTTCTCGGACAACATCGACTCCCTGTCGACCATGCTCCGCTCGCTGCCACGTCCACCAAAAGCTGATCAGAAGAGGCTCAAGATCGCTGTGGTCCATGCCGGCGCCCCGGCGCCCGGAATGAACACCGCCGTCCGTGCGGCGGTCAGACTGGGCCTCGATGCCGGCCACGTCATGCTGGGAGTCCGCAACGGCTTTGCCGGATTCCTCGAGGGACGGATCGAAGAACTCGGGTGGATGAGCGTCCGAGGATGGTCCTCATCGGGGGGCTGCGAACTCGGGATCAACCGCAAGGTCCCAGAGGGTCACGACTACTACACCATCGCCCGCACCATCGAGGACCGAGGAATCGACGCGATTCTGATCATCGGCGGTTGGTCGGCCTACAACACGGCCTATCGATTCCTGAGCAAACGCGAGGCCTTTCCGGCATTTGATATCCCGATCATGTGTCTGCCGGCGACCATCAACAACAACCTGCCCGGCACCGAACTCAGCATCGGCGCCGACACCGCGCTCAATTCCATCGTCGAGGCGGTGGATAAGATCAAGCAGTCGGCCGTCGCCTCAAATCGTTGTTTTGTGGTCGAGGTCATGGGTCGGTACTGCGGCTATCTCGCACTCATGGGAGGTCTCTCCACCGGAGCCGAGCGTGTGTACCTGCACGAAGAGGGTGTGACGCTGGCAGATCTCAAGGACGATCTCGACCACCTGATCCAGGGATTCCGCCGTGGGAAGCGGTTGGGGCTGATCATTCGAAACGAAGAGGCCAACGCCACCTACACGACCCCTTTCATGTCCGCGCTCTTCGAAGAGGAGGGCGGTGATCTCTTCGAGGTCCGGCAGGCCATTCTGGGTCATCTCCAACAGGGCGGCAGCCCGTCACCCTTCGACCGGATCTTTGCCACCCGGCTCGCCAAACGATGCATCACCAACCTCATCGACGACGCCGAGCACGGACGCAATCCGGTGTCAGCGATCGGTCTCCAGAACGGGACGATCAAGACCCTTGATCTTCGTGATCTGCCACGGTTGGTCGATGCCGACCACCAGCGTCCCCTCGAGCAGTGGTGGCTTGCCCTGCGGCCGATTGCCAGGATCCTCGCGCAGTCGGGGCCGAAGCCGAGTATGCGGAGCGAGATGTGAGTGGAGACTTTCGGGGAAGGTATTAGGTGTCAACCACTTACGCCACGAGATCTTCGAAAAAACGAGGCGGCCGGGTTGACGTCAGACGTAAGACGCTAGGTGTGAGGAAGTTAGAAGGTTAGAAAGTGAGAAGGTGGGCACGCTTCCAGTGTGAGGGCGCTTGGTTCCCTGTTGCGATGGGCCTTCTCACAGCGAGCGAAGCGAGCGCTGACCTTCTTACCCTCTCACCACATTCTGAATTTCGGTTGCGGCTCTGCCGCCTTAGGTATTAGCTCCATCGCAATCATCGCAGACATCACAGCGCGAACCCGACATGGTTCAATCATCGCGGTTGCCCGAGATTGCCCCCCTTGACAATGATCGGCGTTGCTCCCCACCCAACAGAAACGCCCCGCA
>Ga0209344_10005554_pt1 | contig 10819 bp, 10 predicted proteins | sample Cruoilmetagenom6_FD_187293 | JGI IMG/M metagenome (GOLD analysis project Ga0209344, IMG submission 187293) | Oil polluted marine microbial communities from Coal Oil Point, Santa Barbara, California, USA - Santa Barbara Oil Seep Sample 6 (SPAdes)... | ecosystem: Environmental > Aquatic > Marine...
GAATAGGACGCCAGCAAAGGGGCACCAGCCAGTGCAAGATCGCCAAGAGCGTCCAGCATTTTATGGCGCACGGCCTCATCCTGATAACGCATTCCACCCGGCGTCATCACAGACGCACCATCAACCACGACCGCATTCGCAAGGGTTCCGCCAAGAGCCAAACCATTTTCGTGCATCGCATCAATATCACTTTGGCGGCAAAACGTCCGGCTATTGCAAAGTTCTTTCACAAAAGCTCCGTTGGCCATATTCAGGCGTTTTTCCTGCTGGCCAATGGCCGCATCTTCAAACTGGATGTGGAAACTGATTTCAAAGATATCCGATGGGGACAGGCGGGCAACAGCCTCGCCGTCGCGCACTTCGATTTCTTTTAGCACCCGGATCGCACGAACCGGCGCGCTAAGTTCCTGAACACCACGATTAAGAATACCCATGACGAATTCGGCGGCGCTGCCATCCAGTATCGGCACTTCTGGGCCGTCAATTTCAATGAGCGCGTTGTGAATGCCACAGCCCGCAAGCGCAGCAAGGATATGTTCGATAGTGGACACCTGAACACCGGCAGAGTTTTCAACCATGGTACACAGACGACCCTTTTGGACAACATCCCATCTGGCCGGAATCAGTGCATCGCGATCGTGAATATCTGTCCGGCGAAACCAAACCCCATATTCGGCCGAGGCGGGCTGAATCGTCAACGTCGCCGGAACGCCGGAATGCAACCCATTGCCGCTAAAAGTAGCCGAAGATCTGATCGTCGTTTGCAAAGTTCACCTCAAAAATACCGCCCGCGACACCGGCGCGGACAAACCCCGGATTTTGCCTAGCTTTCGGGGCAGAAATGCTCAACTCAAACTTTGTAACGGACTGAAACATCAACGAGGGAAATACGCGGGTTCCCGCCAACCGGCGGATAAGACCTGATAAATTGTTGATAATAAACAAAAAAGGGCCGGAAGAACCGACCCTTCTATTTTCAAGATGTGACCAGAACTTAGTTGGCCTGACGCCGCAGGAACGCTGGAATTTCAATTCGCTCCTGTTCCGGGTCCAGATCGGGCTCTTCATCTAGTGCCCGAACCTGCGGTTCCTGACGGGCAGTCGGCGTGACCGGTTGCGCCGAATTTTCGCCCTGTTGGCCTGTCATCCGGTTGATCAAAGAGTTGATTCCAAATCGCGCTTTATCGCTGGCTGTCTCTGGCTGTGGGGCTGGCGTAGCACGCTCCACATTGCGATGTGGCACCTTTTGCACCGCGGCCTGCAGGCGCGCCATTGCTTCGGGTGATGGCGTTCCGGCCGATGGTGATTGTGGCGCCACGAATTCTTCGGAAACCGGGGCTGCCTGTGGCTGATAGGCCGGTGGTGGCAGATCGTCTTGGATCGGCTGGATTACCGGCTCGGCAACTTCGGCCTGTGCTTCAAATTCCTGAAAAAGATTTGGTTCTTCCTGCGCGGTTGCTTCTGGTTCGCCCATGGAAAAAGTCGCCACGGAAGCCTCGTCAGCCTCAGCGACAGCTGGTTGTTCAATCTCGGCAGCTGTTTCCAGTGGTGCTGCCATACGGCGGCGCGGGACAGGAGCCTCGGCCACAGATTCAGCCGCGTCGATACCAGTTGCCACAACGCTGACGCGCATAACCCCGTCCATGCCCGTATCAAGTGTCGAGCCGACGATGATGTTTGCGTCCTGATCCACTTCTTCGCGAATACGGTTTGCAGCCTCGTCCAGCTCAAACAGGGTCAGATCGGCGCTGCCGGTGATATTGATCAACACGCCTTTTGCACCGCGCAGACTAATCTCATCCAGCAGTGGGTTGGCGATGGCTTTTTCAGCGGCCTGAATGGCGCGATCTTCGCCGGTGCCTTCGCCGGTGCCCATCATTGCTTTGCCCATCTCATCCATCACCGCGCGAACGTCGGCAAAGTCGAGATTGATAAGGCCGGGACGCACCATCAGATCGGTGACCCCTTTGACACCCTGATAAAGCACGTCATCGGCCAGCGAGAATGCTTCGGTAAAGGTGGTGTTTTCATTGGCCAGACGGAACAGGTTCTGGTTGGGAATGATGATCAGCGTATCGACCATTTTCTGAAGCGTTTCAACACCGTCCTCGGCCTGCTTCATCCGCTTGCCGCCTTCAAACTGGAACGGCTTGGTGACAACACCAACGGTCAGCACCCCAAGTTCGCGTGCAGCCTGCGCAATGATCGGTGCAGCGCCGGTTCCGGTGCCCCCGCCCATGCCGGCTGTGATGAAGCACATATGCGCGCCTGCAAGCTGGTCTACGATTTCTTCGATGGTTTCTTCGGCAGCGGCGGCACCAACGGATGGATGCGCGCCTGCGCCCAAACCTTCGGTGACCTTCACGCCCATCTGGATCTTGTTCGGCGCGGTTGACTGTTGCAAAGCCTGAGCATCGGTATTGGCGACGACAAATTCGACCCCATCCAGCTGCTTTTCGATCATATTATTGACCGCATTACCACCAGCACCACCGACGCCAAAAACTGTAATACGTGGCTTTAAATCATCCTGTTGGGGCATCATCAGGTTCAATGTCATTTTGTACCGCCTGTTTCTTTCACTGGGCCCAAATATTGGCCGGAATTAGCTACTCGGGGCTATTCTTACTGAGAGTCATCCGAGTCGTCACCCCAAAATCACAAAAATGACACAAAATATGGGGTCTATTTTGCCTCATACAGCGGGATTTTGCCGATTTCCCGACATGTTGCGTTCACCAGTTATCCTTAAACCATTTCGCTGCACGTTTCAAAGATCGCGAAGAATACCTCTCTAAGGGAATCTCAAAGTCCCACCACTCATCCTGAGGATGTGCTGCAAACAGACAAAGCCCGACCGAGGCCGCGAACGACGAACCGGTTGCCGCCTGTGGCAATCCCTGCACGCGCAAAGGCCGGCCAATCCGGATTTGCTGGCCAAGTATCTTGGGGGCAAGGCTGTCCAGTCCGGGTATCTGACTGGCGCCACCGGTGAACACGATCTGCTGGCTTGGCAAATGCTCAAACCCGGCCGCATCCAGACGGACCCGGACCTCTTCCAGAATTTCTTCGACGCGCGGGCGCATGATCCCGATCAACTCGGCGCGGCTTACGCTGCGCCGGTCCCGTTCCCAGTCGCCGGTATCGCCGCCGATCTCTATCATTTCGCGATCATCCATGCCGGTCGCAACAACACCGCCGTAGAATGTTTTGATCCGCTCCGCCGTTGCCAGCGGCACCTGCAAGCCTTTGGAAATATCAAGCGTGACGTGATCGCCGCCCATGCGGACGCAATCGGTGAAGATCATGTGCTTTTTCATGAATATTGAAATGCCCGTGGTGCCACCACCAAGATCAATGCAGGCCGCACCCAGTTCCTGTTCATCCTCAACCAGCGATGAAATACCCGACACATAGGCCGAAGACGCCAGCCCAGCCAGTTCCAGATCACAGCGTTTGATGCAGTAAAGCAGGTTTTGCACGACCATGCTGTCAACCGTCAGCATGTGCATATCTGCGGCCAGCCGGTTGCCGATCTGTCCGCGCGGGTCCCCAAGGCCAGACCGGTGGTCCAGGGCAAAATTAATCGGATGCGCGTGCAAGACTTCGCGCCCATCACCTATATCGGGCACATCGCTTGCGGCCAGAACCCGGCTGACATCCTGCTCGCTGACAACGCTGTCGAGCAGATCCACCTCGCCGGCCAAACCGTAGGATCGCGGCCCGGCACCGGAAAAACTGGCGATCACATGATCAACCCGCACATTGGCCATTTTCTGGGCGGCCTGCACGGCAGTGCGAATGGCGCGCTCGGTTTCCTGCATCACGTCGATTTCGCCGAATTTGACGCCGCGCGAACGGGTCGTTGCCGCACCGATCACCCGAAACGACGATTGCCCGGCCATCGAACCGATACCGTCTGCCTCGCGAAAACTGTCGGCCCCGTCAAAGCGCAGCACCAGACAGGCGATTTTCGAGGTTCCGATATCCAGAATAGCAATCACGCCACGCTGCATCGCAGCCTTGCGCATGTTTCGCATGCCCCGTTGTGTAGAATAGAGGTCGTTCATTCGCGGTATGCTCCAGGGTGTGCCGCCCGAATGCGGCGCATTTCTGCAATTGCGGGGCGTCCCATGCGCAGCGTAGGACGGTTCTGATTTCTCATATCGACGACGGTAATGTCGCGCTCTAGCAGGTCGCGCGTCTGAACCAGCGCCATCACCTGTTCAAATGCCGGTATCGGATTGTGATCAGGAAGCAAAATTCGCTGTTCGCGATCCAGCACAACATCCCAGCGGCGGTTGCCAATCCGAACCAAACCGCGCACCCGGCCACGCACTGGCTCGGCTGCGGCCAGCAATGCCAGCGCTTCGGGCACATGTTTTTCAGCGCCTTCCCCGGCCAGCAAAGGCAGGTCAGCGCGCTCCAGCCGCGAGGATATCACCGCCACCCGGTGACCAACCGCATCAAGCAGCTCAAGGTCCTGCCCAACGCGCCAAACTGCGGCGGGTGTGCGCTCGATTATTTCGACCTGCAAAATCCCACCGGCCCGAATGCGCACATCGACCCGCTCGACCGCATCCAGTTCGGCGATACGGTCGTGGATGCCCGGCAGGTCCAGATCAAACGAGCTGACCGGAAAATCAACCGGCACAATTTCGCGAATGTCATCGCCAATGGACGGGGTCGCCCCGTCAATTGCCATCAGTTTGACCATGAACTCTGGCCGTTCCTCGACCGAGCGGCGCAGCTCTGCGCTTTTTTCGTACAGGATTTCACGGTTTTCAGGCTGACTGAACCAGCCACCGATCAGGCCAACAACCAAAGCAACCGGCAGCCCCAGCCGCATGAACATGCGAAATACCGGCGTCAGCCAAAGGCGTTGCAAACGGTAGGCAACGCGCGACGGGGCCGGATCACGGCGTGACGGTTTCAGCGGTTGCATGACGCGTCCTCTACCATCCACTTGCAAAACTCGGGGAACGAGATGCCACAATGGGCCGCCTGTTCGGGCGACAGCGATGTTGGCGTCATGCCGGGCTGTGTATTGGTTTCCAGCAAAATCAAACCGTCCAACCCGCGTGTTTCGTCCCACCTGAAATCGGTACGGCTGACACCGCGACACCCAAGGGCGCGATGCGCACGGCACGCAAAATCCAGACAGGCCTCGGCAATCTCGTCGGGAACATCGGCCGGGATAACATGGTGCGAGCCGCCTTCTTCGTATTTGGCATGATAATCATACCAGCCGTCGGTGATGATATCCGTGACGCCAAGTGCGCGATCCCCCATCACCGTTGTCGTCAGCTCGCGCCCAGGCGCATAGGCTTCGACCATGACCTCATCGGGCATTTCACGGGCCATCCGGGGCGGCCCGTTAGCGGCTTCATGCACGATATACACACCGACCGAGGATCCCTCGTTATTGGGCTTAACCACGTAAGGCGGCGCCATCACATGCGCGGCCTCAACATCTTCACGCAGGGCAATAATGCTTTCAACAAATGGCAGACCTTCGGCAGCATAGACCGCCTTGGTGCGCTGTTTATCCATAGCCAGCGCCGAGGCCAGAACCCCCGAGTGCGTATATGGAATTTGCAGCCATTCCAGCATGCCCTGAACACATCCATCTTCGCCCCACCGCCCGTGAAGCGCATTGAAAGCCACCGTTGGCTTGATGTCGTTCAGGCGTGTGGCAAGGTCGCGATCCGCGTCCACCTCTACCACCTTATACCCCGCGTCCCGCAAGGCGGCGGCGCATTCACGCCCGCTGGACAAAGACACCTCGCGCTCAGCCGAGGGTCCGCCCATCAATACCGCCACAGTCGGGGTTGCCCTGCTCGACATACCCACCTTGGTGCCTCATTTTCCCGAAGCCTTATATTGGCCCCGTGGTTTGATTATTTTTTGCGCGCCGGTTCACCAACCCGCATAATCTCCCATTCTAGCGAAATACCGCTGTTTTGGAATACCTTTTTTCGCACTTCCTCGCCCAATTTTTCCAGATCGGCGGCTGTAGCACCGCCAATGTTGGTCAAAAAGTTGGAATGCATCTGCGACATCTGCGCCTGTCCAACTTTTGCGCCCCGCATTCCGGCGTCATCAATCAGTTTCCAGGCCTTCAGATCATGGCTGTCATCGGGCTGCCCGGTGCTGGAAAACCCGGCCGGATTGCGAAACGTTGATCCGGCCGTGCGGTCCTTGGTGGGCTGAGTTGCGTCGCGTTTGGCGATCTGCGCGTCCATCTTTGCGCTCAACTGGTCTGGCTGGCCACGCTCGGCCTCAAAAACCGCCTCAACGATCACCCAACCTTCGGGCAGATCGCTTTGGCGGTAGCGAAAATTCAGTTCCTCCGGCGTCAAGGTCACAACCTTGCCCGTCCGCGTGATCGCCGTGGCTGAAACAAAGACATCGGCAACATAAGACCCATAACATCCGGCGTTCATCCGCACAGCACCGCCAATGGTGCCGGGAATGGTGCGCAAGAACGTCAGATCAACGCCCGCTTCAGCCGCCTTTCGCGCCACATGCGCATCCAGCGCGGCGACACCCGCCGTCACCCGGTTACCGGCAATCTTAATCTGGTTAAAGCCCCGCCCCATGCGGATCACCACTGCGCGAATGCCACCGTCCCGCACGATCAGGTTGGATCCCACCCCCATCGGAAACACCGCGACCGATGGATCAAGTGCGCCCAGAAACTGTGACAGGTCGCTCGGATCGGCAGGTTGAAACAACCAATCCGCCGGGCCACCGACCCGCAGCCAAGTCAGCTCGGCCAGTGATCGGGCGGGCGTCAGGACACCACGAACCTTGGGCAGGTCAATCATTCCGGCGCGCTTCCTGCCAGACGTCTGATGCGGCGCCACAGATAGACCAGCGGCCAGCGCAGGATAGAGGCCGCGCCCAGCAGAACTACCAGCCCGATGACCGGCCCGTTTTCATAGGTGACGTAGCCCAGCAAAGGGACCCCAACCGCGATCAGCATATAGGCGGCGGGCCAATGCTTTTTGCGGCTTGGGAACATACCAATCACATTGGCCCCTACAAGCCAAAACAGCGCCAGGATCAGCGAGGTGTTCATTTCTTTTTGCCCTTATCCAACTGCTCTTGAATTTCTTTTGGTATTTCGAGCGGTTTTCCCATCATCCACTGCACCAAGGCCCGCAGCGGATTGCGAAACATCGACAGGAATGCCGCCAGCGCCAAACCGGTGACCCACCAACTGGTTTCATAGCCGATATAGATCAACAGCACCGGTGCGAGAACCAGTAATGCCAGACCCGGCACCATTTGGCGGCGCATCGGCAAAAGGGCGGTAATTGTCGCGCCAACAACCCAGATGCAGCCAAGGATAAGCGATAATTTCATAACTGATCTCCGATAGCGGCGGCCAATGCGGCCAGCGCTGCGATTAGACCGGCCCAGGGAACCCAGACCGGAATGCGAAACGGGGCGTCGGGTTTTTTGCGCTTGATCGCGATAAGCGCCATGTTCACCAACAAAAACACACCCAACAGAACGGCCGAGGCCAGCTTGGCCAAGGCAGCGACCGGCAGCGTCAATGCACCGATGATGACCACCGCCCCCATCAGCAGCGTGGCGCGAACCGGTGTGCCAAACCGGGGATGGGCGTTTGTGAACGGGGCCAGCCATTTGCTGCGCCGCCCAAGGCCAAACAACACCCGTGCGGCCATGACGATCTGTGCCAGCACCCCGTTAAGCGCTGCGACAACGGCAATCGCCGACAAAAACTGTGAACTGGTCTCGCGCCCTGCTTCCCAGACCAGCGCCAGTGGCCTGTCGCTTGCGGCCAGCACATCGGCGGGCACCGAACGCACGGCGGCAAAGGAAACCAACGCGTATAGAACGGCCGTTATTGCCAGCGATAACAGGATGCCACGCGGCATGTTGCGTTCTGGGTCGCGAACCTCTTCGGCCATGTTTTCAAGGTCTTCAAATCCGATGAAGGCGAAAAAGCACAAGGCCACTGCCGCCGCTATACCCGCCCAATGCGGGGGGGCACCGCTGACCCACTGCGTGACCGGCTCGGCGCTGAAACCCGCCCATGTGACCAGCATCAGGCCAGCAACCTCAATCACCGTGAACACAGCGATAAGGGCAAGGCTTTCCAGCACACCGATGACCGCAACCAAGGTCAGCGCCGCACCGATCCCAACGATCAGAATGGACGGATCGACCGGCACAATCGCGATCAGATAACCGACGCCACCACGCAAGACCGCAGCCCCTGAAATCACGCCTGCAACGACGATCGCCAGCCCGACCAGAACCGCCAGCCAGCGGCGATTAAACCCAGCCTCGACAAAGGCCGCTTCGCCCGCCGCCTCTGGCATCCGGGCCGATAATTCGCTGTAAGACATCGCCGAGGGCAGTGCCACCAACCCGGCCAGCAGGAACGCCAGCGGCGCCCAGATACCAGCGGTTCCTGCGACCGCGCCGACCAGCACATAAATCCCGGCCCCCACCATGACGCCAACGCCGTAAGCCGTCAGCAACCCCGGTCCGATCCGCCGTTTCAGATGCGCCTGTGCCACCTCAACCTGCCTTCAGCCTGCTTTCAATCTTGCCGGAAGCGCGTTTGCCCATGCGCTGATTGTGCCCGCCCCAAGGCAGACCACGATATCGCCGGGTTTTGTTTCAGCGCGCACCAGCGCCTCAAGATCATCCTCGGATGTAACCGCCAGGGCGTGGCGGTGCCCATGCGCGATCAGCCCGGCCACCAAATCATCGCGCCCGGCACCGGGGATCGGGTCTTCGCCGGCACCAAAAACCTCGGCGATGCCAACAACATCGGCGTCATTGAAACAAGCGCAGAAATCCTCGAACAGTGAAGACAGGCGCGAATAGCGATGTGGCTGATGCACTGCGATGACCCGCCCGTCGCTGGATTGGCGCGCGGCTTTCAGCACGGCGGCAATCTCAACCGGGTGGTGGCCATAATCATCGATGATCGTCACGCCGTTTACTTCGCCCACCTTGGTGAACCGGCGATTGACGCCCGCAAACGCAGCAAGTGCGTCGCGGATCTCGGCAGCTTTCATGCCCAGATGCCGGGCCACAGCCACCGCCGCCAGCGCGTTGGACACATTGTGATCACCCGGCATGGGCAGGCTGCAATCCTCGATCACCATGCCCTCGGCTTGCAATTCAATGTCAAAATGCGCAACGCCGCGTTTATATGTCAGGTTTATCGCGCGCACATCGGCTTGGGCGTTAAAGCCAAAGGTCACGACACGGCGATCCGTGATCCGCCCGACCAGCGCCTGCACTTCGGGGTGGTCGGTGCAGCAAACCGCCAGCCCGTAAAACGGAATGTTGGAAACGAAATCAAGGAACCCCTGACGCAGGTTTTCTATCGTACCCCAATGTTCCATATGTTCGGGGTCGATGTTGGTCACGATGGCGATTGTGGCAGGCAGACGGTTGAATGTTCCGTCGCTTTCGTCGGCCTCAACCACCATCCACTCGCCCTGCCCCATCCGGGCGTTCGAACCATAGGCGTGAATTATGCCGCCATTGATAACAGTCGGGTCCAGATCACCTGCATCCAATAGCGTTGCAACCATCGTGGTGGTGGTGGTCTTACCGTGCGTACCGCCAACGGCGATGTTTGATTTCAGGCGCATCAGCTCGGCCAGCATCTCGGCGCGGCGCACAACGGGCAGGCTTTGTGCGCGGGCTGCGTCCAGTTCCGGGTTGCCCGGTTTAATCGCAGAAGAGATCACCACAACTTCCGCATTTTCAAGGTTTTCAGCCCTTTGGCCGATAAAAATCGTCGCGCCCAGCTTTTCCAGCCGGTCGGTAATTTTACTGGTTTTCAGGTCCGATCCCTGCACCCGGTAGCCATGGTTAAGCAAAACCTCGGCAATGCCCGACATTCCGATGCCGCCGATCCCGACAAAGTGGATCAGCCCCATTTCGGTAGGAAGTTTTGTTGCCGCCGCATTCATGTTTTATGCCTTTCGCCCGCCAGCGCCTCGACCATTTCGACCAGCCGCTCGGTTGCGTCCGGGCGGCCCTGCGCCAATGCCGCATGGGCCATTTTCACCGCTCCGCCGGGGTTGGACAGAACGGCCTCTATTTGCTCGCTCAACGTCGCAGACGCAAGGCGGGATTCCGGGATCAGTATGGCGGCCCCGGCCTCAACCAGACCACGGGCATTGGCGGACTGATGGTCAGCGGCCGCGGCCGCAAATGGCACCAGAATTGCGGGTCGTCCGATCACCGAAATATCCGCCACCGACGACGCACCCGAGCGCGAGATCACCAGCTGCGCCTCGGACATATGGCCCGGCACATTGTGAAAGAACGGCTGCACATCGGCACTGATTGCGTGCTCGGCGTAAAAATCAGCGACACGATCATGATCTTCCTCGCGCGCCTGATGGAACACGCGCAGATTTTTGCGGTATTCTTCAGGAAGCGCTGCAATCGCGGCGGGCACCGTGTCGGACAATATTCGCGCGCCCTGACTGCCACCCATCACCAGAATAGTCATCGGGTAATCGCCGGGCGGAATATAGGGTGCACCCTGACGTTTCATCACAGCACCACGCACCGGATTGCCAGTGTGACTGGCCTCAACGCCCTTGGGCAGATCGGTCGGCCATGTGCCGCAGGCGATAGCGTTTACCCGGGTTGCAAAGACCTGATTGACCCGCCCAAGCACACCGTTTTGTTCGTGGATCATTCGCGGACGGCGTAAAATCCATGCCGCCGCCAATGCCGGGATCGACGGGTATCCGCCAAAGCCGACAACAACGGCCGGCCGCACGCGCAGCATTTGGAAAGTTGC
>Ga0209344_10005555_pt1 | contig 10818 bp, 4 predicted proteins | sample Cruoilmetagenom6_FD_187293 | JGI IMG/M metagenome (GOLD analysis project Ga0209344, IMG submission 187293) | Oil polluted marine microbial communities from Coal Oil Point, Santa Barbara, California, USA - Santa Barbara Oil Seep Sample 6 (SPAdes)... | ecosystem: Environmental > Aquatic > Marine >...
CTTGAGAAGTACTCTGCAGTATGCCAAAAGGTAAAGTTGTCTGGATCCATCGTTAAATGTGAGTAATCACCAAAACGATTTGAAAATGTTTGTACACCAACACCGTCCATAATTGTTGTTTCAGCAACCGTCATTGTTCCTAGCGGATCTCCATCAAATCTACCTGTGTAGCGAATTCCCGCTGGAAGTGTTGCACTTGCAACATTAAAAGCCAATCCTATATTTCCGGCAGCATCAATCGCTGCACTTCCCATAAAACGACTATTACCATCTGCTGGTGCATATGTTCCTTCCTGAAAAATACTCCAATCGTTTGAAGCGTCATTTCGCAATTCGATCCAACGAATTCCTGAAGTATCATTACCATCGACATCTGTATTAAAAGTAATTACCCACGAGTTGTGCGTACCAAAACTTCTATAATTCGCTGCGTAAGAAATAATACCGCCAATCATATCAATTTTTTGACTTGTTCCCGGTTGCGCAACATCACCTGATCCAAACGGAGCAAATACCGAATCAAACGGTGCTGTCGGAATTTCAAGCGCTGTCGAGATAGAAGAATTACCAATGGTAACCCAGTCTAAAGTAATTTCCCATACTTTTAAATGGTCAAAACCAATACCTCCCCATCCATCATCTTGCAAGTATGTAACATATCCTGGCACATTCGCAGGATACGAAGTCCCTAATAAGTTAGCAGGCTCCGGACTCAAAACCGTATTCGTGTTTTGAACACTTCCTGGTAGTGGAAAACCAACAATCTGTGGATTAGCTCCTCCAGCGATCATTACATCGCGTTCTAAAGCGTACACTTTATTCGATCCCCCTTTATTTGCCGTTAGATAATATCCATCTGGCCATACACTAAAGTGTGGGTAATCTGGAAAAGAATCAAAAACATACTGATAAACACTATATGTTCCCGTTGGGTCTGGTGTATCAGAAACACCAATAACCAAAGAGTTAGCTGCCGCTCCAAACTGACTTACAAAATAGCGATCGGCCAAATGATCGTACATCAAAATTGGATCTCCACTATTATTTCCTGAACCTAAAAATGTTCCTAGGTCGGTTGGTCCTGCCAAAACAGTTCCTGATTTATCAAAAATCTTTATCGCAACATTCACCGCTGCAATATAATGGTTAGGTCCTGCAGCTCCTGAAGGATCTGGCGGAGTAAAACCACCACCCTCACTACTAGTAAGACCATCAAAGTTCTCTTCTAAGGCATAGCTATAAATCCCGCCAATATCAGCCTGACGTAAGCCATCACCGTTTAGTGGAAGCGCATTTGCGTTTACTTTTTCATTTCTTCTTAAATCATTTGGTATGATCTTAATATCTTTTACACCATAAGATTCATTCGGGTCAACCGTTGGAAAATCCCGAAGCGGGATCGTCTGTCCAATAAAAGTTCCATTAAAAACTTCCGTAGGCGGAAATGTCTGTCGTTCTTGTGACCAACTGCTAATGCTAAAAAGCACCGCAAAAGCACATAGTAGATGTTTGAATTTCATATAATTAGATTAGGTTTATTTAAAAGTGTTCCAAATATAGGGTTAATTTGTCATTCCAAAAACCTAGTAACTCAGTGGGTTAATAGAACTGAAGATCAATCACAAGACCTTATATATATTGAATGACATTTCACTAAAAATAGCTATCTTTGTGTCTTACAAAATCGCTTAAAACCGCATAGGATGATCTACTTTTTTGGAGACGTAAAAAACACCGTTTTCGCTGTCCAAACCACTTCCGAAGTACCCAATGAAGCCGTTCAAAAGTTAGTTTGGCTCTTTGGCAACCAACCAAAAATTGACAAATCCGTTCTTACGGATTTTTTTATTGGTCCGCGCGCCGCCATGATAACTCCATGGAGCACAAATGCCGTCGAAATCACCCAAAACATGGGGATCTCAGGTATTATTCGTATTGAAGAATTCATAAATGCTTCCGAAGAAAAAACAAACTTTGACCCCATGCTTTCACAGCGTTATAAGCAATTGGATCAAGATATTTTCGCTGTTCATATCAAACCGGAAGAAATTCTAGAGATCGATGATATTTCAGCATACAATCAACAAGAGGGACTCGCATTAAATGACGAAGAAATTGACTACCTCAATGCGCTTTCAGAAAAATTAAATAGAAAGCTAACCGACAGTGAAGTTTTTGGTTTTAGCCAAGCAAATAGCGAGCACTGTCGCCATAAAATTTTTAACGGAACATTTATTATCGACGGAAAAGAGATGCCTTCATCCCTATTTAAGTTGATCAAAAAAACGTCTCAAGAACATCCTAACGACATCGTTTCGGCGTATAAAGATAATGTCGCTTTTGTTAAGGGTCCGAAGGCCATTCAATTTGCACCGAAAACAGCCGACAAACCCGACTTTTATCAAAATACAGCTTTTGATAGTGTTATTTCTATAAAAGCAGAAACTCACAATTTCCCTACAACGGTTGAACCTTTTAACGGTGCTGCAACGGGAAGCGGTGGTGAAATTAGAGATCGACTTGCCGGTGGAAAAGGTTCTTTACCATTAGCAGGAACTGCCGTGTATATGACATCATATTCCCGCCTAGAAGAGAATCGCCCTTGGGAGAAAGGGATGACCGAACGCAAATGGCTCTATCAAACACCGCTCGATATTCTGATTAAAGCGAGTAATGGTGCTTCCGACTTCGGAAATAAATTTGGACAACCCCTTATTTCGGGTTCGGTGCTTACATTTGAGCATGAAGAAGAAGCCCGCAAACTTGGTTTCGATAAAGTCATTATGTTGGCTGGTGGTATTGGCTACGGAAAAGCCGATCAGGCCTTAAAAGATACGCCTAAAACAGGCGATCAAATTGTTATTCTCGGTGGTGAAAACTATCGAATTGGTATGGGTGGCGCCGCTGTTTCTTCGGCAGATACGGGCGAATTTTCTACAGGAATCGAACTCAATGCTGTGCAACGCTCGAATCCAGAAATGCAAAAAAGAGCCGCAAACGCCATTCGCGGGATGGTAGAAAGTGAGCACAATACTATTGTTTCTATTCATGATCACGGTGCTGGCGGACATTTAAACTGTTTGAGCGAATTAGTAGAAGACACCGGTGGTTTGATCAATTTAGACAAGCTTCCAGTAGGTGACCCAACCCTTTCAGCAAAAGAAATCATTGGGAACGAATCGCAAGAACGTATGGGGCTTGTTATTGGAAAAGACGATATCGATATGCTCCAGCGTATCGCCGATAGAGAACGCTCTCCAATGTATAATGTTGGTGAAGTAACGGGTGATCATCGATTCACCTTCGAAAGTAAAAAGACGGGCGCAAAACCAATGGATTACGCCTTGGAAGATTTCTTCGGAAGTTCTCCAAAAACCATTATGAATGATATTTCAGTAGCACGAAACTACAAAGCAACTTCGTATAACATTTCCGAAGTAAAAAGCTATGTAGACCTCGTTTTACAACTCGAAGCGGTTGCCTGTAAAGACTGGCTGACCAATAAAGTAGATCGTTGCGTTGGCGGTCGTGTTGCCAAACAACAGTGTGCCGGACCGTTACAGTTACCATTGAACAACTGCGGCGTTATGGCGCTTGACTTTGCCGGTAAAGAAGGTGTTGCCACCAGTATTGGGCACTCCCCTGTTGCAGGTTTGATCGATCCCGTGGCAGGTTCACGAAACGCGATCACCGAGTCTTTAACCAATATTTTATGGGCGCCTTTGGAAAAAGGATTGGCCAGTGTTTCACTTTCTGCAAACTGGATGTGGCCTTGTAATAATGAAGGCGAAGATGCCCGTTTGTACCAAGCCGTCGAGGCGGTTAGCGCGTTTTCGATCGCCTTAGGAATTAATGTTCCCACAGGAAAGGATTCGCTTTCAATGAAGCAGAAATACAAGGATGAAGAGGTGATTTCTCCTGGAACCGTTATTATATCAGCGGCAGGACATTGCAGCGACATTAAAAAGGTTGTTGAACCCGTGTTGCAAAAAGACGCTGGAAGTATCTATTACATTAATATTTCACAAGACGCCTTTAAACTAGGAGGCTCATCGTTCGCACAAGTAATGAATACAATTGGCTCGGAAGCTCCAACGGTTCAAAGTGCGAGCTACGTAAAAAATGTCTTTAATTCTATGCAACAGCTTATTTCTGAAGGAAAGATCGCTGCAGGACATGATATTGCTTCAGGTGGATTGATCACAACCTTGTTAGAACTCTGTTTTGCTGACGTTAACCTAGGCGCAACATTAGACCTTTCGGGGCTCGATGAAAAAGATATGGTTAAGGTCTTACTTTCTGAAAACTGCGGAATTGTGATTCAGGCGTTGGAAGATTCTTCCGTGGAAGCGCTATTGAAAGTTAATGCCATTGATTTCGTTAAAATAGGTACAGCAACCGAAGGAAACGAACTTCAGATTAAAAATCATTCCGAAGAACTAACTTTTAATATTTCGGAAACGCGCGACACTTGGTTTAAGACCTCTTACTTACTAGATCAGAAACAAGCTGCTGGTAGCACGCCTCACGACCGATATAAAAATTATAAAGCACAACCGCTTCAATTTACATTTCCGAAGCATTTTACAGGATCCCTTCCGCAACGCCCTGCCACCAATCGCCCTAAGGCAGCAATCATACGCGAAAAGGGTAGTAATAGTGAGCGAGAGATGGCCAATGCGATGTATTTGGCAGGTTTTGACGTAAAAGATGTTCATATGACCGATTTGATCACGGGTCGGGAAACACTAGAAGATATTCAGTTTATTGGTGCTGTTGGTGGATTTTCAAACAGTGATGTACTAGGCTCGGCGAAAGGTTGGGCAGGTGCATTTTTGTATAATGAAAAGGCTAATACGGCGCTTAAAAAGTTTTTTCAACGTGAGGATACACTCTCTGTTGGAATTTGTAATGGATGTCAGTTATTTTTGGAACTCGATCTTATCAATCCAGATCATGAGAAACTTTCAAAAATGAAACACAATACTTCGCATAAACACGAAAGCAGCTTTACAAGTGTTACCATCGAAAAAAACAACAGTGTAATGCTTTCGTCTTTGGCAGGAACCACTTTGGGGGTTTGGATTAGTCATGGCGAAGGTAAGTTTGACTTGCCAATGTCCGAAGATCAATATCGTATTGTGGCGAAATACGGCTATAAAGACTATCCTGCAAACCCGAATGGTAGCGATTATAACACTGCCATGCTAACCGATAAGACTGGGCGACATTTAGTAACCATGCCACACATTGAACGCTCGACCTTTCAATGGAACTGGGCGAATTATCCGGCGCATCGAAATGATGAAGTTTCCCCATGGCTAGAGGCATTCGTCAATGCACGAAACTGGCTCACAGCGAAATAAACAATTTTTTAACAATCCAATCGTTGTTAAATCAAATACCATAAACCAAAAAATTATGAAAAAAGTTCTACTCCTACTCCTCATTTTTATCGCACAGCATGCTGTGGCTCAAGAATTTCAAGAACAATATCAACACGCTAAGATTAATTATCATACCGCTTCAGATTTATCTCGTCTTGAGGCGATGGGAGTTCCTGTAGAGCATGGAAATCATAAAAAAGGGTATTATGTGATCTCAGATTTTTCAGTTTCTGAAATTGCCAAGGCTCGAAACGCTGGCTATGATGTTGAAATACTGATTGAAGATTCAAAGGAACATTTCCTACAACAGAATAGAAATCCATTACCTACACGGCAAAATTTAAGCTGTGATAATCCAAGTGAGGATTATCAAACACCAGCTAATTTTAATCAAGGTTCAATGGGCGGTTATTTGACCTATCAAGAATTACTTGACGAATTAACAGATATGCAAGCAGCATATCCTAACTTGATCACTGCACAAGCGAATATTGGCAATTTCCTAACCGAAGGAACTGCCGACAACAGCACTACTCCATCCATTGGAGGCAATCCATTAAAATGGGTTAAAATTAGTGATAACCCGAATACACAAGAAACGGAACCTCAAATTTTATACACAGCAGTGCACCATGCGCGCGAGCCTGCCGGACTATCACAGCTGGTATTTTATATGTGGTACTTACTAGAAAATTACGATACTGATCCAGAAGTGAAAAGCATTGTTGATAACACTGAGCTTTACTTTATTCCAGTATTGAACCCTGACGGCTATCTGTACAATGAAAAAACAGATCCTAATGGTGGTGGCTTTTGGCGTAAAAACCGAAAAAACACCTACGGAACCGACCTAAACAGAAATTACGAATATTATATCAATGGCGACCCTAACGACGGTATGTGGGGCGGTGATGGATCTTCCGGTAACACATCTAATGAGACCTACCGTGGCCCTGCACCTTTTTCGGAAATTGAAACACAAGCAGTCAAATTTTTTGTAGAAAATCACGATTTCGTTATGGCAATTAACAACCACACCTATGGTAATTTGCTGCTATATCCATATGGTTACACGCTAAATTTACCTACGTCTGAGGATGACCTCTTCCGAGGTATTTCTGAAGAATTGGTTTCGAAAAATGGTTTCAACAATATTCTATCATCAGAGCTTTATGCTGCGGCTGGTGACAGTGATGATTTTATGTATGGTACAATCGGGACACATGATAAAATATATGCCATGACGCCCGAAATAGGTACTGCTTTTTGGCCACCAGCGAACCAGATCGAAGACATCTGCAAAGGAATGATGTATTTTAACCTTACTTCAGCAAAAATGGTAAACAATTTTGCAAGTTTAACAGATACCGCTCCGCAGTACACCGGAAATCAAGCTACTGTTAACACTACTTTTGATGTTCGCCGTTTAGGAATTTCAGGTAATGGAAATTTTACCGTGACCTTGGCACCCATTTCTTCGAATATAACAGCGGCGGGAACACCAGTAACTTTAACAGGAATGGATATTTTGGAAACTGAAAATGGTGTGATCCAATACACGCTTTCTGCTGGTACTTCGGCGGGAGATGATATTGTTTTTGATCTTATCATCAATAATGGAACCTACGATAGCACCATTCGAGTAAATAAAAAGTTTGGTGAATTAACCGCTATTTTTGAAGATGCTGGTGATAGCATTAGCGATAATTTTATCAATAATGGTTGGGGAACAACAACTCAAACATTTGTATCTCCATCAAGTTCAATCACCGAATCACCCACTGGAAATTATCCAAATGGTGCCAACGAGACGATAACACTGTCTAACGAAATTGATCTAACCACAGCCATAGGCGCTACCGTGACGTTTTATACGAAATGGGAGATTGAACCAGACTATGATTATACGCAATTTGAGATCTCCACGGATGGTGGAAACAGCTGGATCCCGCAATGTGGAAAATACACTACGGAAGGAAGCACAAATAACGCACAACCAACGGGAGAACCTTTATACGACGGATTCCAAACCGATTGGGTACAGGAAGAGATCAATCTAAGCGACTATTTAGGCGAAACCATTCTTGCTCGCTTCCAATTTAGATCAGATAATGGTTCTAGAGAAGACGGTTTTTATTTTGACGATCTAACGTTTAATATATTGGAAGACGACGTTTTAACTACCGATGATGTTGCTGCGAGTCAGTTTTCAATCTATCCAAACCCGGTTTCTAACCATATCAATATTACAACGGCTTTGACTGGATATACGCTTGAACTTTATAATATTCAAGGGCAGCTTGTCGCTACGGAAGCTAACAAAACAGGTTCACAAACCTTTGATTTTAGTCCGTTTGCATCTGGATTATACGTTATAAAGCTTACTTCGGAAGGCGCTAGTGAAACGTTTAAAATCGTTAAGGAGTAGCCTACCCATTCCGTTTTTGACTACAGAAAAGGAGAGATTGCCACGAGGCATCTCTCCTTTTTTTTGTGTGGTACAAGAATACCATCGCTCATTCTATACATATTACATGAAAACAGTCATGCATCAATTGAGGCGTACCATTCGTCAATTGAAGCATAATCATTGGTTCATACAGAAGTAGTTTTGGGGTATTAATCTTAAAAAAACTAATTATGAAAACAATTTTAACAAAAACCTATCTAATGCTGGCGGCGCTATTTGTCACCACCATAACACTTGCAACGGAAGATGTCATGGCGCCACCCGAAAATGATCTTATTGAAAATGCAATAAATTTAAATTTTGGTCCCTCTCCTTATGAAGAAAGCAATGTTAACTTCCCTGAGGCTACAACTACAAATGACCAGACATTTCCTGGTAATGGATGTTCTTTAACACAAGCGGCTGTTTGGTATAAATTTACCGCCACTAAAGCTGGCAATGTAGCGGCAGGAATTTTAAATCCAAATGGAGCCGTAGTTGTGTTTTTCTCGGGCCCTACAAATGCTACTAATGGACAGAATTTAATTTTTGTCGATCAAAACAACAACATCTGTGGGAATAGTCCGCTAGGGAATATAGACACCACCGAGGGAGTAACTTACTACATTTATATGCGAAATGTTGTAAGCTCAGACGTTACAATCAATGTTTCTGGAGCATTTAAAGCACCTGATAACGATTTAATTACGAATGCTACTAATTTAAACGGAGAAACCATTTTTTTTGAAGTTGTTCATTTTTTGAACGCAACGAATACTGATGACGGTGGTCAAATTGACTGTCCAACAAATGAATTAATTGGTATTTGGTATAAATTTACTGCAGATATAGACGGAGAGGCTATCGTTGGTTCAAATCTCCCAATTCAAAATAGTGCTTTGGTATTTTATGCTGCAGCGGATGAAAATGCTACAACAGGCGCCGACGTAACCTATGTTGACCAAGTTACAAATGCTTGTGGTATTGGAAATTTCGCCTCAATCAATGCAGTTGCTGGTACAACCTATTACATTTTTGCGGTAACCGATTTGCCTTATTCAGAAATCACAATAAATCTTTCGGGAGTGCTAGGTATTGCTGAGAACCAATTGGATGGTTTTGAGTATTATCCAAATCCAGCAACAAATGAAATCCATTTAAGCGCAAAAAGAATCTTGGACGAAGTAGCAATTTATAATCTAACTGGACAAAAGGTCTATTCTGAAAAAGTAAATGCAATTAGAAAGAGTATTGACCTTTCTTCCTTAGCTGCTGGGCTATACGTTTTAAATGTTTCTTCGGAAGGAAAAAACGCTAACTATAAAATTATAAAGAAATAGGTTTTAAATCAATTCCCCACTATAATCTATTTCAAGGAAGTCGTTCATTGTAAAATTTGAACGACTTTATAAATTCTCGCGCATTCAGGCAAAAGAAGCTATAATTCCCCTTTCATTTAATTATTTAGAATTTGAGAACAGCGTACCCACAACATTCAAAAAAGTTCACCTCAGATCAATTTGAAGAAATTTTGATCTATTTTTCAAAATCAATTCAAGGTAAGGAAAGTGAAGATGAAATTCTTTGGGATCTAGCAAAAAATTGCATCGTAAAACTGGGATTTGTTGATTGTGTTGTCTTCACCGTAGATTATAAAAATAATCAATTAATACAAAAAGCTGCTTTCGGGTCATTAAATCCAAAAAGCAACGACGCTTATGTTCCAACTATTATTAAATTAGGCAAAGGAATTTCTGGAAACGTTGCACTTTCGGGAAACGCAGAAATAATCAATGATACATCAAAAGACAAAAGATATATTCTCGATGATGAAAATCGACTTTCTGAAATAGCTGTCCCTATTGAAATAAACAAACTCGTAATTGGAGTTATTGATTGTGAACATCCTGAAATAGGTTATTTTACAAAGCAACATCTACGTATGCTTACTGCTGTTGCGGCTATCTGCGCAATAAAAATTCAAAATGTAAGAGCCGATAAAAAAATTAAGGAAGAGCAAGAAAAACTATTCAAAATACGAGAAGAAATGCTTCATTTAAAGCTCAAGGCTTTTCGTTCGCAAATGAATCCGCACTTTATTTTTAATGCATTAAGCGGAATTCAATATTTTATAACCTCTGGGAATAAAAAACAAGCGTTAAACTATCTCTCGGTTTTTAGCAAGCTTATTCGATTTTATCTGAAACATATTGAAAAAGAAACTGTAAATTTATTTGATGAAATAGCCATGCTTAAAGGATATTTGATCCTTCAAAAATTACGATATAGCGATCATTTCAATTACGATATTCACTTTGAAGAAACTTCAAAAATAGAGGCTTCCATTCCCTCTTTTGTTCTCCAAACTTTATTTGAAAACATCATTGAGCACGCAATATATAATCAGTATAAAAATTACACGATTCAAGTTGTTTTTAAAACGAATAAGAAAAATGTTCTAGTAGATATTGCATTTACATATAAAATGACCGTAAGGGAAGATATAAAATATATCCCAGATTATAGAGAACAAGTAATTAAATGGCAGGATCAGATTCGTTTACTTAACAATTTTAAAAATTATAAAATCGCAAAAAAGGTTACTTTTAAAAAGAGTTCTACCTTAAATGGAGGAACCATTGAATTAATCTTACCCAATTTAAGCTAATGCTACACTCTTTTAAGTTGCTATTTTTACTCAACCTACTTTTAAGCAGTAACAGCTTTTTAGCATATGGCCAGGATATAACGGAAGAAAAAGATAATTTTATTCCATTTACCGTCTATAAATCTGAAGGAGATAGCCTTTCAATTGCTTCTTTAGTTAACAAAGCCTACTTATTTGCTACGTCAGATATTCATTCTGGAAAAGCTAATGCAAGCAATGCGTATTGGGTAAGAGCAGATCTGGCTACGTTTCTGCCACTTATAGAAAGTGATAGCTTATGGTATATGCAAACTGGAAGTTTTTACAATATCACA
>Ga0209344_10005556_pt1 | contig 10817 bp, 8 predicted proteins | sample Cruoilmetagenom6_FD_187293 | JGI IMG/M metagenome (GOLD analysis project Ga0209344, IMG submission 187293) | Oil polluted marine microbial communities from Coal Oil Point, Santa Barbara, California, USA - Santa Barbara Oil Seep Sample 6 (SPAdes)... | ecosystem: Environmental > Aquatic > Marine >...
AACCCGAGCCTCGGGTTCCTGATTTATGTCTCATCTTCGCTCCTTAGGGGCTACAATGAACCAAAAATCATCTCTTACGAAAACTTAACATCAAATCTCATGAATGCTGACGGGGAACATTTATCAGATCGCTAAGAACTGCCGGACAAGTGTGGAAATGATTGAGAAGCACTATGCGGTGCATCTAAAGAACAATTTGGATGCAGCGGCGATTAATGTTCGGAAGCCCAGAAAGCCAAATTCTGCGAGGTAGGGCCGTTTAGGGGGCTCCCTAACAATCTAGCTCTTAGTGACGCAAATCTCCGCGTAGTCTTCCATTGAACCAATATTGATAAAGAGTGGTTCCAAAGTGCGCTTTCCTTGCACTTTCGGTTTGGCTACTAATCTAAACTCTTTTTGGTAGTGAAATCGGAGGTGTTTTGTCATCTCCGGTATTCTATATTTCTTGAAGTCCAAATAGGGGTCGTAGTAGTCGACGTCGCCGTTATAGTCTCATCTTCCACTCCTCAGTGGTTACGATGAGCTAGAAACACTCCCTTATCAATTCACCCTATTTGGACCCATAGGCGCTGTTCCCGGAAACCAGACCGCCCGTTGTGGTTACTGTGCAATTCAGAGGCATTTAAACAACTGCGCTAATTCCAACAAACATGCTGCTTTGGAATTCTGATCTTGACACAGCGCCAAACGGTTGTGTCAGCGGGGTGGTCAGTTTAGTCCTTAATCGCCTCCATCACTACATGGGTTGATGTGTTGGCGATGAACGGCAAGGTTGAGATTTTTTCGCCGAGCGCCCTGCGATACGCCCCGATATCACGCGTGCGAACCTTTAGCAGGTAGTCAAACTGACCAGCGATCATGTGGCATTGTTCAATTTCCGGAATCTGGCGCACTGCGTCATTAAATACCTTCAAGGCTGCGTCCCGCGTATCGTTTAGTTTTACTTCGGTAAATGCAATGTGGTTGCGCCCCAGCGCTTCGTTATTCACCATCGCGCGAAACCCCTGAATGACGCCGGTTGCCATCAGCTTTTTCAACCGTGCCTGACAGGGGGTTTTTGACAGGCCAACCAGTTTTGACAATTCCGAAACCGGTAAACGCCCGTTTTGCTGAAGGATTGATACGATTTTTTGATCAAATTCATCCATAAATCCTAAATACTCCTTGTTGTCAGGCAGTTGGCCCGATTTGGCGTCCAAACTAACAGCTTTGGTTTAAAATTGTCAAAAGAACAGGCAAAAACACTGTTTGGAATGGGATAAGCTGATCCCGACCCGGTTTCAGGAATTTTGGACTCAGGATAGCGCAATGGCCAAACTCACTGCCCTTCGAACAGACATTCGCAACCTTCACCTTTGCGATGAAGCCACCCGCATTGATGATCTGATTAGATCCACCGCACTCAGCATTAAATCACGTCGGGCAATCGTTCATGACGCAGCCAGAATTGTCAAAGACATCCGCACCGAAAAAAATCCGGGCCTGATGGAGGTTTTCCTAGCTGAATACGGGCTGAACACCCAGGAAGGCGTCGCCCTGATGTGCCTGGCCGAGGCGTTGTTGCGGGTGCCGGACAAAGACACCATCGACGATCTGATCGAAGATAAAATTTCTGATCACAACTGGCTGTCCCATTTGGGTAAATCATCTTCCGCGCTGGTCAACACATCCACATGGGGGCTGATGCTGACGGGTAAAGTACTAAGCACAGATGACGAACAACGCGTCGCCCCGAACCTGCGCGCCATGATCAAACGCCTGGGTGAACCGGTAATCCGGCGCGCAGTTCGTAGCGCACTCAAGGAACTGGGAAATCAGTTTGTACTGGGTGAAACAATTGAAGCAGCGGTAAAACGCGGCGCCAATCTGGAAAGTCGGGGCTATACCCATTCCTATGATATGCTGGGCGAAGCGGCGCTTACAGATGCAGATGCGCTGGCATTTGTTGCGTCTTACAGCGACGCGATCAGTTTCCTTGCGCGCCAGTCCAAAAGCGATGATGTGCGCCAAAACCCCGGAATTTCGATCAAGCTTTCAGCCTTGTACCCCCGCTATGAACTTGCCCACAAAAATGGGGTTATGGATGTTCTTGTGGGGCGAACCCTTGAACTGGTGTTGCAGGCACGCGCTGCGAATATGGGCCTGAATATCGATGCCGAGGAAGCCGATCGTCTGGATCTGTCCCTTGATGTGATCGAAGCGGTATTGTCAGATGAACGCCTTGCCGGATGGGATGGTTTTGGCGTGGTCGTACAGGCATATGGCAAACGCGCTTCATCGGTTCTGGATTGGCTGAATGCGCTGGCTAAGACCCATGATCGTAAGATCATGGTGCGGCTGGTCAAAGGCGCATACTGGGATACCGAGATCAAGCGCGCCCAAGTTGATGGCATATCAGATTTCCCGGTATTTACCCGTAAATCTGCCAGTGACATTTCCTATATTGCCTGCGCACGGCAGTTGTTGGGAATGGGCGCACGCATTTACCCGCAATTTGCCACCCACAATGCCCATTCGGTGCAATCAGTTCTGGCGATGGCCCCTGCGGTTGCAGCTTATGAATTTCAGCGCCTGCATGGCATGGGCGAAGCGCTCTATCGTCAGGTTCTGGCTAACAATGATGTAACCTGCCGCATCTACGCCCCGGTTGGGGTGCACGATGACCTGCTGGCTTATCTGGTTCGCCGTTTACTTGAAAACGGGGCAAATTCGTCATTTGTTAATCAGATTGTTGATGCAACAGTTCCCGCTGAAATCGTAGTTGCCGACCCGTTTGAGGAATGGGAAACCACCCGCGATCAGAAATCCGCCGCCGTCGTTCCCCCTGCCAAACTTTTTGCCCCGCAGCGTCCCAATTCCATCGGCTATGACACCACATCAGTCACCGACCTATCCAGAATTCAGGCCGAAATGGAAAAGTTTTTGGATACTACCTGGAATGTGGGCGCGCAGTTGGTCAGTGGCAAGGCCCGTGGTGAAACCCTAACTCATACCAACCCGGCAATTCCGTCGGATGTGGTCGGGGCTGCGACACAGGCCGATATTGAGGATGTCGAGGATGCAATCGCCGCAGCTAAACCATGGAACGCGCCCTTGAAAGAGCGTGCACGTATTCTGAACCGTGCGGCTGATCTGTATGAAGAAAACCACGCTGAGCTTTTTTCAATTCTGACCCGAGAAGCCGGTAAAACCCTGAAAGACGCGATTGCAGAACTACGCGAAGCTGTTGACTTTTTACGATATTATGCAGCGCAGGCTGCGTTGCACACCAACCGCAAACCTTGTGGAGTTTTCGCCTGCATTTCCCCGTGGAATTTCCCATTGGCGATATTTACCGGCCAAATAGCTGCTGCCGTGTCGGTTGGTAACGCGGTCCTTGCCAAACCTGCGGAACCAACCCCAATTATCGCCGCGCGCGCAGTTGAATTTCTGCATGAGGCCGGCGTGCCGCGGGCGGCCTTGCAGTTATTGATCGGGTCCGGGCGCGAGGTAGGGGCGCGTATCGTTTCAGACCCGCGCGTAAATGGTGTATGTTTCACAGGCTCAACAACAACTGCTCAACATATCAATCTGGATGTTGCAGCCAAGGGGCAGGCCGACGCGCCAATGATCGCGGAAACGGGCGGTTTGAACGCGATGGTTGTGGACAGTACAGCGCTGCCTCAGCAGGCGATAAACGATATTATTGCGTCGGCTTTTCAATCCGCCGGACAGCGCTGTTCGGCATTGCGTATTCTCTACCTGCAAGAAGATATTGCACCACATTTCATGAAAATGTTGTTTGGTGCGATGGACGCCCAGATGGTCGGCAACCCATGGGACGTTGCCTGTGATATCGGCCCGGTCATTACGCAAACCGCCATGGCCGGGATCATGGCGCATATTGAAAAGGCCGCCTTGGAAGGTCGGTTGTTACATCAGATCAGCGCGCCTGATGAAGGGATTTTTGTACCGCCAAGTGTGATCAAAATCACCGGAGTTGCGGATATGACCGAAGAAGTGTTCGGACCGGTGCTGCATCTGGCAACTTTCAAATCATCTGAGCTGGATAAAGTGGTGTCTGCTATAAACGCTTCGCAGTACGGGCTGACATTTGGGGTGCATTCGCGTATCGACACGAGAATTGAACAGTTGTGCAATTCACTCAACGTCGGGAATATCTACGTTAACCGCAATCAAATCGGTGCAATCGTTGGGTCGCAACCTTTCGGTGGAGAAGGTCTTTCGGGGACCGGCCCCAAGGCAGGCGGCCCCAGTTATCTATCCCGGTTTGTAAAACCCGACCCGGCCCCAATTACCCAACTGCCAGCCGCGACTGATATTGCCGGTAAGGTTCAAACTGTGCTGAATGAACTTCCCCTGACTGATCGAACTCCGCTGGAAACGAAAATGCTTCCCGGCCCGACAGGTGAAAAAAACCAGCTATCCAGCTATCCCCGTGGCACTGTCCTGTGTCTTGGCCCTGGTATTGAACCGGCCTGCTTGCAGGCGAAAATGGCCACAGCCGTTGGCTGCAAGGGCGTGATCATTGCCGCGGGCGCGCGGCCAGGTGAGGGCATAGATGGAACACTGGACCTGAGCACCCTTGAAACGCTTACCGGGTTTGATGCGGTTGTTCTGTGGGCTGGTGAAGATGCGTTGCGCTTTGCACGTGCAGCACTGGCCCGACGAGATGGTGCGCTGATCCCGCTTATCCATGCACGCGATCTGGGCGAACGCTGCGTGATTGAACGCCATGTTTGTTTTGACACTACCGCAGCAGGTGGCAATGCCGCGTTACTGGCTGCTCAGTCCTGATACGGAGAAGAAAGTGTTGTTCCCCACAAGGTTAAAGCCTCCGGCGGGGATATTTTGACTGAAAAGAAGGATCAGTCAGCGTCAGGTTTCAAGCCAGATTGTAACCGGGCCATCATTGATCAGTGACACTGCCATGTCGGCGCCAAATTCCCCGGTTTGGGTTGTAACCCCCAAAGCGCACAGTGCGTCGGCAAAATGTTCGTACAACTTGCGCCCTTCTTCTGGTGGCGCTGCACTGGAAAATCCGGGCCGGTTGCCACGGCGCGTGTCCGCAGCAAGGGTGAACTGACTGATCACCAGCGCAGCCCCGGAAACATCAAGCATGGATCGGTTCATCCGGCCCTCTTCATCCCGAAATATCCGCAGCTTGGCAATTTTGGCGGCCAGTGCATCCCCCTGGGCATTCCCGTCGCCCTGCATTGCGCAAACCAAAACCAATATGCCCGGCCCTATGCGCGCGATATTCCTGCCCTCAACCGAAACCGAGGCTTGGCTAACCCGTTGAACAAGGGCGCGCATCAGATTTCATTAGCCCAGGGCGAATTTGCCCCGGCACGCGAAACGGTTATAGCGGCACTGCGAACCCCAAGGGTCAGGGCGGTGTACAATAATTCCTCGGGCAGAGAGGAGAGCGCGTTTTTGTTCAGTGCACCGGTTTGATATAATGCGGCCAGTACACCGGCATTGAACGTGTCGCCTGCACCCACAGTATCGATGACGTCTACCTTATGGGCATCTACAAATACCGTGTGATCTCTTGTGAATGCATAGGCACCTTTTGCGCCATCGGTGATCAGAACCAATTTAGCGCCAGCTTGCAGAATTTCTTTTGCAAGATCGCCAAAATCACTGCTACCCACCAGCCAGCGCAGATCTTCATCTGATAGTTTCACAATATCGGCCAAACCGGTCATGCGTTTGATCCGGGCGCGATAGCGGAGTTCATCAATGATGAAATCGGGGCGAATATTTGGGTCAATCATGGTAACGCGAGCAGGGGCTTCGCGGGCGATCAAGGCTTCGTAAAAACCAGCACAGGGTTCCCCGACAAGGCTGATTCCGCCAAAAAACATTGCCTGGGTTGTACTTGGAATGGAAGGAATATCGCCAGGGGTCAACATCCGTCCAGCGGTGTTTTCGTCATAAAATGCATAGGTTGCCTGCCCATCCACAAGCCTGACAAACGCCAACGTGGTGGGGCGCTGGGAAATCACTGCAAGATCACTGCTGACTTTGCTTTCGCTCAGGGACGTGCGCAACATTTCCCCGAACAGATCTGATGACAGGCCCGAAATGAACCCAGACGGTACGCCCAGACGACCAAGTGCAATGGCTGTATTAAACACCGCGCCGCCAGGGTAGGGCGCAAACGCATCTTCGCCATAAGTGGTTTCGCGCGGTAACATGTCGATCAGCGCTTCGCCGCAGCTAAGGATCATGGAAAGACCTTTCCGGTAGTTTGGGGGTCGCATAACAACACGCCGCCGTAGGGGCAAGGTTTGACCCCGGTCAAAGACTGTCACTGGTTTTCCGTGTAAATCTGAGCCTGACGAAACCTCAACCAATAGGAGTATGAAATGGTAGAGAAATCGCATTCAGGCGGTATGTGGCCGCAAGTGTTTGATCCACTTCGCAACTTTGGTGCCCGCGTCGCCGAATGGGTCGCCCCGGCTGCAGAGGCATCGGAAGCTAAAGAATCGTATCAGATCGCTGTTGAACTGCCCGGTGTTAAAGAAAAGGAAATCGACCTGACGGTTGATAACGGGGTTGTTACGGTTAAAGGCGAGAAAAAGACCAGCCGCGAAGAAAAAGGTGAAACTTGGTATTTTTCAGAGCGCCAGTTTGGTGCGTTTTCGCGTAGTTTTCGCCTGCCTGCTGATGCGGATGAAACCAGGGTTGACGCAAAACTAAAGGACGGGGTTCTGACGATCATCGTTTCAAAGCAAGAACCCGATGCCAAAGCAGGTGCGACGAAGGTAGCGATAAAGGCAAGCTGAGCCAATTACACCTTTTGCCTATTGCTGCTGGGCGACGAAATACCCCACTGCGGCGGCAATGATGCCAACGCATACCACTGCTGTTGTAATTTTCCAAACTGACCAGGGGCGTTCGCCCTGTACCCGGCCGGTCTGCCCGTTGACCACAAAACGGAAGGTGCGGCCCCGGTACTTATACGCTGCCAACCAGACAGGTAGCAGGATATGTTTGAACGTCACCTCTGTTAGGGTTGTATCCACATTATGCACGCGTTGGCGATCGCCGCCGATGTCAAATTTTACGTCCCGCAATATGACCCTGTCCATATGGGCGCGGGCTTCGGCGAAGCCGTCTTTGACTTCGACCGTATAACCTTCAGCATGAAATCCGGCCAGATAATCGGGGCGATAGGTTTCCATTGCAGACAAATCCCATGGCTGCAACGCGTCGGTGAATTTTTTTGGTAAACTGCGGGATGCCAGAACGAGTACATCGTCAAACCAGCGCGAAACCTGACCAGTTTTTGACCGCCAGCGCACTTTTTGCACCCGTTTTTGTTCGCTTTTTCCGTTGCGGGTAACGGTTCGTGTTTCCGTATAAACGGTACCACGTTGGCCGCTATAGTTGCTTTTGGAATCGGCATCAAACGTCCAGTAAGGCACGTAGATACCATCCAATTTACGCCCCTTTCGCGCGTAGTCCTGTAACCCACCTGGGGCAAACCAAAGCGCTCCCAGCCATTTGGTCATTGCATCCCGTGCCTGTTCTTGGCCTAGTTCAAAGGGCAATAACCCGCGCGGTTTGATCTGACGATGAATACCGGTATCGGTGACATAAGGTGTTGCGCAAAACGGGCATTCGGTTGCGTGGATGTTTTCATCAAACTCAACCTGCGCCCCGCAATTATCGCAATGAAGTACCCGGGTTTCTTCGATTTCGGCCTCAGGTAGTTTCGCCGACAAGGTTGCTTGATAGTCAATTTCGCTGATTGGAGGCGCGATGTATTCGCCTTCTTGGATGGTTTCTTCGTTGCCACAATGATCGCAGATAAGCTGCCCCAGCCCCGGTGCAAAACGCATGTCAGCGCCACAGGTGTCGCAGGCAAATCGGTGTTCCCGGGCAGGGGGCATTCACAAATACCTGTGCGGTTTATTTGGCACCATAATGCGCGATGCATTATCTGTTAGCAGGTAATGTCGCCACAAATGAAACACCGTAAGCCAATGAAATGTTATGATAAATCCGCGTATTTTCATTGTTTAACCAACTGGTGGTGGTGGCGGTGCAATGGTGAACAGTTGCGCCAGTTCAACAACATCCTCGGCGTGTAGCCAGCCATCCTGGCCATGTGTCCAAACAAAACTGTTGCGTTTCAGATCACCGCTTGCCGCCATACGCCCAAGTGTGGCTCTGGAAAATGGCCCCGTCGTTTCGCCGTTTTCTGCGACATGCCAGACATGTTCAACAGGTGGTGCGGGCGGGGGTGTGCCAGCGGCCTGAGGGGCAGGGGTGCTGCCCCAGGGTCCGGTCTGATTTGTCAACTGTGTGGCCATTGCCATGCCCATGCCCGCCCCCAGACCGGCACCAAGACCCGCGCCACCGGCCCCGGTATTGCGGGCCGCGGTTGTCATCGCCTCGGCTGCGGAATACTGGGTGAAGCGGCCAAGATCACCGGCAATCCCCATAGAAGTGCGTTTGTCCAGCGCTTGTTCAACAGCAGGGGGAAGCGATATGTTTTCGATATAAAGTTCAGGAATGGCCAAACCATACTGCGCCATCGTTGAAGCAATCTCAGCCGCTATCAGTTTGCCAAGATCACTTGTGTTTGCGGCCATATCCAACACCGGGATGCCGGACGTGGCGATCGTCCTGGAGAATTCCTGAACTATAATATTACGGATCTGAAAACTTATTTCATCCATCGTAAATTCGCCATCAGTGCCAACGATTTCACGCAGGAACCTTGCGGCGTCAGCCACTTTCACCGAATAGGTGCCAAAAGCGCGCAAGCGTAGCGGGCCATATTCCGGGTCGCGCACAATGATCGGGTTCTTGGTACCCCATTTCAGATCGTTGAAACGGGTCGTGTTTACAAAATATACTTCAGATTTAAACGGGGACCGAAACCCGTGATCCCAGTGATTAAGTGTGGTCAGAATCGGCATGTTGTTGGTTTCAAGCATATATAGGCCGGGGGTGAACACATCCGCCAACTGACCTTCATGAACAAATACCGCTGCCTGCCCTTCGCGAACTGTTAGCTTGGCACCGTATTTAATTTCATGATCTTCACGCTGGAACCGCCAGACCATTGTATCGCGACTGTCATCTGTCCAATGAATGACATCAATAAATTCACCTGTCAGAAAATCCAGAATTCCCATCACTCGTCTCCTTTATCGGCCAAAGGGCCTAACTTCCGCCCAAATACTCGGACGCAATAATATTCGCCTGTTCGCGGGCCTGCACGGCGTTCATACCCGGGCGCATACGCCGATCATACAGCATTCGCAGCAACATTTCGTCATGGGTGGTTAGCAGGCCAAATTCTTCGTCGTCATTAAAAACTGAGGGCCGCGCGGCTGGGCTGTCATTGGATAAGCCCAACCCTTGGGCCAGTTCTTCGTGAATACAGGATAAGCGCATCAAAACAGGATGTTCCCCGCGAATGATTGCGACTGCCTGACTATAAGTTCCATTGCCATGTGGATCCCAGGCGAACACCAGGCAGAACGTAGAACGGGGCATTTTTTCGACGGCCCTTACAGCGGCCTCGTTAATGCCGGGAACAATTTGGCGTATACGAGGGCCAAGCGTCTGACGTTCGTCTTCGTTCACCACAAATACATGATAATTCACATTTAAATTGGCTTGCTGAATTGGCAATCCGGTAATTCGGGACAAGCGGTTTGCGTATCTGACTATATTCGCCCTGTCGGCAATACGTTGTTGCTGGGGAACTGACGTGCCGAATTCAACCTTCATTCGTACAGGTTTTTCCCAACGATGCAGTTGGCTGGCGGTTTGTTGCGCGATAATGCGGCCGCCAATAGTGGTGTATTCCTCAAACAGTGCGATGCGCACAAAATTGTCTGCTAGATTGCGTGAAGTATAGGGCACATCCGGCCCCCCACCGTCACGCCGCAACAATCCCTGGGCCAGCAACCCGGCCTCGACACGGGCATAATAGGTTTCTAGTGCTTTGCTGGATTCTGATTGCGGGGTTACACCGTCCGAAATCTCACCGGTGTCAGAATCGACGGGTGGCAATGGATTGGGGGGAACATAGGGCTGACAAGCCGTTACCCCAACAAGGGCAACAACCTGTAATATCTTTGCGAAAGATTGGGAATATGAGATCACTCTTATTATTATATCCTCAGACAGAACTGCCGATATTGTGACCCGCACCATCGCCCCGCGCGCTGGCAGCCGATAATGTATCACGCAATTCTGCTTCCATCTTCTTCAGATCCTCTTCCGCTGCCGCACGTTTGACTTTGCCCTCATCCGCAATTTGCAGGCTTTCTTCTATCGTCGCAATCAGTTCTGCATTGGCTACTTTAACGGCCTCAATGTCAAACACTCCGCGTTCCATTTCCTCGCGTACGGTTTTGTTGGCCTGCCGCAGGTTTTTAGCATTTGCAGTCAGCAACTCGTTTGTCAGGTCGCTGGCTTCCTTCACAGCCGCTGCTGCTTCGGAAGATCGCTGAATTGTCACGGCCTGCGCCAGTTGGGTTTCCCATAGCGGAACGGTATTCACCAATGTTGAATTGATCTTTGTTACCAGCGACTTGTCATTTTCCTGCACCAGCCGAATTGAGGGCAGCGATTGCATCGTGACCTGCCGGGTCAGTTTCAGATCGTGAACCCGACGTTCCAGATCATCGCGTGCTGCCCGTAGATCACGCAACTCCTGCGCCACAATAACACCTTTGTCCTCGGGTGCGTTGGCAACATCCGTTTCCTTGGCGGGAATGGTTGTTTCATCCAGTTCGTTCAGTTTTTCTTCGCCTGCGGTGATGTAAAGCGCCAGTTCGTCA
>Ga0209344_10005557_pt1 | contig 10817 bp, 7 predicted proteins | sample Cruoilmetagenom6_FD_187293 | JGI IMG/M metagenome (GOLD analysis project Ga0209344, IMG submission 187293) | Oil polluted marine microbial communities from Coal Oil Point, Santa Barbara, California, USA - Santa Barbara Oil Seep Sample 6 (SPAdes)... | ecosystem: Environmental > Aquatic > Marine >...
ATTTTGCGGGATAGCCAAGCGTTATCAGGGCGCTGCTAATTTCATCCAGAATTGCTGGATCGTCGATTGTTGCGGGGAATTTGAATTCCTGTCCATCTGCGATCTTAACCATCGTTGCACGCAATATTTTACCTGAACGGGTTTTAGGAAGACGATCAACAACAACCGCCAGCTTAAACGCAGCGACCGGTCCGATTTTTTCGCGAACCAGTTTTACAACCTCTGATGCCACTTCGTCGTGGTCCCGCCCCGCACCAGAATTCAGGCATAAGAACCCAAGTGGCAACTGCCCCTTCAACTGATCTGAAACACCAATAACGGCGCATTCGGCAACATCAGGATGGCTTGCCAGAACTTCTTCCATCGCACCAGTCGACAGGCGATGCCCGGCCACATTGATAACATCATCGGTGCGCGCCATAATATATAGATAGCCGTCTTCATCCACATATCCTGCATCGCCGGTCTCATAGTAACCTGGAAATTGTTCAAGATAACTGCTGTGAAAACGATCAGCGGCATTCCACAAGGTCGGCAAAGTTCCAGGTGGCAGCGGTAGCTTGATTGCTATGGCGCCTAATGTGCGATTCGATACCGGGTGGCCTGCTTCATCCAGTATCTGAACATCGTAACCCGGCATCGCTACTGAGGGTGATCCGATCTTGATAGGCAGTGTTTCAATCCCCATTGGATTGGCCGCGATTGCCCAACCGGTTTCAGTTTGCCACCAGTGATCTATAACGGGAACACCCAAGGTACTTATTGCCCATTCAATCGTATCCGGATCGGCACGTTCACCAGCCAGGAACAATGATTCCAGGCAGGACATGTCGTATTTTTTGACCAATTCGCCCTTGGGATCTTCGCGTTTTATGGCGCGAAAAGCCGTAGGGGCGGTGAACAATACCTTGATCTGGTGTTCTTCAATCATACGCCAGAAAGTGCCGGCATCGGGTGTTCCAATCGGCTTGCCTTCGAACACGACTGTAGTGTTGCCGTGTATCAAAGGGGCATAACAAATATAGCTATGGCCAACGACCCATCCAACATCTGACGCTGCCCAATACACGTCACCGGGGTTGACGTTGTAGATGTTTTTCATAGTCCAGTTCAACGCAACAAGATGCCCGCCGGTATGCCTGATGACACCCTTTGGTTGGCCTGTCGTGCCTGACGTATAAAGAATATAAGCGGGGTGGTTGCCCTCAACAGGTACACACTCCGCCGGTTCCGCGCCATTTTGAACATCGTTCCAATCAAAATCACGGCCTTGGATCAAATCAGCGAACTGTTGATCGCGTTGGAAGATCACGCAGAATTCTGGTTGGTGAGATGCCAGATCAATGGCACCGTCCAACAATGGTTTGTAGGCAATAACTCGGCCCGGTTCGATGCCACAGGATGCAGCAATAATGACCTTGGGTTTAGCGTCATCGATGCGCACTGCCAGTTCATTGGCAGCAAATCCGCCGAAAACTACTGAATGGATAGCACCAATGCGGGTGACGGCCAGCATTGCAACCAATGCTTCGGGGACCATAGGCATATAGATGATAACCCGGTCGCCTTTGGTGATGCCTTTGGCCTTTAGTGCACCGGAGAAAGACGCAACTTTATCTTTCAATTGGGAATAAGTGATCGTTTGTTTGGTGTCAGTAATCGGGCTGTCATAGATGATTGCAGCCTGATCGCCCCGGCCAGAATTGACGTGGCGATCAACGGCGTTAAAGCAGGTGTTGACCATACCATCCGAAAACCATTCATATAACGGGGCATTTTCATCAAAAAGTGCCTTGCTGGGTTTCTGATCCCAGTCTATGGCTTCGGCGGCTTGCATCCAAAATCCATTGGGATCAGCCTTCCACGCGTCGTAAATATCGCTGTATGCCATTGTATGCCCTATTTAGTTAATGCGTTATTACGCCGGTTAAGGATATCCGGCAAGGTTGGCAAACCTAGGCTGATTGTCACGGTTTGCGCTAACTTAGCCATACTGGACCATCGGCGTCCCAGCTAATGCGGATGTGTTCAGCAATCCACGTGCTGTTATTGATGGTGTCACAATGTGCGCTTGGTTGCCCATACCCATCAGAATCGGCCCGACTTCTAATCCACCGGCCTTCATCTTCAGAATATTTCGCACACCGCTGGCGGCATCGGTATTTGCGAAGATCAATACGTTTGCAGCACCTTTCATCCGCGAGTTGGGAAAAATTCGGGCGCGCAGGTCCATATCAAGAGCCACATCAACGTGCATCTCACCCTCATAAGCAAACTCTCTTGGTGATGCATCAAGGATTTCCATCGCTTCGCGCATCCGCCTTCCGGTTCCGCAATCCAGATTGCCGAACTGCGAATGGGAACACAGGGCAATGTTTGGCAAGACACCAAAACGACGAACATGACGGGCACTTGCTATGACAGTTTCAGAAATTTGTTCAGGGGTTGGTTCGGGGTGAACTTGTGTATCAGAGATAAACACAGGCCCGTCTTCCATAATCATCAGTGACAATGCGCCGACAGGGTGTAATTTTGGCGTTCCTAACACCTGCTGCACATAATTCAGATGCCACAAGTACTGGCCGAAGGTACCACAGATCATGCTTTCAGCTTCTTCGCGGTGAACCATGACCGCGCCAATCGCGGTGGTGTTGGTGCGCATAATAGCCTTGGCAAGATCAGGCGTAACCCCATTGCGTTCCATGATAGAATGATAAGTGTTCCAATAATCGCGATACCTTGGGTCGTTTTCGGGGTTTACAAGCTCGAAATCACGGGACGGACGGATCGCCAGACCCGCACGTTCACATCGTGCGTCAATGACCTCGGGGCGGCCGATTAGGATAGGGGTATCGATAGTTTCTTCCAGCAATGCATTGGCGGCGCGCAATACGCGTTCGTCCTCGCCTTCGGTAAATACAATTCGTCGGCTACCCGTTGCGGCAGCTTCAAACACCGGGCGCATTATCAGCGCTGACTTGAAAACAGAACTGTCCAGTTTTTCTTTATAGGCCTTGGCGTCTTCAAGCGGGTGCGTGGCAACACCGGATGCACAAGCAGCGAGCGCCACAGCAGATGCAACAACACCAATCAGCCGGGGATCGAACGGTTTTGGAATCAGGTAATCGGCGCCAAAGGTAAGTTGTTCCCCCTGATATGCAGCGGCAGCTTCTGCGCTGGTTGTGGCGCGGGCAAGGGCGGCAATGCCCTCGACACAGGCTATCTTCATATCGTCGTTAATTTCGGTCGCGCCAACATCCAGAGCACCGCGAAATATAAAAGGGAAACACAAAACGTTGTTTACCTGATTGGGGTAATCAGACCGCCCGGTTGCGATAATTGCATCGGGAGCCACTTTTCGAACTTCTTCGGGCATGATTTCAGGTGTGGGGTTAGCCAATGCAAATATGATGGGCTGCCCGGTCATCTTTGAAAGCATTTCGGGCGTTAGAACGCCTGGCCCGGAAAGGCCCAAAAACATATCAGCACCTTCAATCACATCCAAAAGGGTTTTCGCCCCCCCTGGTTGGGCAAAGTTGGCCTTTTGGGGGGTCATGTCTTCTTTACGGCCCTCGTAGACAAGCCCGTCAAGATCACAAAGCCAAACATTTTCTCGCTTAAGGCCAAGTTTCAACAGCATGTTGAGGCAGGCAATACCCGCAGCACCACCACCCGTTGAAACGATTTTGATATCTTCAAATTTTTTCCCCACAACTCGCAGTGCGTTGGTCGCAGCAGCCCCCACCACGATGGCAGTTCCATGCTGATCATCGTGAAAAACCGGTATGTTCATGCGTTCGTGACAAATTTGTTCAACGATAAAACAATCCGGTGCTTTGATATCTTCCAGATTGATTGCACCAAAGGTTGGTTCTAGCGCGCAAACGATTTCAGCCAGCTTTTCCGGATCGCTTTCGTTCAGTTCAATATCAAAGCAATCGATGTTCGCGAACTTCTTGAAAAGAACGGATTTCCCCTCCATTACAGGTTTGGATGCCAAGCCACCGATATTGCCCAATCCCAGCACTGCTGTTCCGTTTGTAACCACCGCAACCAGATTGCCACGCGCGGTATATCTGCTTGCCGTGGTTGGGTCGGATTTAATCTCAAGGCAGGCATCTGCGACACCGGGGCTGTAAGCCCGCGCCAAATCCCGACCATTCGCCAGCGGCTTAGTCGCACGTATTTCCAGTTTTCCGGGTTTAGGGAATTCGTGGTAATCCAGTGCGGCCTGTTTTTGGCTGTCATGGCGTTTGTCGTTCACGTTGAATTCCCCCGGCTTCGCCAAATAGTTTAGTATTAAACTATAAGTTATTTGACTTTATTTTCACTATTGCGTCCTGTTACATCAAGCCTGTCTTGAAATTCAATGCAACCCCATCCAGTGTTTGTCGGCAAAACAGGACATGATCAAATGAACGAAATTCAAGCAGAAGTGCGGCTTCCAACAAACGAGTTGCGCAACGACATCCCATTTTTCACCAAAGTTCTGAAGATGCGAATGGATTCAATCTTCCCGGCCGACGATCCCCAAGTTGCGGTTTTTTCCGGACATGGATTGCGGGTGAGGGTTGAAAAAGGTGCAGGCGAACATCCCGGAACCTTGCGGATTCTGACTGATGATCCTGAGGGTTTTGCGGGTGGGAAAAGGCATATTATGGCGCCAAACGGAACTTCTATCGAAATCGCCGAGCTGAATCCACCAGTAGTAATGCCGCAAACTGATCATGCGTTTGTGGTGCGCCGACTGGCCGATGAAGCACCCTGGATCATCGGCCGCGCGGGGATGCATTACCGCGATCTGATCCCTACGCGCCTGGGCGGGTCAATAATCGCCAGCCATATTCGTATTCCGGATGGCGGCCCGGTTCCCGATATGGTGCATTTCCACAAGGTAGGCTTTCAGTTGATCTTTTGCTACAAGGGCTGGGTTGATGTTCTGTATGAAGATCAGGGTGATCGTATTCGGCTGAACGCAGGGGATTGTTTTATTCAACCACCTGAAATTCGCCACCGTGTGATGGAAGCTTCCGCTGCAATTGAAGTGATCGAAATCGGCGTTCCCGCTGAACATGTTACTGAAATTGACCATCAGATGACATTGCCCACCCCAAAGCAGAACCCTGACAGGGAATGGGAAGGGCAGAAGTTTGTTCATAACGTTGGGTCATTGGCCAACTGGGCCCCTTTTCGCATTCCTGGTCTGATTGCACGCGACACCACGATCAACAAAAATACCAAAGGAGTTGCTTCTGTCCAGGTTGTGCGGCGTGGGCATGGGGAAGTTCCGTGGGCCACACATGATACTGACATCTTGTTTGCATTTGTAATGGAAGGTGGCATGATGTTGGAAGGTAATGGAAAAGAACCTCATAAACTGGAACCGGGTGATGCATTCGCAATTCCACCGGGAATGAAAACCCGCTATGCTGATGCCACTCAAGATTTCGAATTGCTGGAGGTTACTTTGCCCGGAACCTTTTCAACCAAGCTTGGCTGATTACTTGCATCCTGGGCCAAGCCGCCACAGTGTATCCTATGCGGGTTTACCAGAGGTGCCAACATGTCACTGCTAAGGGCTGCAACAGCAGTACGGGAAATGGCCTACGCGCCATATTCCAATTTCAAGGTAGGCGCGGCGATCCGGACGTTTTCGGGCACAATATATACGGGGTGCAATGTTGAAAATGTTGCCTATCCCGAAGGAACCTGTGCCGAGGCCGGGGCGATTGCTGCAATGATCGCGGCAGGCGAAACCGAAATCACCGATGCATTAGTGATTGCCGACAGTCCGCTTCCCGTCAGCCCGTGTGGTGGGTGCCGCCAGAAACTGGCTGAATTTAGTGCTGGTGATGTTGTCGTAACGATGATGAACCTTGGCGGGGAAACATCCAAACTGACGATGGCTGAGCTTTTGCCAGGCGCATTTGCGCCAGACCATTTGGAAAGTACATAAATCATGGATGCACGCTCAATAATCGCAAAACTGCGGGACGGAGAGCGTTTGACAGGTGAGGAAGTTACCTGGTTTGCAAATGGGTTGGCTGTTAACGGGGTTACTGATGCGCAGGCTGGTGCCTTTGCGATGGCAACCTATCTGAATGGAATGTCCACAGATGAACGCGTCGCCCTGACTTTGGCCATGCGCGACAGCGGCGATGTGATGCGCTGGAACTTACCCGGCCCAACAATCGACAAACATTCCACCGGTGGTGTTGGTGACTGCGTGTCGCTATTGCTTGCCCCGGCGCTAGCCGCAATTGGGGCGTATGTTCCGATGATTTCCGGGCGTGGACTTGGCCATACCGGCGGCACACTGGATAAACTTGAAGCCATTCCCGGACTTAAAACAGAAGTCAGCGAAGAACGGTTCCATCAGATTGTAGCAAACGTGGGAACAGCAATCGTATCGGCAACCGGATCTATCGCCCCTGCCGACAAACGGCTCTACGCGATCAGGGATGTAACCGGCACTGTGGAAAGCATTGATTTAATCACCGCTTCTATCCTGTCTAAGAAACTTGCAGCCGGATTGGATGCGCTGGTTCTGGACGTAAAAGTTGGCAGCGGTGCATTCATGAAAACCATGGAAAAAGCTGAGGCGTTGGCAAATTCGCTGGTATCCACAGCAAACGGGGCAGGGTGCCGTACATCAGCATTGATCACTGACATGAACCAACCTTGCGCCCCCGCAGCCGGCAATGCACTGGAAATTATGGAAGTGATGAAAGCTCTGACAACTGGAAAATCAGATACAATCCTTTCCAAACTGACATCCGAACTTGGCGGTGAATTGCTGGCCCTTGCTGGATTGGCGGCTGATGCCGCTTCGGGTGCTTCTCAGATTTGCGAGGCTTTGCGTGATGGTTCGGCGGCAGAACGGTTTGGCCGTATGATTGCCGAACTTGGTGGGCCTGTTGATTTTGTTGAAAGATGGCGGGATCGCTTGCCTTCAGCACCTGTGGTACAGGATGTTTTTGCTGGCCGGCCGGGTTTTGTAGGCGCAATCGATGGGGAAGCAATTGGCCTTGCAGTTGTCCGACTTGGAGGCGGGCGATTGAAAGGTGGCGATAGGATCGACCCTTCGGTCGGATTGTCAAATATCGCGTTCATTGGTCGCGAAGTGGAAGCGGGCACGCCGATCGCCCGGGTTCACGCCGCCAACGAAACAGATGCTGACGCCGCGGCCGCCGCAGTGAGTGCGGCATATGTGATTGAAGCGTCCAAGCCAAAACCGCTGCCGGTTATTTACAGGAGTGTTCGCTGATGGCCCGTGTGTTTTTGATTGTAATGGATTCCGTTGGTTGTGGTGGTGCGCCTGATGCAGCGAATTTCTTTAACGGTGATCTGCCTGATACAGGGTCCAATACGCTTGCGCATATCGCGCAGGCATGTGCGGGGGGGAAGGCCGAAACCGGCAGGACCGGACCGCTGAAAATGCCTAATCTGGATGCACTGGGATTGGGTTCAGCAATTCAGCTTAGTTCACAAACCGACGCACCTGGATTGGGTGCACAACCTTCCGGATTGTGGGGATGTGCCACAGAAGTTTCTCAGGGAAAAGATACCCCCTCAGGTCATTGGGAACTCGCCGGTGTTCCGGTGCCATGGGATTGGTACTATTTTCCTGAAACTGTCCCTGCCTTTTCCGATGAATTGGTGGCCACCGTGTGCCGATTGGCCGGAACTGATGGTATTTTGGGCAACTGCCACGCATCGGGAATTCCGATCATCAATGAACATTGTGTGGAACATCTGCGCACTGGCTGGCCGATTTGTTATACCTCGGCAGACAGCGTTTTTCAGATAGCGGCGCATGAAGAAGCATTCGGCCTCGATCGCTTGTTGAAACTATGCAAAGATTTGGCGCCGACACTGCATTCGATGAATGTCGGTCGGGTTATTGCAAGGCCATTCATCGGTGACTGTGATGATTTCAGACGAACAAAAAACCGCAAGGATTTTGCGATATCGCCACCTCGTGCAACGCTGAATGATTGGGTTCATGATGCGGGCAGGCGGGTATATGGCATTGGGAAAATTGGCGACACATTTTCCATGCGAGGGATCGATGAGGTGCGCAAGGGAACAGATGCGGAATTAATGGAACATCTGGTTGATCTGCTGAATGAAGCTGAAGAAGGTAGCTTGACCTTCGCAAACTTTGTTGAATTTGATAGCCTGTTCGGGCACCCTCGTGACGTTTCGGGATATGCCAAGGCGCTTGAATGGTTTGATAAACAATTGCCCCGGATATTTGAACGTACCCGCCCGGACGATCTGATTATATTCACAGCCGATCATGGAAATGATCCAACCTGGGCAGGCACTGATCATACCCGGGAACGCGTACCGTTGATTGGCTATGGGTTAGGCCAGAAAAGCATCGGCAGTGTCGGATTTGTTGATGTTGCCGCTTCCGTGGCTGCGCACCTTGGTGTACCAGCGCAGGGGCCGGGCGTGAGTTTCTTATAAGCGCAATTAGGGCAAGATGGCTGAATACCGGACCTATCAAACTGGAGCAACACAAATGCAAGAGCACCTGACAATCGTTGATCACCCACTTGTCCAACATAAACTAACGATTATGCGGGACAAAAAGACACCAACGGCGGTGTTCAGGCAGTTGCTACGCGAAATCAGCCAGTTGCTGGCCTATGAAATCACTCGCGAACTGGACATGACAACCAAACGCATTGAAACGCCAATGCAGGAAATGGATGCACCGACCCTGGCGGGCAAGAAACTTGCGTTAATATCCATTCTGCGGGCGGGAAATGGATTGTTGGACGGTGTTCTGGAACTTATTCCATCTGCCCGGGTTGGTTTTGTAGGGCTTTACAGGGATGAAAAGACGTTGCAACCAGTGCAATATTACTTCAAGGCGCCAACCGAGTTGGAAGATCGGCTGGTTATCGCAGTTGATCCTATGCTTGCGACCGGAAATAGTTCTGTAGCTGCGATCGATCTGCTGAAAAATGCAGGGGCAAAGAACATTCGGTTTTTGTGCCTTTTGGCGGCGCCGGAAGGTGTTGCCAGAATGAAAGAAGCGCATCCTGATGTTCCAATTGTCACTGCGGCCTTGGATGAAAAGCTAAATGAAATTGGATATATTGTACCGGGGTTAGGTGACGCTGGTGACAGAATGTTTGGTACTAAATAGGCCTAATTCAACTTTACACAATTGGGTGTATCAGCCATCGTGCCCCAACATTACGTTGAGGGACAATGATGTGTAAGAATTTCGTGCACCGGTTCAGAACAACATGTATCGGCACCATATGTACATTTCTGTTTGTTGCTACAGTAAATGCACAAACACTGCGAAATGCCGACGAACCTGCTGAATATCCGCCAAATACATACACTGCAAAGCAATATGTAGACAGCCGGGGCTGCGTTTTTGTGCGTGCGGGTTTTGGTGGAAAGACGACTTGGGTACCAAGGGTAACACGAAGTCGGCAACAAATGTGCGGCTTCAAGCCCACGTCTGCGTCTGCGTCCGCGGATGGGGTAATCCCTGATCTGATTGCGGGAAGTTCATCTAACAAAGCGGGGGTTCGGCGGCCACTGAAAACGACTGTCCCCAAAAGTTTCAGATCTGCGTGGACTGATGATCGGTTGAATTCCAACCGGGGCCCAAAAACCAGTGCGGGGAACGAACAGATGGGTCTAACATGGACAACCACAATTCCCATGCAGTTGAAAGTGAACTGACTAGCCAGCAAATTACCGGCCAAATTTTGATAAAATTATTTTCGGCCGTTCGTAGCTGAAGTGAAGTAGGTGAAATGCTACTCGCCACAAATTTCCTGCAGGCCTACCCAATCACCATCGTTCAAAACTGCAACGGCGGATGCGCTTGTTATTGGATCTGCTTCAATCAATCCAACCGTGGTTTCACCTGAAATATCAACCGCGTAGGCATATGGCGAAGAACGAACCAATGCGCTTTCAAATCTGGCAAGCAATACCTCATCATCCAGCGGTATTTTGGCATTAGTCAGCAGGTGCTCGCCGTAATTATCCAGTGCTTTCTGAGGGATTCGCCCGGTTGTCAAAAGCCGAAATGCTGATATCAACCCCGCGTCCTGTAACAATCGCACCAGCGGATCAGTATGCGTCGCACGCTGATCTTCAGCCAGTATAAAACCTGCGGCCACTTCCGGGTCTTCATGGTCTTCAACCAACGCGCGGTTCAGCAGGATTATCCCACCGGGAAGGTGTTCTGAATGCCGAACTCCGCTGGCCAGAATGGTGATATTTCCAGTTTTCGGACCAAGCAGCCGCTTGTGTAATGTTTCCAAAGCCCGGTTACCTTGTTCGGAACTGCAGGGTGGGCCGGATACCCGGCGAATATTGTCCAAAAGGCTGTGACCGATAACAAGGCGGGTTGCGGGTGGAACAACTGCAGCAGTGTGTTTCACCATTGCATTTGGAAGCCAAAATAACACTAACGCAGCAAACACAAGGCAAAAGCCGCCGACCAATAAATATCGTAACCGTCCCGGATGAGGACGCCGACGTTTTATGGCGGTGTGAACTTTGGCTATAGCCTGAATCATCAGGTCGTCCTGAAGCTCAAGCGTTTCCAATGCATCAGGGGCAGGGCGAAGTACTGCTGGTCGCTGACCGGGGTTCACACGTTCAACTGCGGGCAACGACCAATGTGTCAACGCTGTATCGTTGTGATCTGATATCACCAGAGTTGCATTACCAACTGAAACGATAACATCACGAAGTTGCGCATCCGGTGTCGCGCGCCAGATACCGGTGCTTTCAAGCCGTTCGAATTCGTTTAATGCTGTCATTGGCCG
>Ga0209344_10005559_pt1 | contig 10816 bp, 8 predicted proteins | sample Cruoilmetagenom6_FD_187293 | JGI IMG/M metagenome (GOLD analysis project Ga0209344, IMG submission 187293) | Oil polluted marine microbial communities from Coal Oil Point, Santa Barbara, California, USA - Santa Barbara Oil Seep Sample 6 (SPAdes)... | ecosystem: Environmental > Aquatic > Marine >...
CTTCGTTTTTGAAGCCTTTAGGAAACAACGGACGAACCGGACGATCGATCAGGCGGCAAGTCAGAATCTCTTTCTCACCCGGACGGCCTTCGCGCTTGAAGAAGCCACCGGGGATCTTGCCCGCAGCGTATGTCTTTTCCTGGTAGTTGACGGTCAACGGGAAGAAATCTCTGCCCGGATCTGCGGCTTTCTTGCCAACCGCGGTTACGAGAACCTGTGTGTCAGCCATATTAACCATGACAGCGCCGTCAGCCTGACGAGCGATTCCGCCTGTTTCTAGTGTTACTTCATGTTCCCCGAATTGGAAACTTTTCTTTGTCGAATTCACGTTATTTACTCTGAATAGAAATCGTTATAGCAATAGCAACCGACGGCGAACCCTAGATGTAAGGGAACGACACGTCGGTTGATTACATTGCTTTGGATGCTCGCTGGATTAGCGGCGCAGACCGAGCTTTTCGATCAGCTCTTGATAGCGGCCCTGATCTTTGCTCTTCAGGTAGTCAAGCAGCTTACGTCGCTTGTTGACCATCTTCAGGAGACCCTGACGGCTGTGGTGATCTTTCTTGTGCTCACCGAAGTGATCGGTAAGTTCTGCAATTCTCTTTGACAGCAGTGCAACCTGAACTTCAGGTGAGCCTGTGTCGGCTTCGCCGCGTGCGTGGTCGGCGATAACGCCCTGCTTTGCTTCACTGGATAGTGACATTTTCTTAAAACTCCAAGTTCTATCTATAGCCCTTTTTTGAGCGCGGTATTCTAGCGCCTGTTCGAGCCCATTAACACCCCAAAATCAAATAATTACGGGGTTTCTTCCTGTGTAAGAAACACTCTTCGTGGTGCGACCAATCCGTCTCCGGACAACTCGCCCACGCCTAAGAATCGATTGCCTGCCTCATACACTCGCGCAAGCCCTTCCTGCTCCTCAATAGCGACCGAAACCGCCATGCCACCGCAGAACTTCACGGCCTCTTCTGATCCGACCGAAACCGCTGGCATATCAGTCAAAGCGACATCCGCCGGCAAGAGTTCAGCCCGTATTTGTTCCAGACCCTGCTCTGCAAGTGCCTCCAGAGTAGTCATATCGAGCATATTCGCGCTCTCAAAGTCGCCAACGGTCTCCCGATGTAAACGCGCTGTGTGAGCGATAGTGCCTGCCTTCCTCGCGATATCCTCCACCAAGACGCGGATATAAGTGCCTTTTGAGCAGGAAACCCGAAAAACCAGACGATTTCCTGCCAATTCGAGCAATTCGATCTTGTCGAGACGAATCCCTCTGGGCTCACGCTCAACAACTTCACCCTTTCGAGCCAGTTCGTACAGACGCTTACCGTCTTTCTTTAACGCCGAGTACATCGGCGGAATCTGTGTGGACTCACCACAGAAGCTTTGCAAAAACTCATTCCATTCATCAGCTGACAACTCAGGCACATCGGCTGTTTCTATGACTTGCCCATCGCCATCGCCCGTGTCAGTTGTCGAACCGAGCTTCGCTGTAACGCGGTAGCTCTTATCGGCCTCCAGCATGTAGGCGCAGACTTTGGTCGCCTCGCCAAAGCATAACGGCAGCATGCCTGTCGCCGCCGGGTCCAAACTGCCGGTATGACCGGCCTTTCTCGCATTAATCAAACGTCGCACCAGTTGTAATGCACGATTCGACGACATCCCGGACGGCTTGTTGAGTAACAACAGCCCGTCCACCGGGTCGGCGTCGCGCTTCATTCCGCGTGCCATTGTGCCTACTCGTTCTCGTCGTGCTGATCTGAGACCAGAGCGCCGTCAATCAAATCACTAATACGCTGCGCTTCGGCGGCGCTATCGTCATGGTGAAACCTCAGTTCCGGTACATGCCGAATCTTGATCTCACGCCCCAGGCGTCCTCGCAGAAAGCCACTGGCTCGCTGCAGGCCGGCCTTAACCGCCTCGGGATCACCCTCCGGGTCCAACAGGCTGAAATACACCCGAGCAACGCTAAGGTCACGTGAGAGATCGACCGAAATCAAAGAGACCAGCTTTAAAGCTGGATCCTTGCTCTCAAAACGCAGCAGTTCGTTCAGCGTGCGAAGCACCTGATTTCCGAGCCGCTGATTTCTGGAAAACTCACGAGCCATAACTTGTAATCTTGTACGCCTAGTCGAGCGTACGGGCAACCTCGATACGTTCGAAACACTCGATCTGATCGCCGACTTGTACGTCGCTGTAGTTCTTCACGCCGATACCACACTCGGTACCTGATCGAACTTCGTTGACGTCATCCTTAAAGCGACGCAGCGATTCCAGCTCACCTTCGTAGATCACAACGTTTTCACGCAGAACACGAATCGGAAGAGATCGTTTCACGAAACCTTCAGTAACGATGCTACCGGCGATATCACCAAATTTCGGCGAACTGAAGACTTCCTTGACGGACGCGAGACCCACGATTTGCTCGCGAACTTCAGGTGCCAGAAGTCCACTCATCGCGGCTTTCACGTCGTCGATAGCTTCATAGATGATGCTGTAGTAGCGAACATCAACGCCAGACTCTTTAATTGCGACTCGGGCAGCGGCATCAGCTCGTACATTGAAGCCGATGATAGTTGCGCTTGATGCAGCCGCCAGATTCGCGTCCGTTTCGGTAATTCCACCAACGCTCGAACCCAGGATTTTGACTCTGACTTCGTCGGTTGACAGCTTCATCAGAGCATCTCGCAGTGCTTCCGCGCTACCGTGAACGTCAGACTTGATGATGACGGGTACAGATGAAATCTGGCCGTCCTGCATCTGCGTGAACATGTCTTCCATCTTCGACGCTTGCTGTTGAGCCAATTTCGCTTCACGTGTCCGGTGTTGTCTGAACTCAGCTGCCTCACGAGCTTTACGCTCATTCTTAACTACGACAAAGTCATCGCCAGCGCCTGGTGTTTTCGATAGCCCGAGGACAACAACAGGCTGAGAGGGTCCGGCTTCCTTGGCGGTTGCTCCGGTCTCGTCAGACATGTTCCTGATACGACCGTACTCTTCACCGGCAATAATCATATCGCCCTGTTTCAACGTTCCGCTCTGGACCAGCAACGTGGCGACTGCACCACGGCCTTTTTCAAGGCTGGACTCGATAACAATTCCCGATGCAGGACCTTCCGCAACAGCCGTTAGATCCATGACCTCGGCCTGCAATGAGATCGCGTCGAGTAGCTCATCAACGCCTGTGCCCTTAAGCGCGGACACGTTGACAAACATCTGCTCGCCACCCCAGTCTTCCGGGACAACTTCGTGCTGTGTCAATTCGTTCTTTACTCGTTCTGGATCAGCGTTTTCGCGATCAATCTTATTGACCGCAACGACCAACGGCACGCCTGCGGCCTTCGAATGCTGAATAGCTTCGATCGTTTGCGGCATTACACCATCGTCAGCCGCAACAACCAGGATGACGATGTCGGTTGCCTGAGCGCCGCGTGCTCGCATAGCGGTAAATGCTGCGTGTCCTGGCGTATCAAGGAAGGTGATCTGGCCCTTGTCCGTCTCAACCGAATAGGCGCCGATATGCTGCGTAATGCCACCAGCCTCGCCATCGGCGACCTTGGTGCGACGAATGTAATCAAGTAAAGAAGTCTTACCATGATCGACGTGACCCATGATCGTCACAACCGGAGCGCGAGACGTCGCATCGCCTTCGACAGGAGATACGTCTGCGAGCAATACCTCATCAACTTCGGCTAGTTCAACCGGCTTGGCTACGTGGCCGAGCTCTTCAACGACAAGTGTCGCTGTGTCCTGGTCGATGACTTGATTAATCGTGACCATCGCGCCCATGTTGAACAAGACTTTGACGACTTCGTTGCCTTTAATAGACATCTTCTGCGCCAGTTCCGCGACTGATATATTGTCCGGAATCTCTACCTCATGAACGACCGGCGCTGTCGGCTTCTCGAAGCCATGCTTTGAGTCACCACCAACGGCCATTGAACGCCGACGCATGGGCGCCTTGCGCTTGCGACGGCCACTCTTGTCGCCAGCAACGTGCAGCTCTTTGCGTCCGTAACGCGTATCGCCGCCCTTGCCTTTTGGCTTGGCCTTTTCTTTTTCTTTGCTGCGGCGCGCTCGAGCGTCTGCCTCAGCCTTCTCGAGCCGGGTCTTCTCTTCAGCCGCATCAGTCACCGCTTTTTCAGCCGTTTTGCGTGCTTCTTCTTCGGCGTCTTTTTGCGCTTGCTGCTCTTGCTCGCGAGCTTCGACCTCACGTTTCGCGGCCGCTTCTTTCTCAACTGCGGCCTGCTCAACGGCGAGCGCTTCCGCCTTCACGCGGTCTTCTTCTTCCTGGCGTTGACGATCCAACACATCCTGCTCGTCCTGCGCCTGTTTCTCGAGTACATCGCGTTTGATGTATGTGCGCTTGCGCCGAACCTCGACGTTAACGGTTCGAGAACGACCCTGAGAACCGGAAAGCTTCAACTCGGACTGCGATTTGCGCTTCAAGGTAATCTTACGTGGCGCCGCCGCTGTCGCCGGCGTATCGTCTTGACCATGACTGCGACGCAAAAACGTCAGCAGTTCAAGTTTCGCCTCATCACTGATCCTGTCATCTGAACCCTTGACCGTAATACCGGCCTCGTCGAGCTGCGTTAGCAGCTTGTCGACAGGAACTTTTAGAACCTCAGCAAATTGTGCAACTGTCACATCAGCCATAATTAACTCCGCAGAAGGCGACTACGCCTGCTGCTCTTCTTCCTCGAACCAATGAGCGCGCGCTTTCATGATCATCGCGGCGGCCTCTTCTTCACCCATTTCTTCGTTGATCTCGAGCAGGTCGTCGGTCGCCAACTCTGCGAGATCCTCGCGAGTGACCACACCCTTGCTCGCCAGCAGAAATGCCAGGCTTTTTTCCATACCTTCCAGACTCAGTAAGTCCTCTGCAGGATCAACTTCATCGATCTTCTCTTCCTGAACGATCGCCTGAGTCAGCAATACGTCGCGAGCACGACTTCGCAGCTCGTCAACGATGCCCTCATCGAATTCTTCGATAGCGACAAGTTCAGCGGCCGGAACGTAAGCAACTTCCTCAATCGTCGAGAAGCCTTCCTGAACAAGGATCAATGAAACCTCTTCATCCACATCAAGCTGCTTCGAGAAAAGACCAATGAGATCCTTCATCTCGGACTCACTCTTCTCTTCGGCATCTTGTGCCGTCATTACATTCAGCTCCCAGCCAGACAACTCGCTCGCGAGGCGAATATTCTGCCCACCGCGACCAATAGCCTGAGACAGCTTGTCCTCTTCAACCGCGACATCCATGCTGTGTTTGTCTTCGTCAACGACGATAGAGACAACCTCAGCTGGCGACATGGCATTGATGACAAACTGCGCTGAATTGTCGTCAAACAGGATGATGTCAACACGCTCACCGGCAAGTTCGTTGGAAACGGCCTGAACTCGCGAGCCGCGCATGCCGACACAGGCGCCAACAGCGTCGATTCGGCTATCGTTGCTACGAACTGCAATTTTTGCGCGCAGACCCGGGTCGCGCGCTGCACCGAGAATATCGATGAGTCCCTGGCCAACCTCGGGCACTTCAATCTTGAACAGCTCAACGAGGAACTGTGGTGACGTGCGAGTCATGAATAACTGCGGTCCGCGAATTTCAGAGCGAACTTCAGTCAACAAGGCCTTAATACGGTCTTGAGGCCGAACCGGCTCACGCGGAACCATCTGATCACGCGCGACAAAACCTTCGGCGTTGCCGCCAAGGTCAATGTAGACGCCGTTACGATCAACACGTTTTACGAGGCCGGAGAGCATCTCGCCTTCGCGGCCCTGATACTCCTCAACAACCTGCTCGCGTTCTGCCTCACGAACCTTCTGTACGATGACCTGCTTCGCGGTCTGTGCTGCGATGCGGCCAAACTCGACCGATTCCATTGGCACTTCAACAAAACCGCCAGGTTCAGCATTTTCATCCACGTCGACGGCGTCGATCATGCGTAATTCGCGATCTGGCGTCTCGAGCTCAGTTGATTCGTCTTCGAAGACCAACCAGCGGCGGAATGTGTCGTATTCGCCCGATTCGCGATCAATAGCGACTCGAACTTCGATGTCTTCACCGTGCTTCCTTCGCGTAGCGGATGCCAGTGCGGCTTCAATAGCCTCGAATATGATGTCCTTCTCAACGCCCTTTTCATTCGAAACGGCGTCAACAACCATCAAAATTTCTTTGCTCATGTCCGTAAAACTCCAAAAATCCCTGAGGGCTTATGCCTCACCGGGTACCAGCCGAGCCGTATCGATTGTCGCCAGCGGCAAGCTGAACGCCTCTCCATCCACCTCAACTACAATGTTCTCATCATCCGATGACACCAAAGTGCCTCGAAATCGTCTGCGTCCGTCAAGCGGAAAACGCATCGTAACTTTCAAGGTTTCACCTTCAAATCGTTGAAAATGCTCAACCTTTGTCAACTTCCGGTCCAAACCAGGCGATGAAACTTCCAGGTTGTACTCACCTGGCACCGGATCCTCAACATCGAGAAGAGCGCTCACCGCGTGACTCACTTTCTCGCAATCGTCCAGATCAATACCGTCAGGCTTGTCGATCGTGAGCTGCAAAAGGCCACCTTTGCCACTCAAACGGACAACCAGATCCGTCAGCTCGTAACCGAGCCTTTCGACACTCGGCTCGAGCAATTTCTGCAGCTCGTCTCCGGTCATTTTCTACACCTAACTATATGTTCCAAAACGAAAAATGGGCCAATGGCCCATTCTTACCCAGCGCTGTGTCTCTATCCGTGCCTATAGCCCGGACAACAAAAAACCCCTAAGCGGGGCCTTTACCCACCGATACTTTGCTGGGGCGCTGGCGCGGGATTATACGGCATACCTGACCGCACACGCAACGCCGAATCGAGGCTATTTCCACACCGGCGTGGGGTGTTAAGCTGCTCGCTTTTCGCCACCTTGGAATGGAACGCAGATCATGTTGAGATTGAACGACCCTACCCTCCTCAAGACACAGAACTACATCGATGGCGAATGGGTCGACGGTGGGGCCGGCACGATCGACGTCACGAACCCTGCGAACGGCGAAATTGTCGCAGTCACGGCAAATGGCGACGCCGCTGACGCGACGCGAGCGGTCGAAGCTGCCGCCGAGGCGTTCAAGAGCTGGAGTCAGATACCGGCCAAACAACGCGCTGTTCTGCTGCGCGACTGGTTCAACCTCCTAATGGAGCATGCGGATGATCTAGGCGCAATCATGACAGCGGAGCAAGGCAAACCGCTCGCCGAATCTGTTGGTGAGGTCGGATACGGTGCAGGATTTATCGAATATTACGCCGAAGAGTCAAAACGCGTTGCCGGTGCGACGATTCCGACAATCTCCAATGATCGCCGCCTGCAAACCTACAAACAGCCCGTTGGTGTTGTCGGTTGTATTACGCCATGGAACTTCCCTAACGCTATGATCGCGCGCAAGGCCGGCCCGGCGCTCGGCGCCGGCTGCACCATCGTTATTAAGCCTGCGACAGAAACCCCACTCTCAGCCCTCGCTATGTGCGAGTTGGCAGACCGAGCTGGCATCCCAAAGGGCGTAATCAGTGTCGTTGTCGGCAATAACTCGCGTGAGATCGGGCAAGTTCTGACTCAACACCCGAAAATCGGCAAATTCACATTCACGGGATCGACGCCGGTTGGCAAGATTCTGATGAAGCAGTGCGCCGACGGTGTGAAGAAGATTTCGCTCGAACTCGGTGGCAACGCACCGTTTATCGTTTTTGACGACGCAGATATCGATGCTGCCGTTGTCGATTGTATCGCCACCAAGTTCCGCAATTGTGGTCAGACCTGTGTTTGCACCAACCGGATATTTGTCCAAGACAGCGTCGCTGACGAGTTCACATCCAAGTTGCAGACGGCGATTGAAGCACTCAAGGTTGGCGACGGATTCGCCGATGGCGTGACTATCGGACCATTGGTCAGCGACACGGCCGTAGGCGAGATGGCCGAGTTCATGGAAGACGCCAAGTCTAAAGGCGCCAATATCCTGACAGGCGGTGGCAAGCACGAGTTGGGCCACTGCTTCTACGAGCCAACGCTGGTGACCGGCATCACACAGAATATGCGCATCGCCCACGAAGAGATCTTCGGGCCGATCGCTGCTGTGCAGACCTTTGAGACCGAAGACGAGGCGATCACACGAGCCAATGATACTGAGTACGGCCTGGCCGCCTATTTCGCAACACGAGACATAGGTCGTGTTATGCGAGTTGCCGAGCGACTTGAGTACGGCATTGTCTGTTCGAACTCTGGCGTGTTTTCTACCGAAGTCGCACCGTTTGGTGGCTGGAAGGAATCCGGCATTGGCTCAGAGGGCGGTGCCGAAGGTATTGCCGAATTCTTCGAGACCAAGTTCCATTCCATGGGTGGAATGGAGACCTAGTCTAATTTGGCAATGTTCGACTACTTTATCTTTGGCGCTGGCTCCGCGTCACACGCAGCCTGCACATTTGTAGCGCGGCCTGTCCGGCCGCGACTTCGGCCATCCCGATTGGCGCTCACATCTGCGACATGTCTTAGAAGTGAGCGTTTAACCGCCCCCGATACCTGTTAACAGCGTATTAAGGCCGAAATCGAACTTCGCATCAATTCCCAGCAATAACGTAATACCGATCGCGAAAGGCGCGATGTAGCGGCACGTAAAATACCAGAAGCTGAAAAGCTTTTCGTTCGTGTTTGCCAGCTCCTTACGCATGGTCTTTCGCGGCACTATCCAGCCAGCGAAAACCGCGACGAGCAAACCACCGGTCGTCAATAAGACACTACCGCTGAAAAAGTCCACCCATGACGCAAGACCGGACACCGTAATTGCCGCGATACCGGCAACCCAAACGACCACACCCACTATTGATGCGGCAGCCGTTCGACTCAGGCCGAACTGATCGACACCAACGGCAGAGGCCACCATTAGAATGGAAATCGAGGACGTCAGTGCCGCGATAAAGGCGAGGAAGAAAAACAGGCCGCCGATAAACGCGCCCGCTGGCATACCCGAGAACACGCTGGGTAGGGCGTCAAAAATCAAGCCAGCTCCTGCGGCTGGGTCGAGTCCGTAGGCAAATATGATCGGAAAAATCATGAGGCCAGCGACAACAGCGACCAGAGTGTCCGACGCGGCAATTATGCTGGCGCTGTTGCCGATATTTTCTTCTTTGGGAAGGAATGAACCGTAGGTGATCATGATGGCGCCACCAACGCCGAGTGAGAAAAACGCCTGCCCCATTGCGGCCAGTACCACCAAAGGTGTCACTGCCGAGAAATCCGGTGAGAACAGATAGGTGAGCGCTTCACTTGCGGCACCGGCTGACAGTGCGTAAATGCTCAAGCCGACTAGCATAACGAAGAAGAGTGGCATCAAGATTGTTACAACACGCTCAATACCCCCTTTCAGTCCTGCCGCAACGATACCGACCGTAACGATCATAAACAGCGTGTGCCAGGTTATCGCATGAGTACTGCCTGCGTACAACGACGTCACTTCAGCCGCGTCTGTCGGAGCTCGTCCCGCGAACTCCCCCAGAAAAGTCATCATCGAATACGCCAGAACCTGTCCTGCAATGACGCTGTAGGTTGTCAGGATTGCAAATGATGCAAGAACCCCGACCCAGCCGATAGCAGACCAGTTAGGTGATTTGCCGCTATCAATTGCCAGCTGGCGAGTTGAGCCAACGGCGGAAAGTCCCTGGTGGCGACCGATAGAGAGTTCACTCATCAGAACGGGAAAAGCAACTAAAGCAACACAAACAAGGTAGATGATGACGAATGCTGCGCCGCCATTTTCGCCAGTCTGAAACGGGAATCGCCAGAGGTTTCCCAGCCCGACCGCAGAACCGATTGCGGCCATGAGAAAAGCAAAGCGTGAAGTCCATTGAGTCGCAACAGCCATTTTATTATTCTCCTAGTGAGCGCATGTTCTTGATTATAGCCATAAACTCATACGCGTGGCGCACTGCAAACATCAATACTGCATGGCAAGCTCAATGCCGATTTGCCTCGGTTTGCTCGGCCATGCAATGTCAGCCGGCAACCCGATGAATCGAGCCGCGAAAAACCAGTCGATATACTCCTCATCGAACAGATTCTTGACGTACAGCCGGGTTGACCAACGCTCGCTGGCCAGCTCCACACTAAGGTTGGTGAGACTATAGGCCGACTGCGTATCTACATTATCCAGAGTCCAGTAGGTCTTACCGCGATGCTCATAGTCGATTCGGCTGACGAGATTCATTTGGTCGGACAGACTCTTGGTATGTTGCAACGCCAGATTCAAAGACGCTACAGGGGCCCCTGGCACTTTCCTGCCGATGATCTCGCTTGCCGGGACCAGTACGCCAGGAACGCCTTCGTATTGCTTGATCTCGCTGTCGGTGAATCCGACACCGAAATTGATGAGTAATGCTTCGGTCACTATCGCGCTGATCTCGAACTCGCCGCCTAGAATATCGGTCTTGGGTACATTGATGTTGGCCTGCGTGCCGGTCTGATCGAACAGGAAGTACTGCTGGTCGGTATAGTCGATGAGAAACAACGACAAACCGCCACGAATCCGTCCGCCAGACATCGTGCCTTTCAAGCCTGTTTCATAGCTGACAAGAGACTCCTTGTCGAAACCCGGTTGAAAGTTGCTGCCCGGCGCCAAGTTATTGAAGCCACCGGCCCGGAAACCCTTACCGACGGTCACATAACCCACCAGCCCCTCACGAAAGCTGTAGGACAGACTGGCTTTTGGCTGAAACTCGCCAAAAGTCTCGCTACGGCCTTGCGTTGTGTCTTTTGGCGTCTCCTCGTCGTAGACACAACG
>Ga0209344_10005560_pt1 | contig 10813 bp, 8 predicted proteins | sample Cruoilmetagenom6_FD_187293 | JGI IMG/M metagenome (GOLD analysis project Ga0209344, IMG submission 187293) | Oil polluted marine microbial communities from Coal Oil Point, Santa Barbara, California, USA - Santa Barbara Oil Seep Sample 6 (SPAdes)... | ecosystem: Environmental > Aquatic > Marine >...
GCACCATCGCCCGGGCAATGGCAATGCGTTGGCGTTGCCCGCCGGAGAATTCGTGCGGGTAACGCCAGCGGGTTGATGCATCCAGCCCCACTTCCTCCAGCGCTTCGGCGACCCGTCGGTCGCGCTCGCCGGCAGTGAGGTCGCGGGCATGAACCGCCAGCCCCTCGCCAACAATATCGGCGATCGACATGCGCGGACTGAGCGAACCGAATGGGTCCTGGAACACCACCTGCATGGCGCTGCGGAGCGGCTTCATCTGTTTGAACGTGCGGTCGTGCAGCGGCGCGTTCTCGAAAAAGATCCGACCTTCGCTGCGGATCAGCCGCATCAGCGCCAGTCCCAGCGTGGTCTTGCCTGAGCCCGATTCGCCAACCACGCCGAGCGTCTGTCCGGCCTTGAGCTTGAGCGACAGCCCGTCGACCGCCTTGATATGACGGACGGTTCGGCGCAGGAAACCCTGCTTGACCGGAAACCATACCTTGATGTCTTCCGCCCGCATCACCTCGGGTGCGGTATTTAGCCGTGCGGGGGCATGGCCCTTCGGTTCGGCGGCAAGCAGGTGTTTGGTATAGGCATGTTGCGGGTTGGCGAAGATCTCTGCCGTCGGCCCGGTTTCAACGATCTTGCCATCGGTCATCACGCACACCCGGTCGGCGAACTTGCGGACGATGCCGAGATCATGGGTGATGAACAGCATCGCCATGCCGTGTTGGGTCTTGAGGTCGCGCAGCAGCTCGAGAATCTGCGCCTGCACGGTGACGTCGAGCGCGGTCGTTGGTTCGTCGGCGATCAGCAGTTCGGGCCGGTTGGCGAGCGCCATGGCGATCATAACCCGCTGCCGCTGGCCGCCCGACAATTGGTGCGGATAGGAGGCAAGCCGTTGCGCCGGATCGTGGATACCCACTTGATCAAGCAGGGCCAGCACCTGGCGGCGGGCATCATCGGGGCGGATCTGCTGGTGCAGGTGCAGGATTTCCGAGATCTGCTTTTCCACCGACTGCAGCGGATTGAGCGAGGTCATCGGCTCCTGGAAGATCATGGTGATGTCGTTGCCGCGTACACCGCGGATCGCCGCTTCCGGCGCTGAGAGCAGATCATTGCCCTTGAACAGGATCTCGCCCGAGGGATGGCTTGCGGCGGGATAGGGCAGCAATCTGAGCACCGACAGTGCCGAGACCGACTTGCCGGAGCCGGATTCGCCCACCAGCGCCACCGTTTCGCCACGGTGGATGTCAAACGAGATCCGGTCCACTGCCATCTGGCTGTCGCCGCCCTGGTGGAATGCCACCGAAAGTTCGCGCACCGACAGGAGCGGCTCGGTGCCGTTGGTCGCAGCATCGCTCATCGGAAAGTCTTTCGCGGATCGAAGGCGTCACGCGTGGCTTCGCCGATGAAGATCAGCAGCGACAGCATGATCGAGATGGTGAAGAACGCCGTCAGTCCGAGCCAGGGCGCCTGCAGGTTGCGCTTGCCCTGGGCAATCAGTTCGCCCAGCGAGGCCGAGCCCGGCGGCAGCCCGAAGCCGAGGAAATCCAACGATGTCAGTGTGGCAATCGAACCCGACAGGATGAAGGGCAGGAAGGTCAGTGTCGCCACCATGGCGTTGGGCAAAAGATGCCGGAACATGATGGTGGCATTGCCGACCCCAAGCGCGCGCGCCGCGTTGACATATTCGAAGTTGCGGGCGCGCAGGAATTCCGCCCGCACCACACCGACAAACGACACCCACGAGAACAACAGCATGATGCCGAGCAGGATCCAGAATCCGGGCGGCAGCACGGCGGCGATGATCAGCAGGATGTAGAGCACCGGCATCGATGACCAGATCTCGATGAAACGCTGCATCAACAGGTCGGTCCAGCCACCGAAATAGCCCTGCACCGCGCCTGCCGAAACCCCGATCAGCGCCGAGAAGATTGTCAGTGTCAGCCCGAACAGCACCGAGATGCGAAAGCCGTAGATCATCCGCGCGGTCACGTCGCGGGCCTGATCGTCGGTGCCGAGCCAGTTCATGTTGCCAAGCCGACAACCCGGGTCCGCGTCCTTCAGCGGATAGGCCGAGCAACGGGTCCCGGCATCCAGCATCCAGAACGGCGCGGTCGGCGCCGAATGCGGAATATAGGAATTGGCAGTCGTGTAGGAATAGCGGATCGGCGGCCAGACGGCCCAGCCATTGGCGTCGATCTCTTCCTGGATGAACGGATCGCGATAATCGGTGCGCGCCAGGAACCCGCCGAACTTCTCCTCCGGGTAATCGATCAGCACCGGATAGAGGATTTCACCCTTGTAGGAAGCTATGATTGGCCGGTCATTGGCGATGAATTCGGCGAGCAGGCTGGCGATGAACAGCACCAGGAATATCCACAGCGACCAGTAGCCACGACGGTTGGCCTTGAAGTTGGCCCAGCGCCGCCGGTTGGTCGGCGACAGCCAGCCCTTGGGTCGGCCCTTGGCATCAAAAGCCTGGCTGTTAGAGGAAACCGGGCCGTTCATCCGACATCCCTTTTTTCAAAGTCGATGCGCGGGTCGACCCAAGTGTAGACCAGGTCGGAGATCAGCCCCACCACAAGTCCCATCAGCGAAAAGATGAACAAGGTTGCAAACACCACCGGATAGTCCCGCTTGATGATCGATTCAAAACCCAGCCGCCCCAGTCCGTCGAGCGAGAAGATCGTCTCGATCAGCAGCGAGCCGGAAAAGAACGCAGAGATGAAAGCGCCGGGGAAGCCGGCGATGACGATCAGCATCGCATTGCGGAACACATGGCGGTAGAGCACCTGTCGGTCGGTCAATCCCTTTGCCCGTGCGGTGGTCACATACTGCTTGCGGATCTCGTCGATGAACGAGTTCTTGGTCAACAGCGTGGTGGTGGCAAACGCCGACAGTGACAAAGCGATCAGCGGCAGCGTCAGGTGCCAGAAATAGTCGACCACCTTGCCGAACAGGCTGAGCTCGTCGAAATTGTCCGAGGTCAGGCCGCGCAACGGGAACCAGTCGAAGAACGAACCGCCTGCAAACATCACGATCAGCAGGATGCCAACCAGAAAGCCGGGCACGGCATAGGCAATGATGATCAGCCCCGAGGTCCAAACATCGAAACGCGAGCCGTCTGAGACCGCCTTCTTGATCCCCAGCGGGATCGAGATCACGTAGGACAACAGCAGGATCCAGACACCGAGCGAAATCGATACCGGCAGCTTCTCGACGATCAGGTCGAGCACGTCGATGCTGCGAAAATAGCTCTCGCCGAAATCGAAGCGGATATAGTTCCACATCATCATGGTGAAGCGTTCGAGCGGTGGCTTGTCGAAGCCGAATTGCGCTTCCAGCTTGGCGATGAATTCCGGATCCAGCCCCTGGGCGCCGCGGTATTGCGATGTCAGGTCATTGCCGAAATCCTGGGCCTGGAACCCCTGGTCGCTGCCGCCGCCGCCGGAAATCCGGTCGATCGCCGAATCGCCCTGGCCGGTAAGCTGCGCGATCACCTGTTCCACCGGACCGCCCGGTGCGAACTGAATCACCGCAAACGAGATCGCCATGATGCCGACCACGGTCGGAATCATCAAAAGCAGACGGCGAAGGATATAGGTGCCCATCAGGCGCCCTTCCTGCCGGTTGCAGCGAGCCTGGGGCTCATGTGGCGGCGTGCGTTGATCAATTCCGCGTCCTTCAAGCCAAACCTGCCCGGGACGGGCTGATTCGTCTGGTTCTCATACAGAATCGAATGTCGAATCGGGTGCAAGGCCGAAAGCGCCTCAATTGCTCTCGTCCATCCACCAAACCTCCGGAAATCCGGTGCCGTAATAGGGCAGTTCGGCGGGATGGGTGAGCGCCTTGCGATAGGCCACCTTCACCGCATCACTGTAAAACAGCGGCACCACGTAGTGATGTGCAAGCAGCACCCTGTCGAGCGCGCGAACGGCGGCTGTCTTCTCCGCGCGGGATTGCGCGAAAATCACCATGCGGATCAGTTCGTCCACCGCCGGATCGGAAATACCTGCGTAGTTTCTCGATCCCTGGCGGTCTACCGCAGCCGAGCCCCAGTAGCCGGCCTGTTCGTTGCCGGGATTGAGCGTTTGCGCCCAGACATTCCAGATCATGTCGTAGTCGAAGCTTCTCACCCGGTTGGTGTATTGCGAGGCGTCGACGGTGCGGATCCGGGCATCCACGCCAATTTTTTTCAGACTGGCGACATAGGGCAGCACCGAGCGTTCGAGCGAAGGACTCGAAAGCAGGATCTCGATCTCAAAAGGCTCGCCGGTCTTTGCATTGACCAGCTGCTGGCCCTTCAATTCGTATCCGGCTTCACGAAACAGTGTCAGTGCCTGCCGCAGGTTGGCACGCGCCTTCTGCGGGTCGCCACCAACCGGGTTGGTAAAGGGCGTGGTGAAAACCTCTGCCGGGATCTTGTCCTTCAACCCTTCGAGGATCTCTTTCTCGCGGCCTTCCGGCAAGCCGGTAGCAGCCAGTTCCGTGCCCCAGAAATAGCTGTCGACCCGCGCCAGTCCGTCAAAGGCCAGATTGTGGTTCAGGTCTTCGAAATCGAGGGCAAAGTTGAGCGCCCGGCGCACCCGAACATCCTTGAATTTGTCGCGCCGCATGTTCGGCACCATGGCCTGCATGATGCCGACGGCGCGCAGCGGGTTCTCGATCTCCTCGCGCTTGATCTCTCCGGTTTCGACCGCCGGGAAATCATAGGCGGTTGCCCATTTGCTGGATGAATTTTCCTGCCGGAAATCGACTGTGCCGGCGCGAAAAGCCTCGAATTCGACGTTGGCATCGGTGAAATAGATGTATTCGATCGCGTCGAAATTGTGCTGGCCGACATTGACGTTGAGATCCTTGCCCCAATAGTCGGCGCGTCGTTCGTAGCGGATGGTTGAGCCGGGCTTGAAGGCGGCGATCCGGTAGGGACCCGATCCCATTACCGGTTCCAGCGTGGTGCGGCTGATGTCGCGCGCGTTGCCATCCTTGTCCGTTCCCTCCCACCAATGCTTGGGAAAGATGAGGATCTGGCCGAGAATCTGCGGCAGTTCCTGGTTGTTGTTTTCATCAAACAGGAAGGTCACCTCCCGCTCTCCGGTTTTCTCGGCGGAGACCACATGGGCGTAATAATTGGCCTGCAGCGGGTTGAGTTCCTTGGCCTTGTCGAAGCTGAAAATCACATCTTCCGGTGTGACTGGTGTGCCGTCTGCCCAGCGGGCCTCCGTGCGCAGCCGGAATGTCACTTTCGAAATGTCGTCTGGAAAGGAGATGCTCTCGGCAATCAGACCGTAAGACGAGGAAACTTCGTCTTCCGAGGCTTTCATCAGCGCGTCGAAGACCAGATTGAGCCCTGCCGCCAGCTCGCCCTTGGCCAGCACCGGATTGAAGCTGTCAAACGTGCCTTCCTGTGACAGTTTCAGCGTTCCGCCCTTGGGCGCGTCCGGATTGACATAGTCGAAGTGGGCAAAGCCTTCAGGATATTTCGGTTCGTCAATCATCGCCGTGGCATGTCGCCAGACTGGTTCCGCACCCAGTGAGGGGGAGATGGAAAGGATCAGTCCGGCCAAAGCCAGCATGAAAAGGGCGATGCGGTTGGTCATGGGGGCGGGTTCTCCGGTAACTTCTTCCATTGCCGGAAGAATAGGACACTTCCACGGCACGTACAGGACCTGATTGTGAAAAGGGTAAAACCAGATACCAAAAAAGCCGGGCGCGTGGCCCGGCTTTGGCAGTCTTGCGAAAGGCAGAGCCCTCAGTTGGCCGGTTCTGCAGTCTCGGCATCGGCTTCTGCGGGGGCTGCTGATTCTTCAGCGGGCTCCTCAGGCGCAGCGGATTCTTCCGCAGCCTCGGCGGGCGCTGTGGATTCTTCTGCAGCCTCGGCTGGTGCCGCATCTTCGGTCGGCAGCGGCGCCGGTGTATCGGCCAGGGTGCGCAGATAGGCCAGCAGATCGGCTCGGTCCTCGATTTTCTTGAGGCCTGCAAAACCCATCGCCGTGCCGGAGATGTATTTCTTCGGCGAAGCCAGGAAGTGGCTCAGATGATCATAATCCCAATTGACCGTTCCGCCTTCGGAAAACTCGGTCATGGCCGATGAATATTTGAAGCCGTCGTGGGTTGCCATGGGCCGATTGACGATGTCCCACAGACCAGGGCCAACCTTGTTGGCGCCCGATGGGTCAACGGTGTGGCAAGCAGCGCACTTCTTGAACACGTTTGCGCCCTTGTCCGGATCGGCGCTGGCCAACAACGGCGCGATTTCTTCAGGCGCAGCTTCTTCGGCCGGTGCGCTGTCGGCTCCACCGCCTTCAGCAACCTCGATCGCAAACCCTTCGGTCTCCGGTTCATGTGTGTCAAAGATACCATCAGAGACGATGGAAAGGGTCATCAGAACAAACAAGACGCCCAGAAATGCGCCCGCCGCCGTGTTGAAATATGAGGAATTCATGTTCCGCCGCTCCGTTTCGGTTCGTGTTCCCGCCCAGTTTCTCGCAATATCCGAACCAGTCTTGAAATCGCGCGGAACCTATGTCTTTTGCATCATTGTTGCAACACCGTTGTGGCAGCGGCAATGAGACTTTTTGACACCCGTGCCGCACAATAGAGGATCAGTACCCTATGGCAGATGGCCATGAGCATACGCTCATCATTATTCCAGCTAGAATGGCATCGACACGTCTGCCGGGAAAACCGCTTGCCGATATTGGCGGCCAGCCGATGATTGTCTGGGTTGCACGGCAGGCCGCTGCTGCCGCCGTGGGCCGTGTCGCCATAGCCACTGATTCGCGCCAGATCGCCGATGCGGTCGAGGCTGCGGGCTATGAGGCGGTGATGACCCGCGATGATCACCAGTCCGGGTCGGACCGGGTGTTCGAGGCGGCAATGAAGCTGGATCCGGAAGGCCGCGCCGATATCATTCTCAACATTCAGGGCGATATTCCGGCAATAGAACCGGAGGCAATTCGACGCGCCGCGTTGCCGCTGGCGAATTCGAATGCCGATATCGCAACGCTTGCTGTAGAAATTGCCGATGAAGCCGAAAAGACCAATCCGAGCATCGTCAAGGTGGTCGGAACCCCGGTCGGCGAGGGCCTGCTGCGGGCGCTCTATTTCACCCGCGCCACCGCCCCTTACGGAGACGGTCCGCTGTTTCATCACATCGGGCTCTACGCCTGGCGCCGTTCTGCCCTGCAGCGTTTCGTGTCGCTTCCGCCCTCGACGCTCGAAATACGCGAATCACTGGAACAGCTGCGCGCGCTTGAGGACGGCATGCGCATCGATGTGGCGATCGTTGACTCGGTTCCGCTCGGTGTCGATACTCCCGCGGATCTCGAACGCGCCAGACGCATCCTCGCGCCGAAATAGCCTGTACTTTTCTCAAAACGGACAGATTTGATGACCGCACCCACCAACCGCATTGCCTTTCAGGGCGAATTCGGCGCAAATTCGGACATGGCGTGCCGCGACATGTTTCCGGCCATGGAGCCGTTGCCTTGCGCCACCTTCGAGGATGCGTTCAACGCTCTTTCCCAAGGGGAAGCGGATCTGGCGATGATCCCGATTGAAAACACCATCGCCGGCCGGGTCGCTGATATCCACTATCTGCTGCCGGAATCCCAACTGCACATCGTCGGCGAATATTTCATGCCGATCCATTTCCAGTTGATGGTGTTGCCGGGTGTGAAGCTCTCCGAAATCCGCACGGTGCACAGCCATGTCCATGCGCTCGGCCAATGCCGCAAGGTGATCCGCCAGAATGGCTGGAAGGCGGTTGTCGCAGGCGACACTGCCGGTTCGGCCAGGCAGGTCTCGCAAAGCGATGACCGCACCATAGCCGCGCTGGCTCCGCGCCTCGCCGCTGACCTTTACGGCCTCGATATCATTGAGGAAAATGTCGAGGACACCGAAACCAACGTCACCCGCTTTGTCGTGCTGTCACGCGAGGCCAAGGTCCCGCCGCGTCCGGTCGCTGGCGAAGTGGTTGTCACCACTTTCGTGTTCCGGGTGCGCAATATTCCCGCAGCGCTCTACAAGGCGATGGGCGGCTTTGCCACCAATGGCGTCAACATGACCAAGCTGGAAAGCTATCAGCTTGGCGGCAAGTTTTTTGCCACCCAGTTCTATGCGGATATTCAGGGACACCCCGACGAGGCGCCGGTGGCGCGGGCGATGGAAGAGCTCGGCTATTTCTCCAAGGAACTGCGGATTCTCGGCGTCTATCAGGGGCACCCGTTCCGGCTGGCGCAGAACGGCACGATCACCCAGGAACAGGAAGAACTGGAAGGCTGAGGCGCCCTACTTCTTGTCCCAGTCCAGCCAGTCGCGCATCAGCCGGTGCGCGATGGCACCCGGCGGCGGCGCCGAAGCGGCGTCCTCTCCCAGCACATTTGCAAGCATCGCTTCGGTTTCCTCGCGGCTGAACCAGCGGCAATCCTCGAGCTCTGCGGTATCGCGGGCAATCTCCAGGCTCTGCGCTTCGGCGTAAACACCGATCATCAGCGAATGCGGCATCGGCCAGGGCTGGCTTGCGTGATAACGGACGCGGCCGATCCGGATACCCGATTCCTCCAGGGTTTCGCGTCGCACCGCGTCTTCCATCGTTTCACCCGGTTCGATGAAACCGGCCAGGGTTGAATACATGCCCGGCGGAAAATGCGGGCTGCGCCCCAGCAGGCATTGGTCGCGTTGCTCGTCGACGCCGAGCATGATCGCCACCGGGTCGGTCCGCGGAAACACCGTATGCCCGCAGGCCATGCACTTGCGCCGATAGCCGCCGGCTTCGGGCGTCATTATCTTGCCGCATGCACCGCAATGGCGGTTGGCGAGTGCCCACGAAACCAGGCTGGTACCTTGCGCAAAGGCGCCCAGCGTTTCCTCGTCGAGCAGTGCCTGGCGGTAGACCGAGCGGGTGTCGATGGCCTTGTAGGGCTCGGGCAGATCATCGGCAGCAATGCCCACCGGCACCGCAATCCGTGCCGCATTGTGTTCGTCCCAGCCGATCAGCACGGCGTCGCCGTGCCGGGGTTGCATCAACTCCAGATCGGGGGCTTCGAGCAGGCCTTGCGGTGCGGCACCGTTGACCCGCATCGCTAGCCGCCCCTCGGTGATGGCGAAGTAACGGGTGGCGGGATCGGCGAGCGCGTCGCCGAGTTCATTCTCGCTGCGATGTTCGGAACGGCGGTCGAGCCGGTTGGATGAAAACGCAACCAGCCGGCTGGCTTCGCGATGCGGAGCGTCATGGTCAAACAGGGAAAATGGCATGTATCAGAGGGCCTCGATAAGTCTTTTTGTCAATATAGCGCGGGCGCTTTCGGTCCAGGGGGTGGCTTCGCCATGACCCCAGACCGGTCCCGGCCATGCCGGGTCGCCCTGCTCGCGTGCAATAACATGAAGATGGAACTGGGAAACCTGATTGCCAAGAGCTCCGATGTTGATTTTATGGCACCCCGTTGCCTGCTTGAGTGCCTTGGCAGTGATCGAACTCTCGAAGGTCAGCATGGTTTGATCCAGCGGCGTCATCTCGAAAATCTCGCTTATCCCGGGGCGTTGTGGCACCAGAAGCACCCATGGCCAGCGGCTGTCCCGCATCAGCCTGAGCTGGCACAGGCCCAGCTTCATCAGCAGCATGGTGTCGCGTTCAAGCCGGGGATCGAGGACAAATAGGGACATGGGAAATCCGGAACTTCGAAATGAAGTGATGATCCTAGCAGTTTTTTCTGGCTCTGGCTTGCTTTTGGCGAACCGATTGACGATATGTGCAGACGGGAGGTTGGTGGTGGACGAGCCACTCGCCAACCGGGTCAGGTCCGGAAGGAAGCAGCCCTAACGAGCCCGGCACGGGTCACCGTGCCAGCCTCCCACCCTCGCCCGCGCCATGAATGGCAGATCCGGTCATTGACCGGGTTCGACCGGGGTGCAAACATTCCAGTGCATGGTGCGCGCCATCGATCGTGGCTGAGCGGAATGATCATGCACAGGATTTATACGGCAGGGCGTCCCGTGCGCTTCTAATTGAACGCGCGGCGCTCTAACTGGATGGCAATCAGGCCAGCGCAAGGGCGGCACGAGGATCATGGACGAACCAACCGGCACGAAGCAGACGTCACCGGTGGCCGGCTCCGAAGGGCAGGCGCCGTACCGGGTTCTCGCACGCAAATACCGACCGACCGATTTTACCGACCTGATTGGCCAGGAGCCAATGGTCCGCACCCTGACCAACGCTTTCTCCACCGGCCGCATTGCCCAAGCCTGGATGCTGACCGGCGTGCGCGGCGTCGGCAAGACCACGACCGCGCGCATTCTGGCCCGCGCGCTCAACTACCGGACCGCCGAGATCGACCAGCCGACCATCGATCTGACGGTGCCGGGCGAACATTGCCAGGCCATCATGGAAGGCCGACATGTCGATGTCATCGAGATGGATGCGGCCTCGCACACCGGCATCGACGATATCCGCGAGATCATCGAGCAGGTGCGCTACCGTCCGGTATCGGCGCGCTACAAGGTCTACATCATCGACGAAGTCCACATGCTTTCCAACCAGGCTTTCAACGGCCTGCTCAAGACGCTCGAAGAGCCGCCGGCGCATGTGAAGTTCATTTTTGCCACCACCGAAATCCGGAAAGTTCCGATCACCGTGCTGTCGCGCTGCCAGCGTTTTGATCTGCGCCGCATCGATTCGGGTCTGCTTGTGGCGCATTTCAAGAATGTCGCCGGTCAGGAAGGCATTTCGATCGACGATGAATCGCTGGCCATGATTGCCCGTGCCGCTGAAGGTTCGGTGCGCGATGGTCTGTCCTTGCTCGATCAGGCGATCGCCCATGGCGGCGGC
>Ga0209344_10005561_pt1 | contig 10809 bp, 9 predicted proteins | sample Cruoilmetagenom6_FD_187293 | JGI IMG/M metagenome (GOLD analysis project Ga0209344, IMG submission 187293) | Oil polluted marine microbial communities from Coal Oil Point, Santa Barbara, California, USA - Santa Barbara Oil Seep Sample 6 (SPAdes)... | ecosystem: Environmental > Aquatic > Marine >...
ATCACACCTATGACTGGATCAAGCCCAGCACCGGGCAACCTGCCAAAATGGTAACCTATGTCATCGGTTTGCAGGACTGGCGATGGGCCGTCGGGACAGGCGTTTTCATCGATGATGTACTGGCCTCGGTTGCCGCCTCACGGGCCGAAGTTGAATCCCGCGTGCGCAAAACGTTCCTCTATATTGGTGGACTCACATTGGCGGCCCTGCTTGTCGTTTTCACATCCGGCCTGTTCATTACCATTCGCGAACGCCGGCTGGCCGACGCCAAATTAAAACAGCTGACCCAACGGGTGTTTGACGCGCAAGAAGAAGAACGCGGTCGTGTGGCCCGCGAATTGCACGACGGGATCAGCCAAATGCTTGTTGGTATCCGATACGCTCTGGATATGGCGCGACGACGGTTGGAAACCGGCGACAAACGCGCTTCGGACAACCTCGACAAAGGTATTACCCACCTCGCGGGCGCAATTCAGGAAATTCGCCGGATAAGCCGCGATTTACGCCCCGGCACCCTTGATGATCTGGGGCTAGGCCCCTCGCTTAAGGCCCTGACTGACGACTTTAGCAAACGCACAGGAATTGAAACCGAGTTTAACACAGTCGTGTTTCGCAACCGCCTGGACCAAGACGCAAAAATCGCGCTTTACCGTGTGGCACAGGAGGCCCTGACCAACGTCGAACGTCATGCGGATGCAAGTTGCATTTCCATTGATGTCAGAGGCCACAAAAAAGGGGCGACCATGCGCATTGCTGACGATGGGTGCGGGTTGGATCATTCCGAAGCAGCATCCCGTTCAACAGGTGGTTTAGGTCTGCGAAATATGCAGGAACGCATTGAACAACTGGATGGCACTCTTCGAATCCTGTCAACCAAAGACGGAACTGTCATCGAAGCAACAGTCCCCCTGTCCCATATGCTTCCCCCCGAGGAAAAAACCGCCGCCACCGAGAAACAAACCAGAAAGACAAGCTCATGAACTCCCCTACCCGTATTGTGATCGTTGATGACCACCCGATGGTTGCCGAAGGTGTTGAGGCAATTTTGGAAAGTTATGACGACATCGAGGTTCTTGCGACACTTTCAGATGGCCGTCAGATCATCGATCAGGTCGAAACCCTGAACCCGGATGTTATCCTTCTTGATCTGAACATGCCTGGCATCAGTGGCCTGAGCACAACTGAAATCCTTCTGGAACGACGCCCCGAAACCCGTATTCTGATCCTCAGCATGCATGACAGCCCTGAATACATCACATCGGCGCTAAGCCATGGAGCGGTTGGCTATGTATTGAAAGACGTCCCCACAGAAGAAATCAAACATGCGATCGACAGCGTGATGGCCGGTAAACGATACCTTTGCACCGGTGCGCAGGGCTCTCTTGCTCCGAATGACGGCGCCGAACGCGAGCAATTGACGAACCGTGAACAAACAATCCTGTTACAACTGGCTCAGGGCAAATCCAACAAAGACGTCGCCGTAACATTGGATATTTCCGTTCGCACAGTCGAAACGCATCGCAAAAACATCAAACGCAAACTCGGGATCAGTTCAACCGCCGGCCTTACCCGTTACGCGCTGGAACATGGCGTCCTGCAAGGCACAGGCGTTCAACTTTAGACGTCGCTCATCTTTCATCGTTCCATAAATACGCCCGTCAGAGGTAGGGCTGCATCATTACAGAACGCCCGATGAAAATCGTCACACCTGCCTCCACTCCGAGGTAAAAGCCAAGGCTTTTTCCGAGACAAACCGCGCACGCGGCACGCGTGCTCCTTTTGATAAATCTCATCCAACCAGACCGCCATCTGCGCGCCGCACGACAATCACCGACGATCTTGGCAGTTTCCCCCTTCCATCGGGAAATTGCGAGCCGGGATGTTGAATGCCAACAAACATGGATCGTCGATCCGATGACCAGGTCAATCCGGTGACTTCCGATCCTTTCGGCCCGGTCAGAAACCGCTCTATGCGCCCGCTTTCCGGATCACCGGCAAGCATCTGATTGTTGCCCATGCCTTTGTAGCGCCCATCGTTGCTGTCTTTGCCGTCCGTCTGAATCCACAACAGGCCTGTTGAGTCGAATTGCATACCATCGGGCGAATTGAACATATTGCCCGCATTTATATTTTCCGATCCGCCACGGGCATCGTCGTACAGGTCTGGGTTCCCAGCCATCACAAATAGATCCCAACGAAACACCACATCGCCGTGGTCGTCGTTGGCCGGATACCAGCGTACAATTTGTCCAAAGCGGTTTTCTTTTCGTGGGTTCGGCCCCCCAACAGGCGTGTCATCGCCGCCTCTGTTTGACTTAATGCCGCGATACTTGTTGTTCGTCAGGCAGCAATAAGCCTCGACTTTTGATGGGTTAACGGCCACCCACTCCGGGCGGTCCATTGTGGTTGCCCCGACTTTTGACGCCGCCATTCGGGTAAAAATTGCGATTTCGGCGACACTCATTCCTGTCGCATTTGGTGTCAGGGGCAGCCACCGACCTGAACCGTCTTGAGAAAAATGCGCGACAAAAAGCTGCCCGTCGTCCAACAACCCTTCGGTCTCGCCATCGGGGATATAAACCTCGTGCGATACGAATTTGTACAAAAACTCGCCACGTTCATCGTCACCCATGTAAACAACGACCCGCCCGTCTTTGGCCAAGGTCACTTCTGCATTCTCATGTTTGAACCGACCCAGGCCTGTTCGTTTCACCGGCAACGTATTTGGGTTGGCAGGGTCGATTTCAACGACATAGCCGGCGCGCCGCGGCTCGTTCGGGGTTTGAGAGATGTCAAACCTAAGATCAAAAACGTGGTATTCATATCCCCATCCGTCCCGGCCGATACCATAACGCTTGTAATCATCGGGCCGTTTAATGTCCTTATCCGTCGACCCAAAATAGCTGTTGAAATTTTCCTCACAGGTTAGGTAAGTCCCCCAGGGCGTTTTCCCAGCACCGCAATTGTTTAATGTACCCAAAGCCAGCATCCCGTCCGGATCAGCGTCGGTTTTCAATAAATCATGCCCGGCCGCGGGCCCGGCAATTCGGATAGGAGTTTTATGGGTAATCCGACGGTTGTACGGGCTATCAATGACAACTGACCATCCTTGCGCTGTGTCAGCCACTTCCATCACAGTCACGCCTTGCAAATTTTGCAACTTTTCGACGTCCTGTGAGGATTTAGGGACTCCCCCGTCGTTTGCCGGCAAGTTCACCTTGCGGCTGGCAAACTCATGGTTGACGGCAATCAATTGCCTGCCGTCGACAAGAAATGCTTCCATACCATCTGTATTTTCGCCGAAAACACGGTCAGACCCGCGCAAACTTCCCCCCGTAATGTGATCGAATTCGGGTGCGTCAGAAAACAACGGATCACCCCACCGCGTCAGGATTTCCCATGTATAACCGTCCGGGACATGCACGGTTCGGTCTCTTTGCATGTCTATTGGCTTGAATTGAAACCGCGCCGCAGACCCGATCGAAGCATTGCCATCCGTCGGGACGCCGAGCCCCATAGCCGTGGCCCCTGACCCAAGCGCAATTATCCCACTTAGAAAACCTCGTCGCGACATCGCATCGTCGACGACCCGGTCAAAATCATTCACCTCCGGGCGAGGATCGTTTATTTCATCCCACTCATCAGCAGATATTCGGTTCAAGTCAGTTTTACGCATTTTTCGGTCCCAGAATCATAATGATAAATCAACACTTAGGGCTTGGATTGATTCCATCAACAATCAAGCACCGTGGCGGCCAATCCAATCGATTTTGTGGTAAAATCTGCCAAATTCGCACCTACGCGGCCAAGTCGCGCAACAAATGCAAAGAATTCACCCCTTTTTGCGACACTTTATCGTCGAATGCCGCTTGACGCCCCTTTCCCCCGGACATAATGTCCTGCCCACGCAAGTGAAGGAACCGCCAAATGGCATCGCAAGTGGTAATTCTAAGCAAATGGCGCATGGGCCGGTAACGGACACCATAAAGGTACCCCATGCGCCCCCGAAAAGTCGGGGGTTTTTTTATGTGCGTAACAAATAATGACGTCATGATCGGAGCAAACAAATGACACGTCAGATGACCGGAGCAAAAATGGTAGTTCAGTCCCTCAGAGATCAGGGCGTGGACGTCGTGTTCGGATATCCGGGTGGCGCGGTCCTACCGATTTATGACGAAGTTTTTCAACAAAACGACATCCGCCATGTGTTGGTGCGCCATGAACAGGGTGCTGTTCATGCAGCCGAAGGATACGCGCGTTCCACAGGCAAACCTGGCGTTGTAATTGTTACGTCCGGCCCCGGTGCCACCAATGCAGTTACCGGGTTGACGGATGCGTTGCTGGACTCGATCCCGATCGTTGTTTTGACGGGCCAGGTTCCGACATTCATGATCGGCACAGACGCCTTTCAGGAAGCCGACACAATTGGCATTACCCGCCCTTGCACCAAACACAACTGGCTGGTGAACGACACCAAAGATCTCAGCGACATATTGCATCAGGCATTTCACGTCAGCACAACCGGCCGTCCCGGCCCCGTTGTTGTGGACATTCCCAAGGACGTGCAATTTGCAAGTGCGGAATACACCCCCCCGCAAAAGGCACGCACCAGCCATTATCAACCGCCGGTCAAAGGTGATCTGGCGTCGATCACCGAATTGGTGGAAGCTTTGGAAAAGGCAAAACGCCCGCTCTTTTACACCGGTGGTGGCGTTATCAATTCCGGACCTGCAGCCAGCCAGCTGTTGCGCGAACTTGTCGAAGCGACCGGTGCACCAATTACGTCGACCTTGATGGGCCTCGGGGCATATCCCGCTAATGGAAAACATTGGTTAGGCATGTTGGGCATGCATGGCCTTTACGAGGCCAACATGGCGATGCACGATTGCGACCTTATGGTCAATATCGGTGCACGATTTGATGACCGGATAACCGGCCGTCTGGATGCGTTTAGCCCGGGGTCCAAAAAGGCCCATATCGACATCGATCCAAGCTCGATCAACAAAGTTATCAAAGCTGACATTCCGATTGTTGGTGACGTTGCCCACGTTCTCGAAGATTTGCTGAAAATCTGGAAATCACGCGGCCGCAAAGTCAACCGCGAGGCGCATCAGAAATGGTGGGCCAAGATTGACGAATGGAAAAAGGTTGATTGCCTCGCCTACACACAAACCGGCAAAGTGATCAAACCCCAGTACGCGCTGGATCGCCTTGAATCTCTGACTAAGGACCATGATCGTTATATCTGTACTGAAGTTGGTCAGCATCAGATGTGGGCCGCACAATACCTGCGGTTCAACGACCCCAACCGTTGGATGACAAGCGGTGGTTTGGGCACCATGGGTTATGGTTTCCCCGCCTCAATCGGTACGCAGATGGCGCACCCGGATTCGTTGGTTATTAACGTCGCAGGTGAAGCCAGCTGGTTGATGAATATGCAGGAAATGGGCACGGCTGTTCAGTTCCGCCTGCCGGTCAAACAGTTCATCCTGAACAACGAACGCCTTGGCATGGTTCGTCAGTGGCAGGAATTGCTGCATGGAGAGCGATATTCGCATTCCTGGTCAGAAGCTTTGCCTGATTTTGTAAAACTGGCCGAAGCCTTTGGAGCAAAGGGAATCTTGTGCAAAGATCCCGACGATCTGGATGATGCGATCATGGAAATGATCAATCATGATGGTCCGGTCATTTTTGATTGCCTGGTGGAGAAACATGAAAACTGTTTCCCGATGATTCCTTCAGGCGAGCCACACAATAAGATGCTTCTGGGCGAAGCCTCGACAAAAGACGCAATTGGATCGAAAGGCGCTGTGATGGTGTGAGCCAAATCTTTTCAAAAAGATTTGCCAGGAATACCTCAAAATCTCCTGGCGTCCCTCCACCTCGCGAAAGGAAACAATATGTCCCCACTGAAGATCAAAAAAGGGTCGAACAAACATTCGGCATACAACTTGCGCCCAAATTTCTCGGATGTACTCGAAAGCCACACGTTAGCGGTAATCGTAGCAAACGAAGCTGGCGTATTGGCACGTGTCATCGGATTGTTTTCCGGCCGGGGTTACAACATCGATAGCCTGACGGTTGCCGAAGTCGACCACGAAGGTCACCGTTCCAGAATCACAATTGTCACCACAGGCACGCCACAAGTCATTGAACAAATAAAAGCACAGCTTGGTCGGATCGTCCCAGTTCATGAAGTCCATGATTTAACAGTCGAAGGTCGCTCGGTTGAACGTGAGCTGGCGCTGTTGAAAGTTGAAGGTGAAGGTGAAAAACGCGTTGAGGCATTGCGCCTTGCAGACATTTTTCGCGCGAGTGTAGTGGATAGCACGTTGGACAGTTTTGTCTTTGAAATCACCGGAACGCCCGAAAAAATTGATGCGTTTTCTGATCTTATGCGACCACTTGGATTGGCCGACATCGCAAGAACCGGCGTTGCTGCCCTGCCCCGAGGTCTCTAATAAAAATGACGTGCCGCACTGGGAGAAGCTTAATTCGCGCGGCACGTCCTTTCGTTAAGCGACTTCTGCGCAACGAGTCTTTTGAAACGGAATGACTGTCGCAGCAGACGAGCCCACAAAGGGTTTGGATTCTCGCTCCATTCCACCCACCGCATTTTTCAGGTCACTGGAAAGAGTTGGATAGGTTTTCTGACCAACAAGCCGTGGTGCATCTGCCAATCGCAATTCACCGCCATCGCGCAATTCGAATACAACCAAATCCCCCGCGCTGATATCTTTGACCAAAGACACCCCATGACCGTCGCCGCGATAATATGCGAGATCCCCGTGATCCTCACACCAAATAACCGCCCGGTCCTGATCACAATCACTCCAAAGAACAACACCGTACATAATATCCCCAATCTTCTAGTCCTATTGCAGTTTAGAATGTCGTGTCAGACTTTGAGGGAACATGGTCAAATCAGTGTCGCCCGTTGTTGTTTTGTGTCACTTGATTGAAAAAGTGACGCCAATTAACGTCAGCTCTCGTGACACGAGAGTCGATTCGTGTTCAGGTAGCAGAGAAATAACTTCGGTTTTTTAATAACCCTCTGGGAATCAGCGGAATATGGGGCAGATTCGTGGCATCAAATGAACCTAAATCTGGGGCGGGTAATGGCCCTGACCCGTCCGAATTACGATCGATATTTGGCGACAACCTCAGGGCACTGAGCGCCGATTACCCGTCAGTCGCAGGATTGTGTCGCGATCTAGGGATCAACAGAACGCAATTCAATCGATACTTATCTGGTGAAAGCTTTCCTCGGCCAGACGTACTGCATCGGATCTGCACATTTTTCGGCGTTGATGCGCGCATATTATTGGAACGGGTCAATCGCATAAACACCGCGACATTTGATCTTTTGAGCCACCCGGCTCTTGAAGGTTTTTTTGGTGCCGCGCCAGTGGCCGTTTCACGAGACATTTTTCCCGATGGGTTTTACCGATTCGTCCGACGCAGTTTTATCGCTGACGATCAGTTTGCAACAGGCCTTGTATTTGTTAGCCGACAGGACGACTACACTTTCCTGCGCGGATACGAACCCAAGGAAGCATTGCGCAACCAGGGTCTGTCGGTTGATCCCCGTAATCGTGAATTTCGCGGGTTAGTGATGCGCCAGGAAGAAGGTGTAATGGCGATCGTCGCGCATCGTAATGCAATGTCCTGCTCATTTAACTTCCTGACACAGGAAACATCCTTTCAGCAGAATCTTTGGGAAGGATACGTGACACGAACAGCTCGCGAAAAGGTGACGGGAATACGCGCCACCCGGATGGTTTACGAACACCTAGGTAACGATACCCGTGCAATTTTTAGCACGGCTCGTCACGCAGGGCTGGTAGACCTCAGCGATGTCGCGCCGTTTCATGCGAAGCTTCTCAGGCTCGACCAACCCTTCCGTTGACTGATAAATTGCACACTGAGGATTAGCCATTCTAACTCTACGGTTAGGATTCCTAAGGTTTTTATATTCTTTTCAACCCCTTAGGGCCAAAATAACTAAGTTTTAATGTCGCCTTGAGAAAAACCACGTCGCGGATCGGCAATTTGCTAACGCAAATTTTGGTAATGTACGTCAGCCATCTGATTCACGGAGTAGATCATGACCCAACCGATCACTGACCTTTCAAGTGTACGCACGACAATTGACAAAGCAAACGGCATCCCGAATGCGCACTACATTGATCCGCAGGTTTACGAAGAAGAATACCACGCTCTTTTTTCGACCCGATGGGCCGGTTTGGCCGTTGCGGCAGACGTGCCCGAGCCGGGCGACGCGGTGCCTATTGATTTCTTAGGTGTGCCGTTGTTGTTGCTGCGTGACAAAGATGGTGACGTTCGTGTGTTCCAAAATATTTGCCGCCACCGTGGCATGATTTTGGTTGAAGAACCTCGAAAAATTGAAGGCGCAATTCGGTGCCCATATCACTCGTGGTGTTATTCAACCAAAGGCAAGCTTGTCAGCACTCCACATGTTGGCGGCCCGGGTCAGAACACACATGCGTCCATCAAACGCGATGATTTGGGTCTGAACGAAGTTCGTAGCCACATTTGGAATGATATCGTTTTTGTCAATCTTTCTGGCACAGCTGAGCCGTTTGACGTCGTGTACGCGGATCTACTCAAACGGTGGTCTGAATTCGATGTACCTGTTTTCCATGGCGGTAACGACAGCAAGTTTCAGTTTGACCTGAAAACCAACTGGAAACTGGCAATTGAAAACTATTGTGAAAGCTATCACTTGCCATGGGTTCACCCCGGCCTGAACAGCTACTCCCGACTGGAAGACCACTATCACATCGAGGAACCTGGGAAATTCTCGGGTCAAGGAACATATGTGTATCGCCAACTCGAAGACGATGACGGTTCTGTATTCCCCGACTTTCCCAACCTGTCCGAAAAATGGGATGAAGGCGGCGAATACATCACCTTTTTCCCCAATGTTATGGTCGGCGTGCAACGCGACCATATGTTTGTCATCGTTGTAGAGCCTCAGTCTGTGGAACGAACAACCGAAGCCGTTCATCTTTACTATGCATCCCCCGAAACTTCCCAAAGCCTACGCGCGAAAAACGCTTCACAATGGAAAGAGGTCTTTGCGGAAGATGTCTTTGTGGTGGAAGGTATGCAACGTGGGCGGCACGCCCCGTCCTTTGATGGCGGTCGTTTCTCACCTGCGATGGATGGTCCTACACATATCTTCCACGATTGGGTTGCAACCCAAATTGAAACCTACCGCAATCAGGCCAAAGCGGCAGAATGAACGATTTGAATGAACGGATGCTCGCGGCGCACGCCGCGAGCGATCTGGATGTATTGATAGAGCTCTACACAGAAGCAGCCGATGCATCCAACGACGCAGATGCATCCTGTTTCTATTTAGTTCATGCCTATGTCTTTGCACTTGAGGCAGGCGCATCGCAAGCCCCTGCTTTGCATGCGCGCCTTGTTGATCTTGGTCGCGAAGAATAACCCGGCAAATCATACCTTACGCGCTACAATAAAATGGTTAATCGATCTTGCTGGATGATCGTCGGATTCAATAATTTCGAATCCGGCATCCCGGATGGCGTCTTCAAGCATCTCACTGGACAAAAACCTTACAAACGGCGCTTTGCCCACCAAACGCATTACTCCAATCATTGTCCGCCAATGCAATGCAATACGTCCCAGACATCCGGATTTTGAAATAAAGACCCCACCGGGTTTCATGAGACTGTGTGCGTTCGACAGATAAGCAGGAAGGTCTTCGATAAGATGAAGCAAGTTGAATGCCAAAACCGCATCGTAGTCGGTGGTTTTAAACGCATCTTCAAACCCCGTTCCTTCGTGAAACGAAACATTTGGCAAGTTCGGGCCTATCCTGTCACGCGCCTCATCAATCATGCCGCCGGAAATATCCGTTCCCACAATGCGCCCCACATTAGGTGCTAACAAAACAGCTGTTGACCCGGTTCCACAGCCCAGCTCCATGACGATGTCATCATCGCTTAGATACGACCGTGTGCGCGCCATCGTTTGTGCGTAGGCATCGGGGTTGGCTATTGGCTTCATGGCGTACTTGGGCGCGATCTTGTCCCAAAAAGCAGCTTGCGTCGTCATAATTTGTCTCCTTTGTCTGCGCTATATCTCGAGCGATATCCAAATTAAATTGCATATGATTGTTCATCTGATATGCAAATATGTATGAATTGGGATAGTATCGCATTCGATTGGAATCAGGTTCGCGCCTTCTTGGCGACCGCCGAAGAAGGATCACTATCTGCAGCGGCACGCGCTTTGGGAACAACGCAACCTACCCTCGGGCGTCAGGTTACATCACTCGAAATAGCCTTGGGTGTTGTGCTGTTTGAACGGGCCGGGCGCGGTCTGATGATTACGCCATCTGGATTGGAACTGCTTGATCATGTTCGTGATATGGCCGAAGCCGCCGGGCGGGTATCACTGGCGGCCACGGGTCAAAATCAAGCCATTGAAGGCCAGGTTCGCATCAGCACCAGCGATGTTTACGCGGCTTACCTTTTGCCTCCTGTACTTGAGGAATTGCAACGTATCGCGCCGGCAATAGAAGTCGATATTTTGGCAACCAACTCTCTCAGTGATTTGAGAAGGCGCGAGGCGGATATTGCGATCCGACATGTGCGCCCGGAGGAACCCGATCTGATCTCCAAACTGGTTCGCACCAGCTACGCGGGAATCTATGCGTCAACGAGTTATTTGAACGAACATGGTCGACCAACAAAACCCGACGATTTGGGCGCTGCCAATTTCATCGGTTTTGAGTCAACAAGCGATCGCATGAGA
>Ga0209344_10005562_pt1 | contig 10809 bp, 15 predicted proteins | sample Cruoilmetagenom6_FD_187293 | JGI IMG/M metagenome (GOLD analysis project Ga0209344, IMG submission 187293) | Oil polluted marine microbial communities from Coal Oil Point, Santa Barbara, California, USA - Santa Barbara Oil Seep Sample 6 (SPAdes)... | ecosystem: Environmental > Aquatic > Marine...
GACTTGAAGCAAGAAAAAGAGAGAAATATTTGAAAAGTGGAATAGGAAGAGAATATTTAAGAAGAATCATATAATTTGGCCCCGTGGCGCAATTGAATAGCGCATCAGATTTCGGCTCTGAGGGTTGGGGGTTTGAATCCCTCCGGGGTCACGAATAAATAAAAAAACCAAGATGAAATCAAGCTTGCTTGAATTTCTAAGCTTGGTTTTTTTATTTTCAAAGCGGAGCTTTGAAGGATCACCGAAGGTAATCCTGCTAATAGCCCAACCATATCAACTGGCTCCTTCTTCAAACGGTAAATCTTTACCTTTTTCATTTGGTCCTATTTTCAAAGCGGAGCTTTGAAGGATCACCGAAGGTAACCCATTGTTTTATAAGGAATTGTATGAATTGCTAAGCTTGCTTTTTACTTTTCATATCAGATTGTTATCTGAAGAAATTTTGAAGGATTATCAATCTATGATTAGTTATTCCTTGATATTTTCATTAAATTACTGACAAATAACAATTTAAAGTTTAAATTACGTTATATATAAGAGTAAATTTAGAGTATAAATATGTTCAAGCTATTTAATATATGGGTAAAAGGTAATGATTTGACTGACATAGTATTAGCTCCTCGCGAACTTAGTGAATTGCATAGAGGCTTAATAGTTCGTCATTTTACCTTTTATAAAATTTTATCAGAAACTGATAAAAGACGTTTTGAGCATCGCGTTAAAAAATTTATAGATAATCACAATTTTGTTGGTCGAGGTGGTGTGGAAGTAACTGAAAAAATGAAGTTATTAATTTCATCTACAGCTATTATGTTGACTTTCGGAATGCGACGTTATCTTTTTTCTGGATTTGATAATATAATTATATACCCAAAAGATTATTTTTCTCAAGTTACAAAGCAGCAACATAAAGGAGAAACAAATCCTCGTTATAGAACTATTGTATTTTCATGGAATGATTTTATGAAAGGTATTAATGTTGAAAATGATAACCTAAACCTTGGTTTACATGAACTAACGCATGCGCTGCATTTTACTTTTAAAGAACGAAAAAGTGTTACTGCAATCAATTTCATGAAAAAATATAAAACATTACTGGAGATTTTGAAAAATAGGCAGTTACAGCGTAAAATAGTTGCATCTGGTTATTTAAGACAATATGGCTTTAAAAATGAATATGAATTTTTAGCTGTTTTAGTTGAGCATTTTTTTTCAACACCAAAGGAGTTCAATGAACGATTACCGGAAATTTATAGAATGGTGAAACTAATGCTCAATTTAGATACATTAAAGATGGCTTCATAGTTTTTTATTTAAAAGCCGCGTCAACAGGCTCCCACAACTCAATTTTATTTCCGTCAAGGTCTACGATCCAACCGAACTTTCCATACTCATATTCTTCTACTTTATCAATAACTGTAACACCTTCTTTTTTTAACTCTTCTAAAAGTTCAATTAAATTTTCAACACGATAATTGAACATAAAGTCTTTTTTTGAAGGTTTAAAATAGTCGGTATCTTTTTTGAACGGACTCCATTGAGTAGTGCTATCATTACCATCTTTGTCTTTCCACCAAAAGGTACAACCCCAATCATCTGTATTAAAACCTAAATGTTTTTTATACCAATCTTTTGTTGCATTTGGATCATCTGTTTTGAAAAATAATCCACCTATACCTGTAACTCTTTTTTTCATGTTGCCTATTTTTTAAAAGCGTTTTCGTAAATAGTAATCCACTCTTTAGTTGTCATTTTTGAAGCTAAATCTCCTATAAGTTCATAAGGTATTTCATCTATTTTTTTGAACCTGATACAACTTTTACCCATATCTAGCTTCCGTTTTGAATAGTTTGGATACTCTTCAACAAACCAATCCATCAATTCTTTGTTTGCATAAATACCCATATGATACACGGCTACAAAATTTTTCTGAGATGCCAAATTCATAAAAGGTAAAGGTGTTTCTGGTTTACAATGATAACCATCAGGATAAATTGAGTGAGGAACAACATAACCTAACATTCCGTAACTCATTTGTTCTTCATAATCTTTAGGTAAATTGTCTAAAATTACTTTACGGAGTTTTAAAATTACTTCTTGCCGCTCTATTGGAAGCTGGCTAATATATTCAACTGGAGTTATTGAGTCTGAAGTCATGCTACTGTTTTTTATTTTGTAAAATTAATGATGAAATTAAAGAAATTATTAGCCCAATCATGAATACAGTCAAAAACATAAGAGAGAAATTCATAAAAGGGTTTTCGAACATATCTTTTTCCTCTTCCATTTGTTTTAACTTGGCCTGAAGTTCGGCTCCTGATAAGGTTTTGCTAACCTGCTCAACTGAGTGATTGTAATATTCTGCCATAAAATTTGGATCGATATATTCTACATATACTACATTATAAATACCAAAGGTTACTGACGCAAATAATGTAATTAATAGGCCAATTAATAAACCTTTTCCAAAAGAGAGTAAACCTTGATTTTTAGTGTCTCTAAAATGTTTAATGCCAAAAAAAACAAACAATAGTGAAACTACTATGCTGGCATAACCATAAATTTCTTGGGTATTGAAATCTAAGTCTTTTAATAATAATGAGCTAATTAGAAATAAAACAAAAATGCTTAAAGCACTCCATATTCCATATCGTAAAACAGTATTTTTCATGTTTGATTAATTTTAGTTGAGACAAATCTACAGTAAGAAACTCAAATTTGATTCATACTAAAGTACCAAAATTCTACTACTTTAACCTTAAAAGTGCTAAAACGGGAGTAATTGAAGTTCTTTAGATATTTGTATTGCCTGTGTTCTGCGTTTAGCATTTAACTTGACAAGAATGTTAGACACATGAGTTTTTATGGTACTTTCAGAGACGAATAGTTTGTTGGCAATTTCCTGGTTAGATAGCCCTTTAGCAATTTCACATAATACTTCATATTCGCGATTACTAATATTTAGTTCTTTAATTTTTTTATGATTTACTCCCTTTGCTATTGGAGAATTTTTGTTTAAACTTTTTTTGTTTATATAAATACCAATAAAAAAGAATACTAATGCAATAACAGCAATAATTATTTCGATGGAGGTGTCACCAGAAAGATAGGTACGTTTGCTTATTTCAAAAAGTACTAATAAAGCTAAAATTAAAAGTCCAAAAACAAGAATTGTTCGTTTCATTATAGCAAGTTAACAAAAATTTTCTTTGATTTTATCAACTATAGTTTGTGCTAATTTTTCTTTACTTTCAACTGTCCATCCGGCTACATGCGGAGATAATAGTACTTTATCAGATTTTATTAAATATCGAAATGCTTCAGGCAGATTACCATCTAAAAATAAATTTTCAAAGGATGATTTTTCATATTCTAACACATCCAAACCAGCACCTACTATTTTACCATTTTTTATAGCTTGAACTAAATCTTTTGTAACTACAGATTTTCCTCTTGCCGTATTTAATAACCAAAAAGGTTTGATAAAAGTGTCTATAAAACTTGTGTTAATCATATTTGTAGTTAAAGGTGTTTCTGGTGTATGTAAACTCAAAACATCAACTTTGGCTTGTAATTCTTCTAAGGATATTTGTTTACAGTTTTCATCACCTACATCTGGTTTTATATCAAAACAGATTACTTCAACATTGAAACCACGAAGTTTTTTAGCAAAGGCTTTCCCCATATTTCCGTAACCAATAAGACCAATGGTTTTACCGTCCAACTCAATTCCGCGATTTTCTTCTCTGAGCCATTTTCCTTGTCGCACTTCTCGATCTGCCTTATTTAATTTATTGAATAATGATAATAACATGCCCAAGGTATGCTCGCCAACGGCATTTCGATTTCCTTCGGGCGCAGCTAATAATTGAATTCCTTTTTGTTCCGCGTAAGCGATATCTATATTTTCTAAGCCTGCTCCAACACGACCTATAAATTTTAAATTTTTAGCTTTATCAAGAAAGGTTTTATCGATAGAAAAGCGACTTCTAATAATAAGACCATCATAATTTTGAATTTTATCTTCTATTGTTTCCTTATCGGAAGTATAATCTTCATCGCATCGAAAACCTAAATTTTCTAATTCGTTTTGAAGGAGTGGATGGTTAGTGTCTACTAAAAGTATTTTCATAAGTTTTATAAATACAAAACACCCAAAGTTATTAAAACTTTGGGTGTTTAATTTATTATTAAATTTTTCTTAAGCGTTTAACACCAACTTTGAATAAATTTGACTCACTATCGTTCGTCGAATTATGCATTCAATGCTTCGCTTAAATGAATTTGACTCATTATCACTCGTCGAATTATGCATTCAATGCTTCGCTCAAATGAATTTGACTCATTATCACTCGTCGAATTATGCATTCAATGCTTCTGCACCACCAACTATTTCCAATATTTCATTGGTAATTGCCGCCTGACGTGCTTTGTTATACTGTAATAACAAGTCATCTCTTAATTCAGTAGCATTGTCAGTTGCTTTATGCATAGCAGTCATTCGTGCACCATGCTCTGAGGCAAAAGAATCTCTAACCGATTTATATAATTGTGTTTTTAATGATTTTGGAATCAAACCTTGCACAATTTCTTCTTTTGATGGTTCAAAGATGTAGTCTAAATTAGTAGTAGAATCTTTTTCTGCAGGACTAATAGGTAAAAATTGCTCAACAGTTGTAATTTGTGTTGCAGCATTTTTAAACTTATTGTAAACCAGTACGATTTTATCATATTCTCCATTGGCATAAAAATCCATTAATTCTTGAGCTATATCAGCAGCATTTGAAAATGTTAAATCGTCATAAATAGTACTTTTATTTGCAACAACATTATGTTCTTTTGAAAGCAGATCATTTCCTTTTTTTCCAATGGCATATACATCAACATTAACACCGTTAAAACTTTCATGAATTGTTTCAATTGACTTTTTAATGACAGATGAATTAAATCCACCGCATAAACCTCTATTTGAAGTAACAGCAACTAAAAGTACCTTGTTTATGTCACGTTGACTTGCATATACACCACCAGCTTCTCCATCTAAGGTTGCACTAAGGTTTTGCAATAACTCTGTTAATTTATTTGAATATGGACGCATAGCAGTAATAGCATCTTGTGCTTTTTTTAACTTTGCAGCAGATACCATTTTCATGGCACTGGTAATCTGCATCGTTGAGCCGATAGATGTAATTCTGTTACGTATTTCTTTTAAGTTTGCCATATAATTTAGTATCTAGTATCTAGTATTGAGTATTAAGATATTAAACCTCTCAATATTCAATTCTAAAATTGCTTTTATGCATATTTAGCAGATAATTCTTTTGCGGTGTTTTCAACAACACCTATAGCCTCATCAGTTAATTTACCAGCTTTTAAAGTATCTAAAGTATCTCTATGCTTTGCATTTAAATATGCTAAAAAGTCTTTTTCAAACTCCTTTATTTTTTCTACCGGTACATCTCTCAATAAATTTTTAGAACCGGCATAAATAATTGCTACCTGATCTTCAACTGTAAAAGGATCGTTTTGAGCTTGTTTTAAGATCTCAACATTACGCTTTCCTTTTTCAATTACATTCATAGTAGCGGCATCTAAATCAGAACCAAATTTAGCAAAAGCTTCCAATTCACGATATTGAGCTTGATCTAATTTTAATGTTCCTGCAACTTTTTTCATAGATTTTATCTGAGCATTACCACCAACACGAGATACAGAAATACCTACGTTAATAGCCGGACGAACACCAGAGTTAAATAAATCAGACTCTAAGAAAATCTGACCATCAGTAATAGAAATTACGTTTGTTGGAATATAAGCAGAAACATCACCAGCCTGAGTTTCAATAATTGGTAAAGCTGTTAATGAACCACCACCTTTTACTTTTCCTTTTAAAGAATCTGGAACATCATTCATTTGTGCAGCAATGGTATCATCATCAATAACTTTTGCAGCACGTTCTAATAATCTTGAGTGTAAATAAAATACATCACCCGGATATGCTTCACGTCCCGGAGGTCTTCTTAATAATAAAGAGATCTCACGATATGCAACCGCCTGTTTTGATAAATCATCATAAATAATTAATGCTGGTCTACCTGTATCACGAAAATATTCTCCTATGGCAGCCCCTGCAAAAGGTGCATATACTTGCATTGCTGCAGGATCCGATGCGTTAGCCGCAACTATTGTTGTATAAGCTAAAGCTCCTCTTTCTTCAAGCATATTTGCAATACCTGCAACAGTTGATCCTTTTTGGCCTATTGCAACATATATACAATAAACAGGCTCACCTGCGTCATAAAATTCTTTTTGATTTAAAATCGTATCAATAGCAACTGTTGATTTACCGGTTTGACGGTCACCAATAATTAATTCACGTTGACCTCTTCCTATAGGAATCATTGCATCAACAGATTTAATTCCTGTTTGTAACGGTTCAGTCACCGGCTCACGATAAATTACGCCAGGTGCTTTACGTTCTAACGGCATTTCAAAAGTTTCACCTTTGATCGGACCTTTACCATCAATAGGGTCTCCTAAGGTATCAACAACGCGACCTACAGTACCTTCACCAACTCTTAAGGATGCTATACGTTCGGTACGTTTTACAGTAGAACCTTCTTTAATAACAGATGAATGTCCTAATAGCACCACACCTACGTTATCTTCTTCCAGGTTTAATACAATGCCTTCTAAGCCATCTTCAAATTGTACTAATTCACCATATCCTACATTTGCAAGACCGTATACACGAGCAATACCATCACCTACTTGTAATACTGTTCCAACTTCATTTAATGATGCTTTACCATCAAAGCCTAAAAGTTGTTCTTTTAAAATCGCTGATACTTCAGCTGGTTTTATTGTTGCCATTTATTTGATTTTTAATTAAATATGTTGATTACTACAACAGTTATTAATTAGTTTTTAATTATTCTTATAATTTAGGTACGTATAAATTGTCATCAAACTGTCTACGTAAATCATTCATTTCTCCTGAAATACTTGCGTCAAACTGTTTGTCGCCAACACGTAATATAAACCCGCCAATTAAAGATGGATCTATTATATTTTCTATAGATACTTTTTTACCTACAATATTCTTAACTTTAGTAAGTATTTTTTCTTTTAAGCTATCTGTTAACGGAACAGCAGAAGTAACTATTGCTGCTTGAGTCCCCTTATGGAAATCATATATAATAGTGTACTGTTTTGCAATTTCCCCTAAAACTTCTAATCTTTTATTTTCAATTAATAGGTGAATTAAGCCTTTAGTTACATTATTGATTGATGAACCAAAAATTGAAAGCAAAGTTTTCTCTTTTACGTCAACTTTAATTACGGGGCTGTTCAAAACAATCTGTAAATCTTTTGCTTCATCAATTGTATTAGCAATTAATTGCATATTCTCATTTACTTCATCAGCATTATTTTTGTCTATAGCTAGACTTAAAATGGCTTTTGCGTATCGTATGGCAGCTTTTGCATTTTTTTTCATTTCTTAATCAATCTATTTGATTAGTTCAATTCAATATCACCTAACATTTGTTCAACAAGTTCAACTTGTTTGTCTTTATTTGACAATTCATTTTTCATAACTTTTTCAGCTATATCAATGGATAGGTCAGCTACTTGATTTTTCAAATCAGTAATAGCGGCTAATTTTTCATTTTGAATTGTTGTTTTTGCTTGCTCAATTAATTTCGTTGCTTGAGTTTTAGCTTCTTCTTTAGCTTCTGAGATCATTGAATCTTTTATCTCGCGAGCATCTTTTATCATTGCATCTCTTTCAGCTCTTGCTTCTTTTAAGATCTTTTCGTTATCTGATTTTAAATTTTGCATTTCTAACCGTGCTTTTTCAGCTTCTTGAAGTGCATCTTTAATAGAATCTTCACGATCATTAACAGCATTTAAAATTGGTTTCCAAGCAAACTTTCCTAATATAAAAAGTAATATTAAAAAGGAAAGTGTTGTCCAAAATATAAGTCCTAATTCAGGAGTAATTAAATCCATATCGTTTATTATTTACTAACTTAATCTAAATATTAAAATTAAGGTGCAACCAACCGTTACACCTTAATTTTTGTTTTTATCCAGCAACAAGGAATGATACAACAACTCCAAAAAGTGCTACTGCCTCAATAAAGGCAATAAGAACAATTGCAGAACCTTGTAGTTTACCTTGCATTTCTGGTTGGCGTGCCATAGCTTCCATAGCTGCTCCACCAATTTTGCCTACACCAATACCACCACCAATTGCGGCTAAACCAGCTCCAATAGCTGCGATAGGTCCAAAATTAGTTGCGGCCTCTTGTAATAATGCTAAACTCATAGTTTAAAATATTTAAAATTAATTATTAATGTTCTTCTTCTAATGCTTGACCAAAATACAATGCTGATAACATTGTAAAAATATAAGCTTGAATGGCTACTACCAATACCTCAATTACACTTATAAAAACTACAAATACAACTGATCCCATACCGACTATATAATTTTGGAAAATAAAGGTTAAGGATATTAAACTTAACACTATAATATGTCCTGCTGTAATATTTGCAAACAATCGAATCATAAGAGCCATTGGTTTAATAAACATGCCCATAAATTCAATTGGAGCTAAAAATATCTTCATCGGTACCGGTAAACCCGGCATCCAAAGCATGTGCTTCCAATAATGTTTTTTACTACTAAATAATGTTATGAAGAATGTGATAACTGCCAGCGTCATTGTAAAGGCAATATTTCCACTTAAATTACTGCTGAATGGGAAAAATGGAATCAAGCCAAAAATATTATTTAACCAAATAAAGAAAAATAAGGTCAATAAAAAAGGCATGTATTTTTTGTATTTATGCTCACCAATATTTGGTATAGCTACTTCATCTCTAATAAAAAGAATTATAGGCTCCATAAATTTACCAACTCCAGTAGGTAAACCATTTGTTGATTTTTTATAAGATCTTGCAGCAATAAGAAAAATAAATAATATTGCGAACATTGATAAAAACATAGAGAATACGTTTTTAGTAATCGAAAAGTCCAACGTACGAGCGGCATTTGTTGCGTGATGTTCAGCATCAAATTCAACTGTTGTTGCTCCCTCATTTAACTGATATATTTTTTCATGAAGGTTAACAAATTTTTGACCTTTCTTTTCAACGATAACCTTACCATCAACATCATGGTGAAATTCATTTGACAAAAACATCACTAATCCATTATTTGTCCATAAAATTACCGGTAGAGGAATAGATAAATCTCCAGCAATATGAAAACTATGGCTATCTTTTATATGATGAAAAATAAGCTCTTTTGTATCAAAAGGTTTTTCTTCTTTTGTTTCTTTATCGGAAGCGTATACTGAAACAGATACGCATAAAAAAAGGCTTAGTAAGAGTGTCTTAAAAGTGTTGAATTGCATCCGTTTGTTTAATTAAAAATACCTTGTCTAAAATTCGGTGCAAATGTACATACATTATATTAATTAACAAACTAAAAATAGCAATGTTTAAATTTTTTGAAGAAATTTATTTAGACTGAAAATTTCAAAGGCTAAAAACAAGAAATATGGGGTAAAAAAATTAAAAACTTCTAGTTGAATATGCTCTGATTTCTTAAAGAATAATGGTAATAATAAAATAATTACTAAGATCATTTTAATAAAGCTTAAGCCTAAAAAATATTTAAGTAAGTCATTGTCCTTATTTTTGGAATAAAATTTTATGACTGAAAAAACGATAAAAACCAATATAGCATTAAAGGCATAAATAAGCCAAAGAGGTAAAAGCAAATTGACTTCAAAGAACTGAATTAGGATATAATAATGAATAGCAAATAATACGACACTTAAACCAAGAAGTTTTAGTGTAAAGTTGAGTATACTTTTACCCATAAATTAAGGTTTATTAGGTGTTTTTAACACTTGTTTAATTACATAATACATAGAAATGGCAACAGCTAATAATAAACATATAATGGTAAACAAATGATTTTCATTGGGATAGGCCTCGTCTAATTTGTGACCAGCATAAGCACCTAAAACAATTATTACAATCATTTGAAAGGCAATTCCAGAAAAACGTGCGTATTTATGAAGCTGTTTTTTCGGTTGTTTTTTCTGCGATTGATGGTGGTGTTTGGTACTTTTCATTTTTAAGCGCTTTTACAGAACCTTTCATATTACACTTAGCGTTAAATGCAGCGCCAGGCTCTACAGAAAGCTTATCTAAAACAACTTCACCCGAAATAGTGGCTGTAGCTTTTAAAGATAATAATTGATCTACATTTAGATTGCCAGAAAATTTTCCTTCAACATCTGCATTGGTGCATTCAATAGTACCATCAACAGAACCTTCCCTACCAATTACAACTCTACCAACAGTTTTAATCGTACCTTTTACATTGCCGTCTATTCTAAAATCTCCTTCAGATTTTATATCCCCAACAAAAGTAGTATTCTTTCCTATAATATTTCTTGCGAGTACTTGGTTTGGACCTAATTTTTTCTCAGAAAACATAATTTTTAATTTTAAAGTTTGACTCCGTTTTTCAATTCTTAATCTTTTCTTCCTGTAGGAGAGTTTTTATATTTTCTTTTTCTGTAGCGTTTATATTTTTGTTTGCATCGGCTAAAATTTTAATAGCGTGCTTTCCTTCCTCTGTATTTGGATAACTCAAAGCCACATAATTCAATGCATTTTTAAAAGCTTCTGGACCTTGGGTCTGTTTAAGGGCATATGCTTTTAAAAGTTCAAATTTAGGAATTATTGGAAGATCTTCAAATTGTTTTATGGCTTTTTCAGATT
>Ga0209344_10005563_pt1 | contig 10808 bp, 11 predicted proteins | sample Cruoilmetagenom6_FD_187293 | JGI IMG/M metagenome (GOLD analysis project Ga0209344, IMG submission 187293) | Oil polluted marine microbial communities from Coal Oil Point, Santa Barbara, California, USA - Santa Barbara Oil Seep Sample 6 (SPAdes)... | ecosystem: Environmental > Aquatic > Marine...
CAGCCAGATTGTTGGAAACAGTATAGCCGGTAATCTCTGGCGGGCGTTGGGGTTGAGATTTGTTGTTGGGGTAATAGGTGTAACGGGGCTGGACACTAAAGCCGGAGGTTTGAGCATCTTTTTCGGCAACACCAGCAGATAATACGGTGCTAATGACCTGCGCCATGGCCTCATTGTTGGCCTGTACGGCAGCACGGGCGGTTTTTGCCTGACGGAGAACACCGAGCTGGACAATGGCCATATCGGGTGGTGATTTAACTTCACCGGTACCTGTTATTGTCAGTGTCCGGGGCTGTTTGGCCTGATCGCGGGACTCTGCTGCAGCACTTTGTATGGTTCCGGCAAGAGCTAAAAATCCGACTAAAAGGATTTGAGAATATTTCATAAAGGCCTCCAAAATTGCAAACATAAGTTTATCAGGAAATCAGGCTAATCTGTGACCGCTAAAGCATGTCTCCTTTTTTCAGATTCAATTGACATGCTTTAAGTCATTGTTTCTGCACGTGTCTTTACTCCAAAACCGGTGGCCACTTTTGGGAGACACGCTGTAGAGCATTTTCAGAGGCCGATGGTCCAAAACTATTCTTGATTATTGTAAGCTTGGGCCAGACGGTTGAGCTGATTGCCAATAGGATTGACAGACTGCGTTTCCGGCATGGTCGTATTGAGGATCATTTTATCAAGCTGGATGATGCGGGTATGAACACGAATTGAGCGGGCAATAAGATCTTGTAGGACAGCTGGAATCTGATCGGCACCTGACATTTCAGGTGAAGCAATATTCTCAGACAAATTAATGCGCTTCTTCTCTTCCAGGGCCGTTTCAGGGGTAAGTTCGCCGGAAGAAATAGCCCGTTGCAATAATAGCCATGAGGCAAGCTGCATTAAGCGGGTGGTCAGGCGCATGCTTTCGGTTGCATAGGCGATGGCACCATGACGGTCGAGCAGGCGGGCGTCCTGTCTGCCGGCGCCATCGAGATAGTTGGCGGTTTCCTCGACCAGTCCCATGCCTTCGTTAAAGACCTGATTAAACTGTTCTGACTGTGTAAAACGTGTGAGGAAATCGACAGGAAGATTGATTGGCTGGTTTGTGTTCTTCATTTACATTACTTACCCTTTTTGCGTCTACCATGATGACCATAGATCAAGTTGAGGTCAATATGAAGCAACCCGTTTTTATCTGGATATTGCCTTGCAATGCCGGGGCCAAGCTGAAAATGGCAGGGAGGTGCAAAAAAAAGAGCCGCAAAAAGCGGCTCTATGAAGTCTAACAGGGAGGTGTCAAACAGAATGACAGAAGCCACTTGTTTTCCAAAGTTCAGGCTAGCTGAACCTTGATTATCAAAATATAGAAGTATTGTTACTAAAAGCTTAACAAAATGCACTTTAGGTAAAGTTTTGAATAAATTTTACAGGAATAATAATTCTTTTGTTCAAAATCAATGGGTTACGATTCTCATTTTGAATCATTAAATTTTAAAAATTGAATCAGCAGTCGTTTTTGTTGACTTTTTGTTAACGATTTCAGTTTCCAGGCGATCAATTTCCATGTGCAATAAATCGAGTCTCTCATGTAATTCTTCAATTGACAGGTCATAGAGACTCTCGCCAACCGTGACGGAGGATGACTTTTTATTGGGTAGATCTTCAAAATCCATTTTGATTGCTCCTGTTTCAATCAGATACACGTGAAAAGACACAAATCACTTGTGCATTAATGTGGATAATGTTGATTATTGTGCCTGTAATTTGGTTAATTGGCAAATATGAATATACTAGAGACCGGCGGTCATTGCTGTTTGTGATTAAGGATTTACGCTCGGCTCAAGGTGCGAGAGACGGCATCTTTCCAACCATCATATTTTATCTGACGCTCGCTGGCGGCCATTTTCGATGTGAAGGTGCGTTGCAATTGCCAGCTTTTGGCAAAGTCAGCCAGATCAGAAAAAATACCTGCCTGTAAACCGGCAAGGGCAGCAGCTCCCAGAGCGGTCGTTTCGAGAACCTGCGGGCGATCAACATCGGCATTGAGCATGTTGGCAAGACATTGCATGGTCCAGTCAGAGGCGACCATGCCACCATCAACCCGTAAGGTGGTCTGATGTGGTGATTGCCAATCCGCTTGCATGGCCTCAATCAGATCGCGGGTCTGGTAGCATACGGCTTCCAGTGTGGCGCGGGCCAATTCATTGGGGCCGGTATTGCGGGTTAGACCATAAATCGCCCCGCGGCAATCGGCATCCCAATAAGGGGCGCCAAGTCCGGTGAAGGCTGGAACAAGATAGACATTTTGCTCCGTGTCAGCCTTTTGAGCCATCTCTCCGGTCTGGGCAGCATTGTCGATTATTTTAAGACCATCGCGCAGCCATTGTACCCCGGCACCGGCAATGAAAATCGAACCTTCCAAAGCATAGGTGCGTTTGCCGCTAAGTTGATAGGCAATGGTGGTGAGCAGACGGTTGGTGGAGTGAACGATTTCGTCTCCGGTGTTCAAAATGGCAAAACAGCCTGTGCCGTAAGTGGATTTTATCATGCCCGGCTCAAAACAGGCCTGACCGACAAGGGCAGCTTGTTGGTCTCCGGCAATGCCGGTAATGGCAATTGAACCGTCAAACAGGGACGGGTCTGTAGTGCCAAAATCAGCAGATGAATCTAGTACCTTACAGAGCATGGATGAGGGCACGTTTAACAATTTGAGTAATTCATCATCCCATGTGCCAGTGTTGATATTATAAAGCATGGTGCGTGAGGCATTGGTTGCATCGCTGGCATGGACTTTGCCACCGGTCAGGCGCCAGAGGAGAAAGCAGTCAATTGTGCCAAATAACAGATCGCCTTTATCAGCGGCAGCGCGAGCGCCTTCGACATTATCGAGAATCCAGGCAATCTTTGTGCCAGAGAAATAGGGATCGAGCAGCAGGCCGGTTTTGGCCGTGATGGTTTTTTCAGCGCCTGTCTGGCGCAATTGGGCACATGTGTCGGCTGTGCGGCGATCCTGCCAGACAATGGCATTGTAAACCGGTTTACCAGTGTGTCGATTCCAGACAATGGTGGTTTCACGCTGATTGGTAATGCCGATCGCAGTGATATCGCTGGCAGCAAGGCCAGCTTTCTCAAGGGCGGTGCGGCAGGTATCGAGTGTAGTTTGCCAGATTTCTTCCGGGTTATGCTCAACCCAACCAGATTTTGGAAAATGTTGGGCGAATTCTTTTTGGCTTCTGGTAACCGGCGCAATACCGGTGTCTGATACTTCAAAAATGATGGCGCGTGATGATGTTGTACCTTGATCAATTGCCAGAATCAGTTTTCTCATAGGGTGTGCCTCTGCGTCATCTTGCTGTTCTTGTCATTATTGCTCATATTGGCGTGTCTTCCTAAAATAATTCAAGTATGTTTGTGTGATGGAAATTACAAATAAGAAAAAAATTGCACTCATAACCGGTGCCAGCAGCGGTATCGGCAAGGCTTTTGCCGAGTTGCTGTCGTCAGAAGATTATGATCTGGTTCTGGTTGCGCGCAATGCTGATGAGCTTAATCGTATTGTCGGCATGGAAATGACCAAAAACCAGACAATGGTTATTCCGATCCGTCTTGATCTTACTGAATCAGATGCCGTGGATCGGCTAATGGCTGAACTGTCCGTGCGAAAAATCAGTCCGGACATTGTTATCAATAATGCCGGGGTGGGGCTGGTTGGTGAAGTCAGCAAACTGCCGGTAGATCGTCAATTAGGGATGATTGATTTGAATGTCAGGGCGTTGAGTGAGGTGACAATGAGATTTTTGCCTGAAATGCTGGCTCGCAATAGTGGCGGCATTATCAATGTCTCTTCAGTTGCAGCCTTTTTGCCGGGGCCGTATATGAGCGTCTATTATGCCAGTAAGGCATTTGTGCAATCATTTTCCGACAGTCTGGCAGAAGAACTCAAAGGCACCAAAGTGCGAGTCATGACGGTTTGCCCCGGTCCCGTTGATACGGCTTTTCAGGCAACGGCGGGTCTGGATACCGAGCGCTGGATTCATAAATTATCGATGGCAAAAAGCCCTGAGAAGGTTGCCGAAGCCGGGTGGGCCGGGTTCAAGGCGGGCAATTGGGAAACGTTTCCCGGATTATCCGATCTTTTGGCGGCATGGATAGGCAAATTTATGCCAAAGCTGATCTTGCGGCCAATTATTGAGCTGTTTCAGAAACCAAAAGAACATTGATCATTCACAACTATATTGATCTTGCGGTCAAAGCGAGATAGGGCTTTATATATGGGCAGACGGATTCTCATTGTCGTACATCAAGCAAGATCAACTCCAGGAAGGGTTGGTCGGTTGCTGCGCCAGCGTGGTTATGAGCTTGATATTCGGCGACCTCCGCTTGGTGACAGACTGCCCGAAACACTTGAAAATTATGCCGGAGTTGTGGTTTTTGGCGGACCGATGAGCGCCAATGATGATGACCGCAACGAGGGCATTGCTCACGAGCTTGAGTGGATCAAGGTGCCGCTTATGGAAAAGGTGCCATTTTTGGGACTTTGTCTTGGCGGGCAATTGCTCGCCCGACATTTGGGCGCTGAGGTCAAATACCATCCGCAAGATCAGGCCGAGATTGGGTATTACCCGATTGAGGCAACGGAACTCGGGCAGATGAAATTTGGTGACTGGCCTTCTTGTGTTTACCAATGGCATCGTGAGGGCTTTGATGTTCCCCATGGCGGGAAGTTGCTGGCTACCGGACCGGGGGCGTTTCCCAATCAGGCATTTTCTTATGGTGAAACGGCAGTCGGTTTGCAATTCCATCCTGAAGTTACTCTGGCGATGGTCCATCGCTGGACTGTATTGGCTGCCAGACGTTTTTCCTTACCCGGTGTACGTCCGCGCCATAGCCATTTCTCGGACCGCTTGGTTCATGATCCATCCGTTGAGGATTGGTTGAATCGGTTACTCGATAAGTGGCTTGCATCAGGAAATGTTGCGGCGACAAAAGTTGCATAAAATGTGCCTTAAGCTTTGATGCTAAAGCATTGTAGAGCGCTGCTGAATCGAAATATTTACAACATTACCGGTGAAGGTTTTGCGTTCATTGGTCAATGATTGACATTACGTGAAGTTCAATTAGAGTTTATCTAGCTGGTCTGTAGGTTGCCAATGCGGCAAGCGAGTATGTTGACTGGAGGCCAGATTGCGAACGAGCAATCATTTTAAGCACGATGTTGTAAAGCACGACATTGTTAAGCACCCGATGGTGCGTTGGTATGAGCCTTGGTTGTTGATGCAGACCGGATTTCGTGCCGCGATTACAACAAGCGTTGGTCAGCTCAGCGACAATCGTGAACTGACTGCGGCGCTTAATTCGCTCAGCGATGATCCGCTTTGCCCATGACCATGGTCTGACATTTGATGATTAGGGTTAGATTCGTTTCGCTCACGCAAATTGCGCTTTGCGCAATGCTCGCAGGGGCGGCAGCGTGCTGGAAGCGCGTCTTCGACACGGGGTGCCGGGCCATTTGTGGCCTTGAGCGTTTCAATTAAGTCAAACCCTGCGTTCAGGTGAGTGCGAACACGCTCTTTCCTCACTTTGATCTGGTGCCTCTTGAAGTCATAATCCAACTCCTCTAAGAGTTAGTGATCCGTTGGGGAGCCCATTGAGGGCTGAGAGGTGCACACCGTGCCGACCCATCGAACCTGATACAGATAATGCTGGCGAAGGGAACGGTCATAAGTGCAAAAGCCATCTTTGGTATGCCATCTGATCTATCTTTCCTTTTTGCGGGCAAGATGGAGACAGTGTGGCAAAAAAACTATTCCTTAAACGACAAGGTGTTCCTGTTGCCTTAACTATTGCCGGATCGGATTCCGGTGGCGGGGCAGGCATTCAGGCAGATTTGAAGACGTTTTCTGCCCTGGGCGTCTATGGCTGTTCGGCGATTACGGCCATCACGGCGCAAAATACCTGTGCTGTTACGGCCGTTCATAATGTTCCGGCTAACATAATAAAAAGCCAGCTTGAGGCTGTGCTTGATGATCTTGATGTTGGCGCCATCAAGATCGGTATGTTGTCGAATGCCGAGATTATTGAAGTTGTTGCCTCTGTCATCAAGCCACTCGATCTGCCTGTCATACTGGATCCGGTTATGGTTGCTAAATCAGGTGACCGGTTGTTGCAAGATGATGCGATATCGGCCCTTAAGGAATTTCTGCTGCCGCTAGCAACAGTTTTGACTCCTAACCTGCCTGAGGCCGCAGACATTCTGGGTTGTCAACAAGCTGGCTCCCAAGGGGAGATCGGCGAGCAAGCATCTGCCCTGCTGGAACTTGGGCCTGATCACGTTTTGATGAAGGGTGGTCATGCTGACGGTGATGTGTGCATTGATCTTTTGTCCTCGCGAACCGGGCAATCATTGCAATTAAAAGCCCCGCGTATTGCTGCGAAAAACACGCATGGCACAGGTTGTACTCTGTCTGCCGCCATTGCTGCCGGACTGGCCAAAGGATTTGATGTGCGAAAGGCCGTGCAAGAGGCTCATGCCTATCTGCAGGGGGCGATTAATGCGGCAGATAGTCTTCACATTGGTTCCGGTCATGGACCGGTTCATCACTTTCACGAGGTATGGAAATGAGCAAACAAATATCAATTGTTGGTGCAGGCGTTGCGGGACTGGTTTGTGCCACTGAACTTGTCGCACAAGGTGTATCGATCACGATATATGATCGTGCTAATGAAATTGGGCCGGACCAATGTTCATGGTTTGCCGGGGGTATGTTGGCTCCTTGGTGCGAACGTGAAAATGCCGAGCAAGATGTCATCACGCTGGGGACTATGTCGGCAGATTGGTGGGACGAGCATACGGGCCTTGTTGTTCGCAATGGTAGTCTTGTTGTAGCGCAGGGCCGTGATCGGGCAGAGCTTTCTCGCTTTGCCGCTCGTACTTCAAACTTTACTGAATTGGCAGAAGATGAAATCGGTGCTCTGGAGCCCGATCTGGCTGGTCGTTTTCAGCGGGCCCTTTATTTTGCTGATGAAGCACATCTCGATCCGCGAAAAGCACTGACCACCCTGGCGGACAGGTTAAAAGCGAAAGGCGTTAAATTTGAAATGGACGCTGCGGTAGACCCTGCAAAACTGGCAAGCGATGGGCCGGTGCTCGATACGCGCGGGTTTGCAGCGCGTGACACCTTGAGCGAACTGCGTGGGGTTAAGGGCGAGATGCTGTTAGTGCAGTGTCCCGAAATTTCTCTGTCACGATCCATCCGATTGCTGCACCCGCGAATACCGCTCTATATTGTGCCGCGCGGTGATGGTTTGTTCATGGTCGGTGCAACAATGATTGAGAGTGCCGAACGCGAACGGATGTCTGTACGTTCCATGCTCGAGCTGCTCGGTTCAGCTTATGCCTTGCACCCGGCCTTTGGAGAAGCTGAAATTGTTGAAACAGGTGTCGATGTGCGACCGGCTTATTCAAACAATCTTCCGCGTATAACCCATAGCGGAAATATCATTTCCCTTAACGGTATGCACCGCCATGGCTTCCTGCTTTCACCCAATATGGCCAAACAGGTCGCAGATATTTTCTTTCAATGACCAGCTCAAAGGAGCATGCCGATGCGAATTTTGCTTAATGGTGAATCTGTAGAGATTTTGAAAACCGACCTTGATGAGGCGTTGCTCGAACTTGGCTATAACAGTGCAGTTGTAGCCACCGCCCTTAACGGTGAATTTGTACCTGTCACATTGCGGGCTGGAACCAACCTTGAACCGGGTGACAGCATTGAAGTGCTCGCCCCCATGCAGGGAGGGTGAACGCTATGTCTTCCTTTTATGGAGTTGAACTGACTAACCGGTTGATGCTGGGGACCGCGCAATATCCCTCGCCAGCCATTTTGGCAGATGCTGTTAAACGATCAAATGTGGAAGTGGTTACGGTGTCGTTGCGACGCGAATCTGGCTCTGATCGGGCAGGGCAGGGTTTCTGGAATATGATTCGTGATCTGGGGGTGCGCGTATTACCTAATACGGCTGGCTGTCATTCGGTCAAGGAGGCCGTCACCACAGCCCATATGGCGCGTGAGGTGTTTGATACGAAATGGATCAAACTGGAAGTTATCGGTGAAGAAGATACCCTGCAACCCAATGTATTTGAACTGGTGGAGGCGGCCCGCATTCTTAGCGATGATGGCTTTCAGGTCTTTCCCTATACAACCGAAGATTTGGTTGTTGCCGGGCGACTTCTTGATGCGGGGTGTGAGGTTATTATGCCATGGGGTGCGCCTATTGGTTCTGGTCAGGGACTGAATAACATTACGGGGCTTAAAACCTTGCGCAACCACTTCCCTGATGTGCCGCTGGTGGTAGATGCCGGGATTGGCCTGCCGTCCCATGCAGCTCACGCCATGGAACTTGGTTTTGATGCGATACTGCTTAATACTGCCGTTGCCAAAGCAGGTGATCCGGCGGCCATGGCGCAAGCTTTCAATGCTGCGATCACGGCCGGACGGGACGCATATGAAGCAAAACCAATGGAGTCACGCGACATGGCCTCGCCGTCCACACCTGTTATGGGAAAGGCATTCCTGTCATGAAGTTTGATCCGTTCTACCCCATTGTTGATAATGCTGATTGGATATCACGGCTGGTACCGCTTGGTATTAAGTTGGTGCAATTACGTGCCAAGGATATGGATAATGCTCAAATTCGCGCTGAAGTTATTTCGGCCCGTGAAACATGCCGGTCCCATAATTGCCAATTGATTGTTAACGACTACTGGCAGATTGCCATTGATGAAGGGTGTGATTTCATTCACCTTGGGCAGGAAGATCTGGATAGTGCTGACATCAAGTCTATCAGGGCAAAAAATATCCGCATTGGTATCTCGACACATGATCATGCTGAACTTGATCGTGCACTGTCTCTTGCGCCCGACTATGTGGCTCTTGGACCTGTCTATCCGACGATCCTGAAAAAAATGAAATGGACGGAGCAGGGACTTGATCGGGTTTCTGAATGGAAGAAACTGGTGGGAGACATTCCCCTTGTAGGTATCGGAGGTTTGAGCGTTGAGCGGGCACCCGGTGTGCTGGCAGCTGGGGCTGATATTGTTTCTGTTGTCACCGATATTACGCTCAATGGTGACCCTGAAGCGCGGACCCTGCAATGGATTACTGCTACCAGAGGTGCCGGGCAATGAATATGGACCGGTATGCACGTCAAATGATATTGGCGGAAATTGGCGAGGCGGGACAGCATCGACTCGCTAAAGCGCGAGTGCTGGTGATTGGTGCTGGCGGATTGGGTGCACCGGTTCTGCAGTATCTGGCCGGTGCTGGCATAGGTCACATTACGATTGTAGATCCGGATAAAAGCGAGCGTTCCAACTTGCATCGCCAGCCGCTGTTTGGGGAGACAAACCTTGGCCAGCCCAAGGCGCAGGCCGCGCGCAGCATACTTTTAAATCTCAACCGAGATATTTCCATCAAGGCTCATGTCGTTGCGCTTGATCCTGATAATGTTGAAGCCCTAACCCGCGATATGGACGTGGTGCTTGATTGTGCTGACAACTTTGCTGTGACCTATACGCTATCGGATCATTGCTTTGATAAAAACATACCGTTGATCTCGGCTTCTGTGTTGTCAGCCAATGGTTATGTCGGTGGTTTTTGTGGTGGTGCCCCGTCGGTGCGCGCGGTCTTTCCCGACCTGCCGTCATCACTGGAAAGTTGTGCCACAGCAGGTGTTATGGGTCCGGTGGTTGGACTGCTTGGTGCGCTTCAGGCACAGATGTGCATGACTTATCTGCTGGCCCTTGAGCCCTCACCACTTGGCAAACTGGTTTCGGTGGATGCTTTGAAGTTTAGTTTTGGGGGCTTTCGATTTGATAACGCTCCCGAACCAAATGAGGCTTGCTATCGTTTCATCTCTCCTGATGCCATTACACCGGAAGATTTTGTTGTTGAGCTTCGTGGCGCTGATGAAGCGGTTCAACCCATCATACCTGGTGCAAAGCGCATTCTTATTACTGATTTTGAAACAGTGCGGCCTCACCCCCATCCGGGTGCACCACGTGCTGTTTTGGTGTGCCATTCGGGCCTTCGTGCCTGGCATGCCGCCCATAATTTACGCAGTTGGTGGGACGGCCCGGTCGCCCTTGTCGCTGCCGGACATTTAACAGGAGACCAAACATGAAACTTTTTTTAGCCGTTGTATTTGTGCTGTTCACCAGCATGTCGGCCCAAGCCGGCGATAAAATGACCTTGATCCTTGACTGGTTCGTCAACCCCGATCATGGGCCGATTATCATTGCTCAGGAGAAAGGTTATTTCAAAGAGCAGAATTTGGAAGTGAAGGTTATCGCCCCGGCTGACCCGGCTGACCCGCCCAAGCTGGTTGCTGCCGGCAAGGCAGACCTTGCTGTGTCGTACCAGCCGCAATTGCATTTGCAAATTCATGAAGGCCTGCCGCTAAAGCGGGTTGGCACTTTGGTTGCGACACCCCTTAACTGTTTGCTGGTGCTTGACGATGGGCCGATCAAGTCTATTGCAGATTTGAAAGGCAAAAGGATAGGGTTCTCGGTTGCCGGTGTCGAGGAGGCTGTGCTTACAGCTGTTTTGAAGCCGCACGGGTTGACCATAAAGGACATTGAATTGGTCAATGTAAACTGGTCTTTATCGCCTTCCTTGATGTCAAAGCAGGTTGATGCTGTTGTTGGTGCATTTCGTAATTTCGAGCTTAACCAAATGGATATTAATGGTGTTAAGGGGCGTTGTTTCTATGTCGAGGAAGAGGGGCTACCGTCCTATGATGAGCTGATCTATGTTGCCAAATCA
>Ga0209344_10005564_pt1 | contig 10806 bp, 8 predicted proteins | sample Cruoilmetagenom6_FD_187293 | JGI IMG/M metagenome (GOLD analysis project Ga0209344, IMG submission 187293) | Oil polluted marine microbial communities from Coal Oil Point, Santa Barbara, California, USA - Santa Barbara Oil Seep Sample 6 (SPAdes)... | ecosystem: Environmental > Aquatic > Marine >...
CATTAGCCGCCACCTATTGCCGAATTTCTCCAGCCATCTGATTGCAAGTGCCATGCTATCCATCCCTGCGATGATACTGGGCGAAACTGCCCTTTCCTTTTTGGGTCTGGGCCTGCGAGCCCCCGCAGTCAGTTGGGGCGTGATGTTGAATGACGCCCAAAACCTTGCCGCGATAGAGATCTACCCCTGGACGGCATCACCTATGCTTATGATCATTGTCGTGGTTTTGGCGTTCAACTTTTTGGGCGACGGATTGCGCGACTCTCTTGATCCATACAAAAGCTAAGTATAGCTGGTTATTCCGGGCCATCATCCTGCTCTGCAACATCAGACTGTTCTTCCTCAACACCTGAAAGAGTTGCCGCCGCAAGCGCGGTTTTCTGCGCCATCGATAATTCCTTGTCCGAGTTTTCATCTGCCAACCGAACTGTCACCTCGCGGTGTGCAAATTTGATACCTTCGCGGGCAAATAAATCTCGAATGTCCTGAAACACACGTTTGCGGATAACCCATTGATCGCCAGGTTTTGTCATAAATTTGACGCGAATAATCATTGCTGAATCCTGCATCTCGATGACACCCTGTGACTTAAGGGGTTGTAAGAAATTATCGCCAATGATCGGGTCTTCCAGTAATTCAAGGCCCAGTTGTTTGATTAATTTGCGTACTTTTTCAACGTCAGTATCATAGGTCACCCGCAAGGGTAGCTTCATCATCACCCAATCGCGTGAAAAGTTTGTAAGCACCTTAATTTCACCAAATGGAATCGTGTGCAATAATCCCAGATGGTGACGTAATTGAAATGACCTGACAGAAATTTTCTCAACAGTTCCACGCACATCGCCTACATCAATATATTCACCTTTGCGAAACGCATCATCTACCAGAAAAAACGCCCCCGAGAAAATATCACGCACAAGCGATTGTGCGCCAAAGCCAATGGCAAGCCCTGCAACACCCGCGCCTGCAAATAACGGGCTTACGTTAATGCCCATTTGTAACAGTGCAATCAAACCAATCGTGACAATGACAACAATAAGGATGAAATTTCTGAACAATGGCAACAATGTTGCCAGACGGCTTGCACCAGATCCCCCCCCTTCGTCTCCCGGGGCTACCTCGATTTCATCTCCACCTTCATCACTAATCTTACTGTCAATCCAGATGCGGAAAATATGATAGGCGATATAGCCGATGAATATGATAACTATAATATCCAAACTCCGTTCAACGAACAAAGATTGTGCAGTCATCTGGTTGCTGACATTCCAAATAGAAGCCAAAGCCCATAACCCTGCAACAAATGCCAGAATGCCTGCCACACGCCGTGCTAGGTCTTCAAAATTACTCAATGGGTGTTTGTATGGTGTTTCCTCTTCCTCCAAGATTACATCACTTGCCTCTTCAGGTTTTTCATCCTCTTCCAAGGCCACACGGTTGACCTCACGCATTGCAGAGGATCTTTGAAAAAACCGTTCTATCGAATAGTTGATGATGCCGTAGACAACTATGATTGAGAGCAAAATTGCATATGCCCCCAAAATCAACGGTGTGGAAAGCGGGATATTCAGAACCAATCGATAGGTTAAATCTGCCCATGCAAACAAAAGATAAACGATTGCCAAATAATGCCATGCAGACGAGACTAACAAGTTCAACTTGCCGGTCTGATCTTTTGTAAGACCATTGCGGATCGCCCGGGAAATAGGCTTTTTATTAAACAATATTAAAGCAATATTCAGTATCACAAGGATAGTCGTCAGAATTGCTGTGAATAATGCAAAAACATCATATGTCAGCCCCAGTTCGTGAAGCCATGACTCGAAGATAACCACACAAATATCAATTGAAGATGTTATCCATAACCAATGGTATAATCGATTGGCGTCTTTATTCGAAAATTGTGAAATCCGGTACTGACAAGCATATGGCGCCAATACCATTCGCCAAAGTAATGTAGCAAAGCGACAACTGGCATATCCTATGTTGATAAGCGTCACTGTAAATTGCATTGCAGAGTTTTCTAAGGGGCCAAATACTGTCGCGCCGATAACATAAGCCACAGCCATGGATACCAAAACACCTGTGGCCCGTAGGAAAAACCGCGTGACTAAAAATGGTAGTTTTCCCGCGTAACCAACCGGGTCATCTATTGTGCGAAGTTCGAAAAACCTGACTATAATGCGCTTGCCATATATTTCCCTTTCAACCAACCACCCAATTGCAAAGAATAATAATGACCAGAATAAAGCACTTGCATAGGCCCATAGCTCGCCAGTCGGGCTATTTGCTTTCAGTATAAAATTAAATTCAACGAAGGACCCCGGTAATGATTGTAGGCGTCTAACCAGAGTTTTGCGAAACTCTACTGCCGACATCTGAAAAGACATCAGGTTCGACATACCACCAGCAGTTTCACTATTTTCGCCGTCCGTTACAGTGGGCTGGCTTAATGGCTTACCGTGCGTATCCACAACAATAACCTGAACGCCGCTTTCAGCAGCATTTCGCATCATTTCGGCAAAACTCTCAGCTGCTGCATCCTGCTCAGTTGGAGCAGGATTATTCAAACTATCAGGCACAAGAGACATTTGTGATTGTGCGGGAAATGATGCAAATAGCAGTATGATAAAAGCGGTCAAGAACTGCGTTAATGTGGTTCGCATGGCTTAGTTAAATCCCTGAATATTCTTAAACATCTAAGTTACGGCAGGACTATACCCAGTGCAACCTTTGTACGTATCCCCATATATCAGCGGTTTTATATTTCAACTTAATAAACAGTGGTTTTCACTACATTATACTTTATTATTAAGCACTTTATTCTTTAAAAACCCATAACCACACACAATATCAATCACGGCCTTTTGAAGCTTATGTCAACAATATTCCAGTTGCTTTATGATACTAATCTAAGGCGATCGATAATCAGATACCAAATTTATGGTTTAAATACTGTAATATTTGTGACACATGATACGAAAAGCTTTATTATGGCAAACAACATTACGAACCCGGCCCAAGGTGCTATCTTGCTACAAATCTATATTGCCTGCATCAGTTTTTACAGTGCGTCATTATATAATCAATGGCACACCCTTGGAAAGCCAATCCAATGAACAAAATCACAGTCCCATCAGGGCATGAAAAACCGACACAATTCTCTCGCGTGTTACTATACAGCCACGATACATTTGGCCTCGGGCACATCCGGCGATCACGCACTATTGCCAATGCAATTACAGCTGCTGACCAATATACCACGGCTTTAATACTAACTGGCTCACCCGTTGCAGGCCGCTTTACGTTTCCGGAACGTGTTGACCATATCAGATTACCCGGTGTGACAAAAATGACCGATGGTTCTTATATGTCTGAAACCCTTGGTATGAATATTGATGAAACGACCAGTCTGCGTTCCGGTTTGATTAAGTCAACAATACAACATTACAAACCCGACCTTGTGATTGTAGACAAAGAGCCAACTGGGTTTCGCGGCGAATTACTTGACAGTTTAAAATGGATTAAAAAGCACCGCCCCAACACTCGCATCGTTTTGGGACTACGCGATGTCTTGGATGATCCGGCGCTTTTGGAAAAAGAATGGGATCGTAAAGGCGCTGTTGCGGCAACCGAAGATTTCTACGATGAGATTTGGATTTACGGCATGAAATCCATCTACAACCCGATTGCTGGTTTGGCGCTATCGCAGGACATAAAAGCACACACACACTGGACAGGGTATCTGCGCCGCGAAAACCTTGACGAACCTATTCCCAAGAGCGACCCATATATTTTGATCACACCGGGTGGTGGTGGTGATGGTGCTGCAATGGTTGATCATGTCCTATCCGCTTATGAAAAAGATACCAAACTGCACCCAAATGCACTGTTGGTTTATGGCCCTTTCCTGACCGGTGATGAACGGGCAACTTTTGAAAACCGTGTAGCCCATCTTAACGGGCGTGTGAAAACTGTTGGTTTTGACAGCCATATGGAAACACTGATGACTGGTGCAGTTGGCGTTGTGGCAATGGGCGGGTACAATACATTTTGTGAAATCCTATCCTTTGACAAACCCGCCGTAATCATTCCGCGGACCGTTCCGCGATTAGAGCAATATATCCGTGCCAAACGTGCCGAAGATTTAGGTCTTATGCAGATGATACACAAAGAGCGTGATGGCGACGATGCTGATGTTATGATTGAAGCAATCCGCAATCTTCCCAACCAAAAACCACCATCGTCTGTTCAAATAAACGGGCTATTGGACGGCTTGGATGTTGTCGTAGAACGTACAAAATATCTTTTGTCAAAAGCATCACAGAAATCCGAATGACGCCTACATCTGATCCGACACTTGCTGTCATTGTCAAAGGCTGGCCGCGGCTTTCGGAAACCTTTATCGCACAGGAACTACTGGCGCTTCAAGAAAACGGCCAACAATTCGAGATCTGGTCCTTGCGCTTTCCAACTGATAAAAAAACCCATCCTTTACATCAAAAAATTACCGCGCCCGTAAAGTATCTGCCGGAGTACTTACATCAGGAACCTATGCGTGTCTTTCGCGCTTGGCGTATTGCGCGTAAATTACCAGGTTATAAAAATGCATGGGATATCTGGAGCAAAGATCTCGCCCGTGACAAAACCCGCAATCGTATCCGCCGCTTCGGGCAGGCGTGTGTTTTGGCCACAGAATTACCCGACAGTGTATCGGGGCTATACGCACATTTCATGCACACACCATCTTCGGTCGCGCGTTATGCGGCAATTATGACCGACAAGAACTGGGGATTTTCGGCCCATGCGAAAGACATCTGGACATCACCAGAATGGGAAAAACGCGAAAAACTAGCCCCTGATACATATGGTGCTGCATTCGGTGCGACTTGCACTGCATATGGTGCTCAGCATCTACGCGACCTTACGGACAACCCAACTCGTATAGATCTGGTTTATCACGGGCTTGATTTATCACGCTTTCCGGAACCGCCCGAACGCATGCCCAAAAATCCAACTGGCCCGTTACAATTCCTGTCCGTTGGACGATTGGTTGAAAAGAAGGGCTTTGACCGTTTGATCGCAGCCCTAACACTTTTACCGATAGAAGTTGATTGGCACTGGACGCATATCGGCGGTGGCGATTTGAAACAGTCTCTTCAATCACAAGCTGAAAAGTCAGGCGTTCTGGATCGCATCACTTGGCGCGGGGCTTGCGATCAGCCAGAGGTTATTGCAGCCATGCGCACGGCAGATATATTTATACTGCCCAGCCGTATAGCTGACGATGGTGATCGTGACGGACTGCCCAATGTGTTGATGGAAGCAGCCTCACAAAAATTGCCAATCATTTCCACCGATGTATCCGCCATACCCGAATTCATCTCCACGGGCATTCACGGATTACTGGTGCAAGACGACCCAACCGAACTGGCAGCCGCCATCATCGCATTGGCCTCTGATCCCGCGAAACGCATGGGCTACGCAGAAGCGGCTTACATGCGACTGACAACCGATTTCGGCATGGATGCAGGGATCACAAAGCTGGTTGCACGCTTGCAAACCTTATGTGCAAATCGCTAGGCTGACCCCATGTCCAGCATCGCATTTTACGCCCCACTAAAGCCGCCCACCCATCCGACGCCGTCGGGTGACCGCGCAGTTGCTCGGGCATTGTTAAAAGCATTGGGCCCAGAAGCTGAACTGGTTTCAGAATTGCGTGTGTATGACGGGAAAGGCGCTACCGGCGCTCAAGAGACACTGATAGATGCTGCAAAGATTGAAGCGCAGAATTTGATAAAACAGGGGCACAAACAAGGTTGGCAAGCTTGGTTCACCTATCACAATTATTACAAATCACCCGACCTGATTGGCCCAATCGTGTCAAAAGCGTTGGGCATTCCCTATATTTTACTGGAAGCCACCCGTGCCAAGAAACGGCTTGATGGGCCATGGGCGAAATTCGCTGAATTGGCTGAAACAGCGTGCGATCATGCGGATGCAATTCTTTATTTCACACAACATGACCGTCAGGCGTTAGAAGCATATCGCCATAACGATCAACAGATCGTCCACCTCCCACCCTTTCTGGCTGAAACTGAAACCGTGTCATCCCGCGATAAACCTAAAAGCAATAAAATTCTAAGCGTGGGGATGATGCGGGCAGGCGCAAAATCGCAGTCTTATACTTTGATTGCACAAACACTTCATGCCCTCAAAACCCCTGACTGGCATCTGAATATTGTCGGCGATGGCCCTGCGCGAGCTGATATTGAAACGTTATTTGCCCCTTTTGGCAAGCAGGTTACCTTTCTGGACCAATTGGACAAACCCGCAATTGCCGCACTTTATAGAAATGCTTCCGTGTTCTTATGGCCGGGCGTGGATGAGGCGTTTGGCATGGTCTATCTGGAAGCCCAAGATGCGGGCTTGCCTGTGGTCGCACAAGACAGACCAGGATTGCGCGATGTCATTGCACCAGTGACAAGATTGTCTGCGGTAGATACGATTGCAGACATGGCCCAAGATATTGACCACCTTTTGAACGATACTGCATATTGGCAAAACCGTAGTCAGACCGGCATCGAACACATCAGACAGAACCATTTACTTGGGGCAGCCCGAAAAAACCTAATGGCAATACTCACCCCGTTGATAAGATCAAAGCTATGACCAAACTTGCACTTATCCGCCACGGCCATACACCCTGGAACCGCGCAGGCCGTATTCAAGGACGCACGAATATCGCACTTGATGACGGCGCCATTGTCGAATTGTCGGGCTACAAGCTACCCGATGAATGGGCCAAAGCGGATTTGGTTTCCAGCCCTTTGATGCGTGCTGCCCAAACCGCGGCATTGATTGCGGGGCGTAAACCTGAATTGGAAAGCTGCCTGATAGAAATGAACTGGGGTGATTGGGAAGGTTTACGCGGCATTGATCTAAAAGCCGACCCAAACTCCGGCTTTCGCGATATTGAGAATTGGGGATGGGATTATCAGCCGCCCAATGGCGAAAGCCCAAGGGATGTTTGGAACAGAATTGAGCCTTGGGTTGCTGGACTTACTCGCGATACGATTGCAGTCTGCCACATTGGGATCATGCGGATGATATTGGCCACGGCCACAGGTTGGAACTTCGACAGTCCTGCCCCGTTTAAAATTAAACGCAACCGTCTTTATGTGATTGAATTGGATAATGGTGTGCATTTAGCGAGTGATGAGCCTGTCAGACTGGAAAAGCGGTAACGCATGCAGGTTCTAATCCTTGTCACACATTTGTTGGGAACCGGTCATCTAAGCCGAGCGCTGACCCTTGCGAAGGCCTTTCAGTCAGCGGGCCACGGCGTGACGGTAATAAGCGGCGGGTTGCCTGCACCGCATTTGAAAACAGGCGGTGTGACTGTGCATCAACTACCCGCTCTGCGCTCTGACGGCACCAATTTCACCACGCTTTTGACTGCGACCAACACGGCTGTTGATGCAGCTTATTTGGGCCAGCGTGAAAAGGTAATTTTAGACGTATTTCATGATCTGCAACCAGATGTTGTGATTACCGAACTCTTTCCCTTTGGTCGCCGTATCCTGCGGACAGAATTTTCGGCCCTGTTGACGGCAGCCAAGGCTCGCGAAACCCCCTGTCTTGTCCTAAGTTCGGTTCGTGACATTTTAGCGCCGCCTTCAAAACATGCCAAAGCTGAAAAAACAGATCAGATCATTGAACGGTATTATGATGGCGTTCTCGTGCATTCCGACCCAAACACCACTGCTCTTGATCAAAGCTGGCCCGTGTCCAGTATGCTGGCCGATAAACTGCATTACACAGGCTACGTCGCCCCTGCCCCTGCAGGACCGCATCCCGATCAGTTGGGTAAAGACGAGATTATTGTCAGTGCGGGCGGTGGTTCGGTAGGTACTGCCTTGTTTGAATGTGCCGTAAAAGCGGCCCTTTTGAACCCTACCCTGAAGTGGCGTATGTTGATCGGCGGGGCTGAGCCCGAAGATGAAATAGCACGTTTACAAAGTATGGCGACAGGAAGCGGGTTTCGGGTTGAGCGCGCACGGCCTGATTTTCGCCAACTCTTGTACCACGCGGCCGCTTCAGTCAGCATGTGCGGTTACAACACTGCGCTTGATCTGTTGCAGGCAGGCACGCCAAGCGTATTCATCCCATTCGATGATGGCGGTGAGGTAGAACAAACGTTACGTGCAAGAAGCTTGGCAAAACACCCGTCATTTGCAGTTGTTCCGACTAAGAGCTTAACACCACAAAACCTGTTGCAAGCGGTGCAATCTGTGCAAAAAGCAGGTCGATTCCAAAGCCGTGATCTGGAATTCAGCGGTGCAGACGAAACAGTCCGTATCACATCCAAACTGGTACAGAGCTTATGACAAAGGTTAATTGGCAGCCCTTAATCGAAGAATTTCAGCACTGGCAGGATGCAGACCTGATCCTGCCGTTATGGTGGCGCGATGATGATGCGGTTGAACCAACACCGCAACTTGAAACCCTCATCACAATCGCAACTGAATTCGATATGCCTTGCCATCTGGCCGTGATCCCGAAACTCGCGACCTCTGCCCTTGCCAAACGCATTTCAACAACCACGCAAATAATTCCCGTCGTACACGGGTGGGTGCATATCAGTCACGCACCAAAGGGGCAAAAAAACGCCGAGTTTGGCGCGTCCCGCCCTATTGAAGACTGTGCTACGGATGCAATTTACGGCTTACAACGCCTGACCGATCTATTTGGTGATCGGTTAAATCGTATGTTCGTGCCGCCGTGGAACCGCATCAATCCCGAACTTGGCGAGCATCTTGTGGCCGTTGGTTATAATAGTTTATCGACTTATACACCGCGCAAAAACCGATTTGCCGCCCCTGATCTGACCCAGATAAACACCCATCTTGACCCGATTGCATGGCGCGAAGATCGTTCATTGATTGCACCCGAAACGCTTGTAGCGCAAACGGTTGCAATGATGCGTGACCGTCGGTTGGGGCACGCTGACAATACCGAACCCTTCGGATTGCTGACCCATCACCTTGTGCATGATGATGCGATATGGGACTTCGTTAAACAATTTCTCACAATCATGCTAAAAGGGCCGGTTAAGCCTTTCCGCTAAACCTGCAGCCCAGTATACAAACCTAAAAGGAATACGACATGAGCCGTCTTGAAAGTATGATGCGCCGCCTGACCGCCCAGAAACTGGGGTTGGAATGGGCTGTGGAAATGACGGCTGGTCTTTCTGGCGATGCACTGGAAATCGGGCTTGGCAACGGGCGAAGCTATGATCACCTACGAGAGATCGCACCAGACCGCAGAATTTGGGTCATTGACCGTATATTGCAATGTCACCATACCTGCGTGCCACCCGCAGAAAATTTTCTGCAAGGCGAAGCGGGTGATATGCTGGGGCGTCTTGCTTCCGAGAACCGTAAAATTGTCGTGGCACATTATGATTGTGGCATGGGCGTAAAGGAAAAAGACGTAGCAGAAGCCGCCATGCTTAGCCCCTTGATTGCAGCAGTGATGGCCCCGAACGGTATCATTATTTCAGGCCAACCATTGGTTGGCATAACCCAAGTGAATGGGCCTGACGGGATTGCCCCTGATCGGTATTATTTTTATAAAACCTAAAAGGACAGTCGTGTGTTAGATATAAAAGACGCCAAAATTGCCGTGATTGGTTTGGGTTATGTTGGCCTGCCCTTGGCCGTGGAATTTGGGAAATCGCGCCAGACCGTGGGTTTCGACATCAATGAAACCCGTATTTCGCAGCTATACGCGGGACATGATAACACGCTGGAAACCGATGCTGCCGATCTGGATGCAGCGCAATATTTACAATTTACTAACACGTTGGCTGACTTGCGCGGTTGCAACGTTTATATCGTCACCGTTCCCACCCCGATTGATGCCTATAAACGCCCCGATTTAACTGCACTTCTTGCCGCATCGGATACTGTCGGGCAGGTTATATCCAAAGGTGATTTCGTGATCTTTGAAAGCACTGTTTATCCGGGGGCAACCGAAGACGATTGTATTCCCGTTATTGAAACCGCATCCAGCCTGACTTTCAACGTGGATTTTTTCGCAGGCTACAGCCCTGAACGCATCAACCCCGGAGATAAAACCCACCGCCTGCCTGACATTAAAAAGGTAACATCGGGATCAACACCGAATGCCGCACGCTTTGTCGATGAGCTTTACCGGACCATCATCATCGCCGGTACACATCTGGCCCCGTCAATTAAAGTTGCGGAAGCGGCCAAAGTGATCGAAAATACCCAGCGCGATGTGAATATCGCCCTGATCAATGAGCTGGCTCTGATTTTTAACAGGCTTGATATTGATACTATGGATGTACTGGAAGCGGCCCAAACCAAATGGAATTTCCTGCCCTTTCGCCCCGGACTTGTCGGCGGGCATTGTATCGGGGTCGACCCTTACTACCTGACCCATAAGGCACAACAAGTCGGCTATACACCCGAGGTGGTTCTGGCGGGTCGACGTATCAACGATGGTATGGGGGCCTATGTTGTATCCCGCGTTGTGCGCGAAATGATCAGCCGCGATATCTCTGTAAAGGGATCGAGGGCTTTGGTGATGGGGGCCACATTCAAGGAAAACTGCCCCGACACCCGTAATTCACGCGTGGTGGACATTATCGACGAATGCTGTGATTTTGGCATGCAGGTGGATGTGTATGACCCTTGGGTGACTGCCATGCCGGAAGTCGATTGCAACATTGATACGATCACTTGCCCCGAAATCGGGACTTATGACACAATTATTCTG
>Ga0209344_10005565_pt1 | contig 10806 bp, 6 predicted proteins | sample Cruoilmetagenom6_FD_187293 | JGI IMG/M metagenome (GOLD analysis project Ga0209344, IMG submission 187293) | Oil polluted marine microbial communities from Coal Oil Point, Santa Barbara, California, USA - Santa Barbara Oil Seep Sample 6 (SPAdes)... | ecosystem: Environmental > Aquatic > Marine >...
AAAATCACTTCAGCTCAAAGAATCCAAAAGTGCAGACAGGGTTTTGGTTAAGGGATATAACCAAAACAACACTTCCAACAAAACCATTACAATCAATTCTACTTACAGCAATGTTTCACTTCAATAAACATTATAGCGTGAGTTAAAATTACTTTACTAAGATAGTTTCATACTTTTCAATGATAAAAAAACCCCTTTCCAAAAAAATGAAAAGGGGCTAGCACGGTTGTGCTAAGAATTAGGGAGTCTGCTTATTGTTTCACCACTTTTAAATTTTCCACACTGCCATTGCTGGTTACCTTTACAAAGTAAACGCCGCTGGCCAAGCTTGAAAGATTCAATTCAGTTCGGGTCTCATTAAAGGTTACATTGGAAACCATTTGTCCCGTAACTGTATAAATACTTACAGCATCAATCGCTTCTTTTGAATTTAAATGAAGTGTGTTTTGAACCGGGTTTGGATAGAAGGACACTGTGTTTTGCGAAATATCCTGTGTGCCCAAAATTATACTATCGTCCAAATAAGCCATCCAACCTTCGGCGAATACTGGTGGGCCATTTACCCATCCCGCAACATAGTTTCCATTGTCAGATATTTTATAAGCGGTTCCCAATTTGCCATCGGCTGTGCCAATGGTTACCCCCAAATCTGAAAGGACATCTTTTAAAAATAGAGGTTGAGGTCCTAAATCGGGATGGTAGATAATCGCTTCCCTTACTTGAAAATCAACATCTTCATAACCTATTACGATACCATTGTCTGAAATGCTCGTGAAAGTTCCGCCATTGCCTTCTGGGGTATCGAAGGTTGTAAACGTAGCGGTATTTGAATCATAAATAAAAGGCTGGCCATCAAAATCGCCAACCATTACATTGGCACTGTTTATATCTACAATTGAATTCGTAATGAAAGTTGGTAGTTGACCATCAGGGATTAAAGTGATGTCGCCATCTTTATTGAAAAAAGCAGGGACCCTTAAAGTTCCCCCGCCATTTGGCTGATCTAACCAACCGCCCATAGTACCATCGTCGGTCACCGCATATCCGGTCAAGGTTTCGCCGTTAGGGTCAAAAACGTCAAATAGTTCTCCTGTATCGGTATCGTATAAAAAAGTACCAAAATCACAACAACCAATGGACATTTGGCCGGTTACATATTTGCTGTTTGGAGAAATGCCATAGGTCGTAAAACCTGATTCTGCCGGATTTGAAGCAGGAAACCAGCCAATCGGTGTCCATGTTCCGTTCTTTTTGACCGCGGGCTGCATAATGCCATTTGGCTCATCAAAATACATTTGGCCCGAAACATCGCCATTGTTGTTTATGGATGTAAGACCCGTAGCTTCGGGTTCCATATCAGTGAGTACATTGGTTGCAAAATCGTAATATTGGCTCGTGGTAACGCCTTGGCCGTTATCATTCACGTCATTGAAGCGCGTGAACATTTCCGTTTGCAATTTGAATTCTACCTGAGCCTCCATAGAAGCTACTCCCATAAGGAGACTCAGCGCGAAGATGCTTTTTACTAAAAAGGTAATTTTTTTCATTGTTAATTGTTTTTAAATAGATTTAGTTTAGAAGTCCGAAAGTAATTTTTTAAACACTATGATGAAAGAAAGAGTCTTTCGGAATTCGGAATTCCTATAGAATTAAAATTTTAAAATTATGATAATCAGCTTGGTGTAAAATTTTGAAGAAAGCGGAGGTTTTGGCTTATTACTTAGAAACTAAAACTTCAATTCCTGTTTAAGGGATTTTAGCGTCTTTTCTGAAGAAGAAATTAAACGGATCAGAAATACAATCACAACGACTATGACGAATATGAGAAGGGCTCGAAACAAGATATTTTTATTTTGAAGGTCTTCGACTTTTTTGGAGTTTACTTCTATTATATTTTGAATGGAACTGTCAATGGTCTTCCGTTCAGTTTTAATTATTTCTTTATGGATGGATAAGTTTTTGTCGTGGTATAGGGAATAGTTTTTTAAGTCATTTTCGGCTAAATAATTTTCGGCCAATGCGCGATAAATGGATCTATTAAGAATTTTATCTCCCACTTCTTCTGAATTTTGAAGTGCTTCTTCGAGCAGGTCGATGGCCATAAGGTTGTTGCCCTTTAGTGTATAAACCTCCGCAAGTCCTTTTTGGGCAAAAGCTATTAGGCTCTTGGCATTGTTTTTTTTGGCATAAGCTATTGCTTGCAGAAAACTAGCTTCCGCATCGTCTATTTTATTTGTAGTAATTAAGCAGTTTCCCTTATTGTAATAAGCAATACTCAGGTTTGAGTTTTTATTTACCTCGGGCGATATTTTCTGATAGGCTTCAATGGAGCGGTTAAAATAATCCAGAGCTGTCTCGCAACTCATCTGCTCTCTGTAAATAAACCCACGCACCAAATTGTTGAAACCCATGGCTTCCAATTTATTAGTGCTTTCCGGAAGTGACTCAAGTAATTTATAGGCTTCGTCCAAATAGGTCAAGGCTTTATCGTAAACATTCAATTCCTGGTACTGCCCGCCCACTCGGTTAAGAAGCCTTATTTTCAGTTTTATATTTTGGATTTTTGGCAGCATATCCATAGCATGGCGGGAATATTCCAACGACTTTTCGTATTCTCTTTTTGATGAATATGCCGTGGAAATGACAATGAGCGCACGCACTTTAATATCAGTTGTGGATTCGCTGTCATCAAATAACGCTTGCGCGGTTTCAATGGCCAGGTTCGGGTTTTCATAAATTTGGTTCGTTGCAAAATCAATAATGCTGTCTGCATTTTTTTGGGCCGAAAGCACTTGTGTGAAAAGAACAAAACTTCCGATCAAGAAATAGAAATTATATGTAATTATTCTTTTCATCATTAAAATACTAAGCCGCGGGGCTTTCTTGTTTGTTTTGCAATATGTTTATAAAGGTAGTGGGAGAAATTCCGGTGACTGATTTGAATACCGTGGCAAAAACACTATGGGACGAAAATCCGCTTTCTTTGGCCAAATAGCTTATTTTGTATTGTAAATATTGGGGATCATTCTTCAGCTTGTCCGTTATGTAATTAACCCGCAACTCGTTGATATAGGTATTAAAATTTTTTTGCTTGTGTGCGTTTATCAGTTCAGACAGGTATTTGGTATTGGTTTCAAACTGAAGTGCCATCCGCGAAAGCGAAATTTCCTTATTGATAAAATCCAATGAATTTTCAAACTCCTCCAATTTCACCAACAATTGTTCTTCTGTCTCTTTGGGAATGTTCAGGGTTTTAGAAGCATCAATTGCGGGCGGGGGGGGAGTTGTACTTGGTTCTTTCCTTTTTTCCAAATATCCTATAAATTTTCGGTACTGGTTTATCCGGGCTCGATACCTCAGTTTTGTGAATCCCCAAAACAGCAGTAGCAGCAACAGGATTCCGCCCAGAATAAACAGTTGCCATCTAGCATTGGCGCGAAACAAGGTGAATCTTTTTGTTTCATTACTGTTAAAAATATTATATGCCGTATTTACCGCATCATTTTCGGCATTGCCCACTGCGGTGCTTATTTCATCGGCTCTCTGATTGTAATTGTTGAACTCTTTTAAATTGTTGAGGGCCAAGTAATTTTCGGAAATAGCCTGGGCAACCTTGTATTGTTCGGGAAGATTGCTGAATTTTTGGGCAAGTAGCATCGCGGCGTTCAACGTGTCAATAGCTGTGGCATGTGCGTTCTTCAGAAAGAGAAACTCACCGTATTTGATAAGCGCTTTCATTTCCAGATAATTGCCGGATTTCTCTTTTTTGCTTTCGCGGAATGCACTTGAAAGATAGACTTCAGCAGAATCCAACTGGAATTTACGAAGGTAAATTTCGGCCAAATCGAGGTCAATATTTCCAATTTGAAAAGAATACTGCGAAGAAGTAATTTTTTTGAATTTGCTTTTTGCACTATAAAATTGGTCGGGGGCCGGAAGACTGTCCTTTTGGTTTTTTTCTAAACCATATTGAATAATCTTGCCCGTTACCCAATTTTGGGTATCGCTATCGGTATCTGCTTTTAATGAGTTTTTAGCCTTATCGCTATATTTTACGGCAAGCGAATTAATTTCAAGGTCCTTGAGTAATTTTGCAAGGAGAATATTAAGCTGGATTTGTATGCCACGATCACTTTTCAATTCTTCCTCAGAAAATTTCATCCCAATTTTTAAGGCTTGGTTATATTTTCCCTCTATATAAAAACCGCGGGTGAGAAGATAGGCCGCCTGTAGCATTTCTGCTGGCTGGCCAGATTTTTCCGAAATGTATTCCGCAATACGGATTGCTTCCTGTGGGTCTGAATAGAGCACTTCTTCTGCCTGGGCCAAAAGACCTGAGATATTGCTTTCCTGTGATATGGAAACACCCGAAAGCAGCAGTAACACTATTGTACAAAACCGATACATGAAACGAAACTATTTTTACACGGTAAAAGTAGTTACTAAGCAGGGAAAGCAGACAATTATTTTTGCTAAAATAGCAAGTTAGCAGTTATTGGGACTGTATGGAAATAAGAAGCCCCTTTCCAAAAAATGAAAAGGGGCTTGCACATAATGTGCATAGAAAAAGGGGAGTAAAATACGGATTTTTTTTTTTTAAACCGCTCCCTAATCCAAAACGAGGGCGGCTTATTCATAATCTAATTATTAACTATGAAAAAAATTACCTTTTTACTTTTAGTTTTTTACGATTTTGAAAGTTTCTGTTGCATTGTTTGCTGTTACCCTTGCAAAATAAATACCTGTTGAAAGTGCAGCCATATCTATTTCGCCGTGCATACTGTTAAGGTCCTTGTTTAATAACTGCTGTCCGTTGATATTGAAAATAACTACAGACGTAATTTCAGTTTTTGAAGTTATTTGCAAGACATCAGTTACAGGGTTTGGGTATAGTGCAACATGTTGCAACTGGTTGTCTTGCGTACCGAGAAGTTCGCAAGTTATCCCCAATTGAAAATTACCAGCTTTTGTGTCATCATAGCCTTCAATCATAATAATATAGGTGCTTGTTCCGTCAGATTCAAATGACAATTCGGGTTGATTAACACAAGAACTGTCGTTGAAAGCAATTTGGTTGGTCAATGTACAGTCACTATAAACCCTCACGGTAGTTGGAAAGTTGGTGTCAGGACCACAAGCATTTAGCGTAATGGTTTCTGCAGCTCCAGTTCCCGTGTATGAATAAAACACATCCGGTGAGGCATTTCCGCCAGAATTTGTAGCAAATATCGTAGAATTGGTAACCAAGTCGCCACAAGCCAATGGAATGGCATCGACGCAATCGTCGTTAGTGGGAACGCTTGGAAGTTGTACGCGATACGTAAACAAATCTCCCCAAGGGCCAATTGTAGGGTCATAGCCCCAACCTGTAATGTATTTTCCGTTGGAAGAAATAGAATTGGGAACCCATGCTGGGCTTGCAGTCATTGTATAACCCAAAGTTCCCGTTATAAAATCGTTAAAATCTTGTAAGCCGGCCGTTGGTGTCCAAATAAAGGGAACATTTGGATCAAAAGGACCAATTTGAAAATATCCAATAACAATACTTCCGTCGTGGTTAATGCCTGTTACGTTGCCTGTACTTCCAGAAGATAAGGTTCCAAGGGACATATATCCAGTGGCTTCGCTCCAAATCCATGGTTCGCCATTGTTTGCATAGTCTCCACGACCTCCAATCCAATTTCCATCTGCAGAGATAGCGCTGCACTCACCCAATTGATTATATTCATCTGTTGGATCTCCATTGGGGTCAACCAAGAGATATTCGTTTGGCAGCCAATTCCCGTTTGCATCTTTTCGCCATACAGCCGATTTCCAAGGGCCATTAAAATCCTGCCAACCTACAATTACATTTCCATCACCGCTTACGGCATTTGCTCTTGTGCTGCGGTTGATGTTTGTGTAAAGACTTCCCAAATCTACAAGTCCATCTGCGGCTGTCCAAGCGGTTGCGTGTACTGCCACTCCTGATTGTCCGGAAGTTGGTTCTACATAGGCACTGCCCACGACCGTATTGCCATCATCAGAAATATTATAGCCCGAGCTTAAATTGCCGTCCGCAGAATAATCAAAACTGCCAAGAACGGTCCATTCAGCGTTGGCGACATTGTACATAGATTGTATGGAAAAGATATTGGTTTCGGGTTCTTTTGTGAACAATACACCCTGTGAGCCAATAATAAAGCCTCTGCCATTTGGAGTAAACACAACTTCATACAATGCTTCGTTAAAGGTAGATGTGCCTAGATTGTTAATGGGCCAGGTATCGCCACCGTCTTCAGAGGCAAAGATTACTTCTGGAGTGCCGACCATTGTAACGTTGTCTGCGTCAAGCCACGCTACATCCCGCCAAAGGGGTGTTGGGCTGTTGGCAACGGTAATCGTTTGCCAGTTAGTACCACCATCTGTTGTTTTAAGGACCACATCATCACCAACGGCAATACCAGTATTGGAGTCGTAAAATTCAATTCCCAAAAGGAGTCCTCCGCCAGAATGTACAGAGGTCCAAGTAAGGCCATTATCAGTAGATTTTAGAATATCGCCTCCATTTGTAACCATAAAATAGATGTCTCCGTCAACATAGGTTAATTTGTAAGGAACCCCTGTTAGTCCAGAACCTTCTGTCCAAGTAGCCCCCCCATCGTTGGTGGTATATACGCCAACACCTGTATTGGTCTGTGCGGTAACAACGCCATTCCATTGATCCTTGAATTCGATACTTGTATAATACCAAACATCAGTGCCAGGGGTCTGGGTTGTCCAAGTATAGCCGCCATCGGTGGTTTTTGCGAAATAATTGCTCCACCCGCCAACGTAGCCAGTAGTTTGAGTAGGGAAACTCATAGCCTCAATACCTTGGTGTGCACCTGTCCATAGTTCGGTCCAAGTATCTCCACCATTATATGTAACTATTATTATTCCTGTACCATTATAGGTTGATGATTCACCAGCAGCAAAAGCCACAGAGCTTTGGTTTTCAGGAAATTCAATTCCCCTAAAAATATAATTGAAGCCTGTATTGGTTTTCACCCATTCGGTTGGGGCAGTGATCGTTTCATAAGATGTTCCGGAAAGCAGATTTCCATTACCAGAGAATCTTACAGCACCCCCAACTCCATTTCCAGGGGCAGCGCCGCCAATTTCTGTAAAATCATTGGTTTCTGGATTCCAAAGGGAATAAGGGCCTGATTGCTGTTCATATCCAGAAACAATACCGTTGTTGGAAACGCCTTGGGTTTCAAAAAAAGTAGGCTTCACCACAAATTGGGCCGAAGCACTTTCGATGCACAATCCAAATGCGCACACCATTAATAGAAGAATAATTTTTTTCATTGTAATAAAATTTTAATTGATTTTGTTTTATCTGAAGGCTAAAGTAGGTGGGTAAATACTATAATAAAAGGTGATACCTTTTGAAATTCGTGAATTTTAAAAGACTAAATCAAAATTAAAATACTATAAATCAACTATTTGTGGTGTGTATTGAAAATTTAGCTCGACAACGGAAGAAAGCGTTGAAAAACTAACTTTTTAACCTGTTTTCTAACTTTTTTAAATCCCTTTCCCAAACTATTACTGAGCGGATGAGTAAAAAAAGCGCAATTGTAATAATGATTATGAAGATGATTTGAAGGGGTCTGAAATAAGCTCGGAGCTGCTCAATTTCTTCCGCTTTGGTTTCAGTTAAAGAAATCAGGGATTGATTGATGGTTTTTCTTTCGGAAATTTTATTTGCCTTTTTTATCGCTACATATTTATTTTGATAAAGTATATAATTATCCCAATCGCCGAGAAAGAGGTAATTATTGGCAAGTCCTTCGTAAATTTCACGGTTTAGAACAAGATCGCCCACCTTACTTGATATTGCAAGGGCATCGATGAGCAGCGATAGAGCTTCTTTGTAGTTTCCATTTTGGGTCTCGGTTTCGGCTAATCCTTTTTCCCCAAAGGCAATTAGGCTTTTGGCATCTATTGTTTTGGCATGCTCAACGGATTTTAGGAAGCTTTCCTTTGCTTGTTCGGTCTTATTGAGTGATAACAAACAGTTTCCCTTGTTGTAATAAGATATACTCAGGTTAGCATTCATAATGGGTTGCTGTGCTATGGTCCTTTCATAAGCTATAATGGCACTGTCAAAGTATTTTAAGGCAATGTCGCAGTTTGTTTGTTTGCGGTAAATAAAGCCTCGTAAAATCGAATTATAACCCAGATATTTCTGAATTGAATCCGGTGTTGGATATTTTTCAATTAAAATAAGCGATTCATCAAGATATTCCAGGGATTTGTCATAAATCTGCAACTCTTGGTAATGTGCGCCAATCCGATTGAGGATGCTTATTTTAAGCAACTCATCATCTATCTTCGGGATAAGTTCGTTAATCTGAAAAATATATTCTGAGGCTTTTTCATAATCTCTCTTTGAAGAATATGCTACTGAAATGACTAGCAAGGAATTAATTTTGTTCCGAACGGTAATTTTTTGGTTGTTCAGAGCTTCTTGGGAAAGTGAGATAGCTTCTTCTGGGTTTTCGTACACCTGCTTATTGGCTATTTTCAAAATACTATCCACATCTTTTTGTGAATGCACCATTTGCACAAAGAAGAAAAATCCTGCCAAGAAAAACAGGGCGCTATGTTTATTCCACTTCTTCATAAACAGCTTTGGTTGATTTTTTTGAGCTTTTCAATAGATCGATAAAAACGGTTGGGGGAATTCCAGTAACTGCCTTAAAAACAGTGGCAAAACTACTATGTGAAGAAAAACCGCTCTCTTCGGCCAAATAGCTTATTTTATATTGCAGATAGGTGCTATTGCTTTTTAGTTTGTCTATGATGTAATTGATTCGAAGTTCATTGATATAACTGTTGAAATTTTTTCCTTTATGGGAATTTATCACTTCCGAAAGGTATTTGGTGTTCGTGTCAAAATTTGCTGCCAGTGATGCCAAGGACATATCCTGTTTGGTAAACTGTTTTGATTTTTCAAACTGTGCCAATTTGCTTACCAACGCATCTTCCGTTTCCCGAGGAATGTTTAGGCCTTTTGAAATTTCTTTTATAGGAAGGGTTTCTGTGGGTTTTTGTCTGTTTTCAAAATAGGTTAAAAAACGATTGTATTGCCTGGCCCTGTTTCGGTAACGAAATCGAAGGAGAAGCCAGGTAAATATAATTACAACTAGAATTGCCGACAATACCAACAAGTTTCTCGTGAACATTTTCTTCAAACTGTCCCTTTTAGTTGTATTGTTTTCGTTTACATAATTGTAAATGGCATTTACTGCTTGGTCTTCCGTTGTTTCTATAGCATCGTCCAATTGTTGTGCTGTTTTTTTATACGAATAAAACTGCGGAGTGTCCTTTAGAGCCAAATAAACGGAAGATAGATTTTCTGAAATCTGGGATTGGTAATTTTTGTTTTGGAACTGTGTTGCAATTTGCAAGGCAGTGTGGTACGATTCAATAGATTTGGAGTAGTCCTGTTTCAGAAAATATAATTCACCCAATTGGTTTAGCACCACCAATTTTAAGTAATTATTGGGGTATTCGTCCACTGTTTTTTCAAGGAGGGCCTCAAAATGTTTTTGCGAGGCATTTATGTTGTAAACCTTTGCATAAAGGGTTGCCATGGTTGCGTTGTTTTCGTTTGCCATGGTTTTATCGGGAATTTTCTCAAAAAAAGTATTTGCCAGATTAAAATTTTCCAAGGCTTGTTGCCAGTTGTCTTGTTCCATTTCTTTATATGCGGTTAACAGTGCCTTTCCGCCTTTAAGATAAAGAGAGATTGTTTCCGTGTTCGGGGTTGAGGCCAAAACACTTATATTCCCGTAATATCGCTCCGCCACTTTATTGAGGCCCAAATCGTATAATAGAGGAATGGAGGCAACCGTCGCCTTTAATTGTAAAGGAATGGCTTCAATTGATTCTGCAATTATTTTTGCTTCAACCCCTGCTTTTACGGCATTTTCAAATTCGCCTTTTATATAATAGGCAGTAGTATTAAGCAGGTTTGCCTGGATTAATTGGTTGGCGTTTTTTGAATTTTGCAGTACGTGGTTTGCTATTTTGATGGCTTCTTCGGGCTGGGTATATAGAACCGCTTCGGCATTCGCTAACATATCTTTATAATCGCTATCGTCCTGGGCAGAGGCAACTACACCAGCCAGGAACATCAAAAACATATAAAAAATAGAGCGCATGTTTTAACAAGGTATCAATGCCACAAGATACATAAAGTTAAATTTTCAGCAGAATTTAGAAATCTATTTTTAAATTAAAAAAACCCTGTTTGCACTATGCAAACAAGGTTTCTTAAAATAATTTTATCGGATCGCTCTAAAAACTATTATCCTCTTTTCATCACAATTTCCATGTTTTTATATTCTCCACCCCCTTGAGCGGTCTCAAACATTTCCATTTTTCGGGTATTTTCATCTATTATGGTATACACTTGTTTCATCTGTTTTTCTTTCCCTGTCATAGGGTCTACCATCGTGCCTGTAAGTGTTGTGGATTTACTGGCCTCATCATATTTGCCTCGCATTACGGATAAACCAGTGCCCATATTGTCAATCCAAGTGGAAATGTATTCATTGGTGGCATTATCATAAGCCAAAGTGCCTCTTCCCTCAAAAGGCATTCCCATCATTTCGCCCGTAGTGGTACTAACTTGATAGCGACCGCCCATTATCATTTTTACTTCTTCGGTTGCAGTTGCTTTTTCTGGGGGCGCATCAGGTCCCATCCAAAAAGTGAGTTCATCATTCCATTTGCCTTCCTCGGCAGCCATTCTTTTGTGGGGCTCACCGG
>Ga0209344_10005566_pt1 | contig 10805 bp, 7 predicted proteins | sample Cruoilmetagenom6_FD_187293 | JGI IMG/M metagenome (GOLD analysis project Ga0209344, IMG submission 187293) | Oil polluted marine microbial communities from Coal Oil Point, Santa Barbara, California, USA - Santa Barbara Oil Seep Sample 6 (SPAdes)... | ecosystem: Environmental > Aquatic > Marine >...
GGCTGATTTTGTCATCATCGGATCCGGTTCCGCTGGCAGCGCATTGGCATACCGATTGTCTGAGGACGGTAAGAATTCTGTGCTGGTGCTGGAATTTGGCGGGTCAGATATTGGCCCCTTCATCCAGATGCCGGGCGCCCTTTCGTTTCCGATGAATATGGGAATGTATGATTGGGGTTATAAATCTGAACCGGAACCTGCGCTGAATAACCGTGAACTGGTTTGCCCAAGAGGCAAGGTCGTTGGCGGTTCGTCTTCGATAAATGGCATGGTCTATGTACGGGGTCACGCGCGTGATTTTGATCACTGGGCGGAAAAAGGCGCAACCGGGTGGAGTTACGCTGACGTGCTGCCGTATTTCAAACGCATGGAAAATTGGGATAGCGGCGGTCACGGTGGCGATGTGGACTGGCGCGGATCAGACGGCCCCTTGTACGTAAAACGGGGTCGGCGTGAAAACCCGCTATACCAAGCGTTCGTGGATGCTGGCAATCAGGCCGGGTTTGAATTGACGGATGATTACAACGGCCAAAAACAAGAAGGCTTCGGCCCGATGGATGCGACCATCCACAACGGACGTCGCTGGTCTGCTGCAAACGCTTATCTGAAGCCCGCGCTGAAGCGGCCTAACATTGAACTTGTGCGATGTTTTGCGCGCCGAGTGGTCATCGAAGACGGGAATGCCACTGGGGTAGAAGTGGAACGGAATGGGAAACGTCAGGTTATCCGCGCCCGGCGCGAAGTGGTTATTGCTGCCAGTTCAATCAATTCACCAACAATTCTTATGTTGTCAGGTATTGGCCCTGGTGCTCATTTGGCCGAACACGGAATAGACGTGGTTGCTGACCGCCCCGGTGTCGGGGCCAATCTGATGGACCATCTTGAAGTATATATTCAACAGACCAGCATCCAGCCGATTACCCTGTACAAACACTGGAACCTGATCGGAAAAGGGCGGGCAGGGTTGCACTGGTTGTTAAATCGGGGTGGGCTTGGCGCATCAAACCATTTTGAAAGTGCAGGCTTCATCCGATCCGCTGCAGGGGTGGAGTATCCGGACATCCAGTTTCACTTTTTGCCAATTGCGGTGCGTTATGATGGGCGGGTAGCGGCAAAAAGCCATGGCTATCAGGCGCACGTAGGACCAATGCGCGCGGCATCACGCGGGGCTGTTACTTTAGCTTCATCTGATCCGAACGATAAACCAGTGATCCGTTTCAATTACATGTCAGAAGAACAGGACTGGATTGATTTTCGCCACTGCGTAAGGGTCACCCGTGAAATCTTGGGGCAAGATGCATTTACCCCATATAGGGGCGAAGAAATCCAGCCCGGCGAAAGGGTTCAAAGCGACGATGAGATTGATGACTTTTTGCGCGAACACGCTGAAAGTGCGTTCCATCCATGTGGAACCTGCCGCATGGGCCCCGCGGATGATTTAGCCAGTGTCGTGGATCCCGAGGGGCGGGTAATTGGGGTGGACAAACTACGAGTGTCAGATTCATCCATTTTTCCACGAATAACAAATGGGAATCTCAACGCACCGTCGATCATGGTTGGGGAAAAAATAGCAGATAGTATTCTAGGGAAAGTTCCGCCTGCGCGTGAAAACGTGCAGGCATGGATCAATCCCAGATGGGAGATTTCTGATCGGTAATAAAATTAGGCAAATCCATTTTTGCGCGTATTGTGATCAGGAAGAATCGGTGGGCCAGCGTTATGGCCCCGAAATAAAAGGGAGAAAATAAGAATGTCCAAGGAACTTGATTATCTTAGTAAACGTGTTGTTAGCGGTCTGATGGACCGTCGCGCTTTCATGGGCCGCGCTGCTGCACTGGGCGTTTCGGCGTCAATGGCGACAGGGATCATGGCACACGCCGCGTCCCACGCCAGCCCGGTTAAGGGCGGCACGCTGAAGGCTGGCATGCAGGGTGGTGAAAGCACAAACAGCTTGGATCCGGCGACTTGGGCCTCTGACGTACCACTTAACTATGGCCGGACCTGGGCCGATACGCTGGTTGAAGTAGATAGCAACGGTCAGGTCGAAATGCGGCTGGCCGAAAGTGTCGAAGCTTCCGCAGATGCTAAAACATGGAACTTCAAAATCCGCGAAGGTGTTGAATTCCACAATGGCAAAACGATGACGCCTGCGGATGTTGTTGCAACACTTGAACGCCATTCGGATGAAAATTCCAAGTCTGGTGCATTGGGAATTGTTCAAGGCATCGAAAGCATGGCTGTAGATGGTCAGAACGTGGTATTAACGCTGACCTCTGCAAATGCCGATCTTCCCTATCTGATGGCAGATTATCACCTGATGATCCAACCAAATGGTGGTAAAGATGATCCAACCGCTGGCATCGGAACCGGTGGTTACAAAGTCGTAGAAAACCAACCTGGTGTTCGCCACGTGGGTGAACGATTTGCTAACTACTGGGACGGGGATAACCGGTGTCACGCAAATACTGTTGAGCTTACAGTGATCAATGATGCAACAGCCCGACTTGCGGCGTTGCAGTCTGGTCAAGTTCATATGATCAACAGGATCGAACCTAAAGTAGTAGATTTGGTCAAACGAGTTCCCGGCGTGACTGTTCAAAACGTCGCTGGCCGTGGCCACTATGTATTCATAATGCACGTGAATACCGCACCGTTTGACAATCTCGACCTGCGACTTGCGCTGAAATACGCGATCAATCGTCAGGAAATGGTAGACAAAATTCTGCAGGGGTATGGGTCTGTCGGCAATGATTTCCCAATCAATGCTTCGTACCCGTTCTTTTCAGATGATATCGAGCAAAGAGTCTACGATCCGGACAAGGCGGCGTTTCACTATAAAAAGTCCGGCCATGAGGGTTCAGTTCTTTTGCGTACATCCGATGTGGCATTTCCGGGTGCAGTGGATGCTTCACAGCTATTCGAACAAAGCGCAGCGGCCGCTGGTATCCAGCTGGAAATTAAGCGGGAACCCGGTGACGGCTATTGGTCGGAAGTCTGGAACAAGCAGCCATTCTCAGCGTCATATTGGGGTGGGCGTCCGGTCCAGGATCAGATGTATTCGACCGCGTATCTATCAACAGCGGATTGGAATGACACAAAATTCTTCCGCGATGATTTTGACAAGATAATCATCGAGGCGCGCGCCGAACTGGACGATGTCAAACGTAAGGAACTTTATCGCGCAGCGGCCGTAATGGTGCGTGACGAAGGCGGGCTTATCCTACCAATGTTTAACGACTTTATCGACGCTACAGGTGATAAGGTTGGTGGTTGGGCCGCAGATCCGAATGGCGGCATGATGAATGACAAGGCACTAATTAAGTGTTGGTTGGCGTAAATAGTCATGTCTTCATTAGGTAAATTATTGGTCCAGCGCATCGCGCTGGGCCTGTTGCTACTGCTCGCTGTCTCAGCCTTGATTTTTGCGGGAACCCAAATCCTGCCGGGCGATGTTGCACAAAGCATTCTTGGCCAATCGGCCACACCCACTGCTCTTGCAAACCTGCGCGAAGAACTTGGCCTGAATGAACCTGCGATTGTCAGATACTTCGGCTGGCTTGGCGGCGTTGTGACAGGCGATCTGGGGACTGCCCTTTCAAACGGTCAGGATATTGGACCACAAATTGGTAAGCGCCTTGGCAACACGATGTTTTTAGCCGCTTGCGCTGCTGTTGTCGCCGTTCCGCTGGCAATATTTCTGGGACTGGTAGCGGTGCGTTATCGCAACCGCTGGCCCGACAAAGTTATATCCGGTCTGACATTGGCATCCATTTCGCTACCCGAATTTTTTATTGGATACGTGTTGATCTATTTTTTTGCTGTCAAATTTCGCTGGTTTCCCTCGGTTGCCACAGTTTACGACAGCATGAGCTTTATTGAAAAGCTGAATTCAATAGCATTACCCGTGACAGTTCTGACGCTGGTGGTTTTGGCGCATATGATGCGCATGACCCGCGCCGCAATCCTGAATGTCATGCAATCCGCATATATCGAAACGGCCGAGCTAAAAGGCCTGTCAGCATTCAATGTGATTTTCAAACATGCTTTTCCTAACGCCATTTCACCAATTGTGAACGTGGTGATGCTGAACCTTGCCTATCTGGTAGTCGGTATCGTTGTTGTTGAAGTTATCTTTGTTTATCCGGGTATGGGGCAATACCTGGTTGATCATGTTGCGAAAAGAGATGTGCCAGTAGTGCAGGCCTGCGGCCTGATATTTGCAGGTGTATTTATTGGCTTGAATTTGGTTGCCGATGTCGTTGCCATTTTATCCAATCCCAGACTGAGGCACCCTAAATGAGAATTCCGTTATCAGCCTTAGTCGGCATCATAATGACCGGGTCATTTTTCCTTATTGCCTTGTTTGCACCGCTTGTCGCACCATACGGACTTGCAGAAATTGTAGGTGACGTGTGGGAACCGCGCTCTGCCGAACATTGGTTGGGAACCGATAATATCGGGCGCGACCTGTTGAGCCGGATGATCTATGGTGGGCGCACCACGATATTCATCGCCACGGCAGCCACGGCCCTGTCTTTCATACTCGGTTCCATTCTGGGGCTGACGGCGGCGGTTCTTGGAGGGTGGATTGACCAGGCGATGTCACGTGGGGTCGATCTGATCATGGCGATACCTTCGCTAATTTTTGCTTTGGTTGTGCTTTCAGTGATGCCTGTGACTACATTCGTATTGATTGTTGTCATGGGATTATTGGACAGTACACGCGTGTTTCGCCTGTCTCGGGCAGTCGCGGTTGACATCAATGTGATGGATTTTGTGGAAGCCGCCAAATTGCGCGGGGAAAAACTAAAATGGATTATCTTCCGCGAAATTCTGCCGAATGCCTTGTCACCGCTCGTGGCGGAACTGGGCCTGCGGTTTATATTTGCCGTGTTGTTCCTATCTACGTTGTCATTTCTGGGGCTGGGTGTTCAGCCACCAGCATCCGACTGGGGTGGAATGGTGAAGGAAAACAAAGAAGGTATCGTTTTTGGCATTGGGGCTGCTTTGGTTCCTGCTGCAGCGATTTCGATACTAGCTATTTCGGTTAATCTGGTGGCGGACTGGGTGCTCAACCGCACCTCTGATCTGAAAGGGGGCCGGGGCGGCTAAGAACATGGCAAATAACAAAGATTTCCTTGATATTCGCAACCTGAAGATTGAAGCAACGGTTTTTCCTGATGGTGAACCGGCACAAAACCTTGAGATTGTCGGGGACGTCTCGCTGACCCTTGAAAAGGGGAAAGTGCTGGGATTGATCGGTGAATCGGGTGCCGGAAAATCCACAATCGGGTTGGCCTCAATGGGGTACGGACGCGGTACGATCCGTCTGAGTGGGCAGGTGTTTTTGAATGGGCGCGACATCCTAAAGGGTGGTGTAAAGGGGTTCCGGGAACTGCGTGGTAAGGAAGTGACCTATGTATCGCAATCCGCTGCGGCATCGTTCAATCCCGCCAAACGCCTAATGGAGCAAATCATAGAGGCTGGTCTGGAACATGGCGTCGGGACCAAGGCTGAACTGGAAAAACGCGCAGTGCGCCTGTTTGGTGAACTGAATCTGCCGGACCCGGAAAATATTGGTTCTCGCTTCCCCCACCAGGTGTCTGGTGGCCAGTTGCAGCGTGCGATGACCGTAATGGCGCTGGTGCCTGAACCGGATTTGATCATCTTTGATGAACCGACAACCGCATTGGATGTAACGACGCAAATCGATGTTTTGGCCGCGATTAAAAAAGCCATCCGTAACACTGGGGTGGCCGCGTTGTATATTACCCATGATCTGGCCGTCGTTGCGCAAGTATCTGACGAAATCATGGTGCTCCGGGCAGGCGCCAAAATTGAACGCAATACCGCCGAGGCGATCATAACCACACCACAAGAAGATTATACCAAAGCACTTGTATCGGTGCGCTCCATTGAGCACGAGGAAAAGAAACCCACGGACAAACCAGTACTGTCAGCGCGCAATATATCGGCGGCCTACGGCAATAAGGTTCAGGTTTTGACCGATGTAACAGTTGAGGTGCATCCCGGGCAGACTCTGGCTGTTGTGGGTGAAAGTGGTTCCGGAAAATCAACGCTTGCGCGGGTTGTTACCGGGCTGTTGCCACCGTTTCAGGGAGAGGTCCTTTTTGGTGATAAACCTCTTAGTCGGGCGCTGGAAGGCCGGAGTAAAGAAGATTTGCGCCAGTTACAGATGATTTATCAGATGGCTGATACGGCAATGAACCCGCGCCAGACCGTCGGCACCATAATTGGGCGGCCACTGGAATTTTACTTTGACATCAGAGGGTCTGAAAAACGTAAGAAGATCATCGAGTTGCTGGATGAAATCGAACTGGGCGTCGAATTTATTGACCGTTATCCGGCAGAACTTTCAGGGGGGCAAAAACAACGTGTATGCATAGCGCGCTCGCTTGCGGCTAAACCCAAACTGATAATCTGTGATGAGGTTACAAGCGCCCTTGATCCGTTGGTTGCTGATGGAATTCTGAAACTACTGCTACGTTTGCAGAAATCTGAAGATGTGGCGTATCTGTTCATCACTCATGATCTGGCCACGGTAAAAGCGATTGCTGACAGTATTGCGGTGATGTTTCAGGGTAAGTTAGTCCGTTACGGCCCAAAAAGTGAGGTCCTGGCACCGCCATATGATGATTATACTGACCTGCTTCTAAGTTCAGTGCCCGAAATGAAAATCGGCTGGCTGGAAGAAGTTTTGGCAAGTCGAAAAATGGAAAGTGCCGGCAACTAATTCGGTGTTGCTGAATAGAGGTGCCTTGCGGCACCACGATTTCTCGCCCTTCGGGCAATTTGCGCTCCGCGCGGGGATATATATAGGATAAAGAAATATCTTTACTTTTTCATTGTATAAATACTCTCGCCGAAGGCGTTATTTGTTCCCAAAAAAGCGCGGCGCAGAATTTGAAAGCGCGCGGCCTGTCAGATAAACCGGGTTGTAGATAGCAATAAATTCAATCCAGTTTATTGACTATGGAAGCAGGTTGCTTGACCCCCCGCCAATTCCCGCCCATTACCCCCCAATGACCGACCTGACACACATCCGCAATTTTTCGATCGTCGCCCACATTGACCACGGGAAATCCACGCTGGCCGATCGCCTGATCCAGCTAACCGGCACTGTTGCTGAACGCGACATGAAGGCGCAAATTCTGGATAGTATGGATATCGAACGCGAACGCGGGATTACTATTAAGGCCAACTCGGTGCGCATAGAATATCCGGCAAGGGATGGGCAAACCTATATTCTTAATCTGATCGACACCCCAGGCCATGTGGATTTTGCTTATGAAGTATCCCGTTCCATGCGAGCCGTTGAAGGTTCACTATTAGTTGTGGACGCGTCCCAGGGGGTTGAGGCGCAGACGCTGGCCAACGTCTATCAGGCGATTGACGCGGATCATGAGATTGTACCGGTCCTTAATAAGGTTGACCTGCCCGCCGCCGAGCCTGACCGGGTACGGACTCAGATCGAGGATGTGATTGGAATTGATGCAACCGACGCTGTGGAAATCTCGGCCAAAACCGGCCTTGGTATCCCGGACGTGCTGGAAGCCATTGTAACGCGCCTGCCCGCCCCGACCGGGGATAGTGATGCACCACTAAAGGCGATGCTGGTAGATAGCTGGTATGATGCTTACCTTGGTGTGGTGGTGATGATCCGGGTGATGGATGGTATCATCCGCAAGGGCGACCGTATCAAGATGATGCAGACAGGTGCGGTTTACGGTGTTGACCGTTTGGCCGTTCTGAAACCCGAAATGCAGGATATCAAATCGCTCGGCCCCGGTGAAATTGGCGTTTTCACGGCAAGCATCAAACAGGTCCGTGACACGCGCGTCGGCGACACCATCACCAGCGAAAAACAAGGTACCAGCGAACCATTGCCTGGCTTCAAACCTGCGCAACCCGTTGTTTTCTGTGGCTTGTTCCCGGTAGACAACGCAGAATTTGAAGACCTTCGTGACGCCATCGATAAACTTGCCCTCAATGACGCCTCCTTCACTTCGGAAATGGAAACCAGCGCTGCGCTTGGTTTTGGTTTTCGCTGCGGCTTTCTTGGATTGCTGCATCTGGAAGTCATCCGCGACCGCCTGGAACGCGAATACGATATTGAACTGATCACCACCGCGCCGTCGGTGATCTACAACATCTTTATGCGTGACGGGGCAATGATTGAACTGCACAACCCCGCGGATATGCCCGATCCGACCCATGTGGATCATATTGAAGAACCCCGGATCAAAGCCACGATCCTTGTGCCCGATGAATACCTGGGCGACGTACTGAAGCTGTGTCAGGATCGGCGCGGTATCCAGATTGATCTGACCTATGCGGGCAGCCGCGCGATGGTTGTTTATGACCTGCCGCTAAACGAAGTTGTGTTTGATTTCTATGATCGCCTGAAATCGGTGACCAAGGGCTATGCCAGCTTCGACTACCAACTAATCGGGTATCGCGAAGATTTCCTGGTCAAGATGAGCATCCTTGTGAACGACGAACCGGTTGATGCGCTGTCGATGATGGTGCACCGGGACCGGGCCGAGGCACGCGGCCGTCTGATGTGCGAAAAACTAAAAGATCTGATCCCGCGCCATATGTTCAAAATCCCCGTGCAGGCCGCCATCGGCGGGCGCATCATTGCGCGCGAAACCATCGCCGCCATGCGTAAGGACGTCACCGCAAAATGCTACGGAGGCGACGCCACGCGCAAGAAGAAGCTGCTGGAAAAGCAGAAGAAAGGAAAGAAGCGGATGCGCGAGTTTGGCCGCGTGAGCATTCCGCAGGAAGCGTTTATAAATGCGCTGAAGATGGATGGTTAGAATAGTTTTCTTGTTTCTATTTCGGAAGTTTCCTCAACCGCCGACAGGAAATTTTTTAAATCGCCTGAAACTTCAAAGACAGTTGGGTCTAACGAGATGCGGCCCGCTGAAACATTTTTTTCTAAAAAAGTGCCAATTATTGTATTTAAAAAGGGATTTTTTCCTCCCAAGAGCGTCTTAATAAAATTTGAAAACCCCATCGGTGAAAAAGTGCGGCTTCCCCGCGCACTCTTTTTTCTTGCGCTGTTCAACGAAAGTTTTTTCATCGCTTGAAAAAGAACGCGTCGATCAAACGCAGCTCGCAACCACCCCGGTGTTCCGCCCGTTCGCGGCTGAAACCGTACCCCGTACAGCTTCCAAGATGCCGCTTACCCCACTTTAGAACAGTCCGTCGTCGCCATTTTTCTGTTCCATCACCTCATCGGCAATTAACGCACCCGCACCACCAACCACGACTGCGGTGCATCCGGAAATTCCTGCACTCGCTATCACCAGCGCAAAAAGCAACCAAAATTTAAGTTTCATATATTGTCCTCCTGCGTACAAACTAGCGTGGATTTTTGTAATTACCACACTGATCGGGCAGGTTCCTGAGGTTGTGTCGGGGTTCGCAACGAGCCTGTGATGCCTGCACCATACTCTTGCCCCAATCACGCGCTAATTTTCCCCTAATCAAGGAGGGCCGCCTATGCAAAAACTCCTCATCGCTGCGATCCTTTTTGGGGCAGCCTATTATGGTGCATCCGAATATGGTGGAATGTCCGGGTTGCGTATGTCGTCGGGTTCCGGCGGCGGCACATCTGGCTTTTCGGGCGCCAGAGGCAGTGTCAACGGTGCCGTCACAAGTGCGGCGGGACGGATATCAAACTAGCAACCGCGAGAACTGATTGCCCCGACTAAGGCTTGAATACGGCATAATCCGTCGCGCCGTTCCAATTTGTCGCACCCACCTACCAACCCCCTGTGCCGTATGTACTATTTGGCTTATCCACAGAAAATACACAGGGATATCAACAGGTTATCCCCAGAGAATTTTCACACAACCGGATTTTTTTCTTGCGAGACTCAGATCCATTTGTAAATCTGTCTTTACTGCAAAAGTTCTTCGGAACCAGAGCGGTACGCAAAGGCCCCTTAGGAGCTGGAGTGATTTGAAAAAGTTCTTCGGAACCCGATCAGATTGTGAAAGTTTTTGGGATGCAGCAATATTGTTAAGGTTCTTAGAACCAAGACGAAACGGCAGTTTCACAAGGGTCTGAGCAATCCATGAAAAGGATCTTCGGAAACTTTGAGTGGGTGCAGAGGTTCTTCGGAACCCGAGCAACTGAACAAAAAAGCCCTTCGGGGTGGACAGGTTCAGGAAAGCGTCAGGGTGTGTCGCAAGGCACAATGCGAGGACCGCGTCTGAGCACCTGGCGCTTTTTCCTGTTTTGCACCCAAAATTTTACCACCATTCTATATAAGAAACGGGGCTCGTCTGCCTAAGCAATCGAACCCCGCCGTCAGTCAATGCATTACCGCGTCTAAGCACCTGTGCGCGGACTGATACATGGCGTTTGATCACAAATCAACTAAATGTCGCGCGATATTTCAACAAATCCGCAACATTTGCGAATAGTCCTATAGATATAGCGGAACGTGGCCTAAATTGGGGTATAGCTATGTTTGCAGCACACCAGCAATTTTGTGAGAGGGTGCAGCCTAAACGGTCACTGTGTCTTCATCGCGAACACCCCGTCGCCCGCTTGAACCAAATGGATACATCACCTCAACGGAGGCAGAGGAGGGATTCTATGAAAACACGAATGTATTGGTTAAACTCGTTTGAGATGAACCAAACAGTTCCCGGTAAGTCCGTGGCGGTTCTGACCTGCCACTGAATTTTCATCCGACTTGAACCAGAGCCTTTCCAGTTGATACGCCCACAGGCGCGGGATTAGCAACCGACTGCTTCGCGGAGCT
>Ga0209344_10005567_pt1 | contig 10803 bp, 9 predicted proteins | sample Cruoilmetagenom6_FD_187293 | JGI IMG/M metagenome (GOLD analysis project Ga0209344, IMG submission 187293) | Oil polluted marine microbial communities from Coal Oil Point, Santa Barbara, California, USA - Santa Barbara Oil Seep Sample 6 (SPAdes)... | ecosystem: Environmental > Aquatic > Marine >...
TGGAACCTGAAGACGTACTTTGCGGATCATAGAAGTGATTTAAATGCCAGTTATCACTGTACTTTCCTCCTACACGGAACAAATCGGGACCTGTTCGCTTACTACCCCATAAGAAAGGGTGATCATACACATACTCTCCAGATTTTGAATATTCACCATAACGTTCTACTTCACTTCGGAAGGGACGAATCATTTGCGAGTGACATCCAACACAACCTTCACGAATATAAATATCACGCCCTTCCAATTCTAAAGGGGTATATGGCTTTACCGTTGAGATTACCGGCACATACTCTTCAACCATCAAGGACGGAACGATCTGAACCATTCCTCCAATTAGGATCGCGATAGTAGCATAGATCGTTAACTTCACAGGACGTCTTTCTAACCAAGTATGGTAGCCTTCTTTAGCCGTACGTTTTCTTGTAACACGCTCTAGCGGAGCTGCTTCGGCAAGCTCATCAGTAACTTTACTACCTTGTCGTACCGTTTGAATTACGTTATACAACATGATAAAGGCTCCAATAATAAATAAAGATCCACCAATTGCTCTCATCCAGTACATTGGGATGATCTCATTGAGTGTTTCTAAAAAGTTTCCGTAGGTCAATGTTCCATCCGGATTGAATTGCTTCCACATTGAAGCTTGTACAAATCCAGCTACGTACATAGGAAGTGCATACATGATGATTCCGAGCGTACCTACCCAGAAATGGGCATTAGCGAGCTTGATGGACCATAATTTGGTTTTGAACAGACGTGGAACCAACCAATAAATCATTCCGAAGGTTAAGAAACCATTCCAACCTAAGGCACCTACGTGCACGTGCGCAATGATCCAATCACTAAAGTGAGCAATGGCGTTTACATTTTTCAACGAGAGCATAGGTCCTTCAAACGTTGCCATACCATAACAAGTAATGGCGACAACCATAAATTTTAAAACAGGATCGGTTCGCACCTTATCCCAGGCACCACGAAGCGTCAATAATCCATTGATCATACCACCCCAAGATGGTGCGATCAACATAATAGAGAACGCTACGCCTAGGTTTTGCGCCCATTCTGGTAATGACGAATACAATAAATGGTGTGGTCCAGCCCAGATATATATAAATATCAACGACCAAAAGTGTACAATTGAGAGTCGGTATGAATATACTGGACGATCAGCGGCCTTAGGAACAAAGTAGTACATCAATCCCAAGAACGGTGTTGTCAAGAAAAAGGCTACGGCATTATGACCGTACCACCATTGTACCAATGCATCTTGTACTCCTGCATAGGCAGAATAACTTTTTAAAGCACTAACCGGCAGTTCAATACTATTGACAATATGCAAAACAGCAACCGTTACAAAAGTTGCTAAATAAAACCATATTGCTACATACAAATGACGTTGTCTTCTTTTGATCATCGTACCAATGAGGTTTGCACCAAATGCAACCCAAATTACAGCAATAGCGATGTCAAACGGCCATTCTAATTCGGCATACTCTTTTGAAGTTGTATAGCCCAGTGGTAGCGTAATAGCAGCTCCCACAATAATGGCTTGCCAACCCCAAAAATTCAGGTTGCTCAACCAGTCTTTCCACATACGAGCTTTTAGCAATCGTTGCGTAGAATAATAAACTCCCGCAAAGATGGCATTACCTACAAAGGCGAAAATGACCGCATTGGTGTGTAACGGACGTAAACGCCCAAAACTCAACCAAGAAATACCGTCGGTAACATTTGGAAATAAGAACATAAAGGCGAGTAGCAGTCCGACAGACATACCGATGATACCCCAAAAAATGGTGGCATTGACAAACTTCTTTACGATCTTGTTATCGTAATAAAATTGTTCTGTTTGCATAATATAACTAGTTATTTGATTGGTTCAAAACGGTTGATTTTTTCTCTTCGGAAGCTGGTTTTTCTTTGACTAACTCGTCTTCAAAAAGCATCCGTACCGAAGGGGTATAGGTATCGTCATATTGACCTTTTCTAACAGAAACAACAAAGGCTATAAAAAATACAACAGCAACAAAAACGCTAATTGTAAGAAGCAAATAAATGATACTCATACCTACCTGAATTAAAAATGTAAATTTAATCTGACGGTCTCGGAGAAAAGATGACTTTTGTCAGTTCTTCACTCTTTTTTGACCTTACTTTTGTTTTTTCTTTTTTGATACGACTTCCTAAAAAATAGGTCGCCAAGGTGGTAAACACCACAATACTTATAGAACTTAAAGGCATTAAAATAGCCGCAACTACTGGTGCCAAATTACCAGTAACGGCAAAACCTAAACCCACCAGGTTATATAGCAAGGAAAATACAAAGGCATATTTTATAACACCAATTGCACTTTTTGACAGTTTCATAAATGCCGGTAAATCTGAAAACCGTGCGGCATCCATAATACCATCACAGGCCGGCGAGAATAGCGTGATATCTTCAGAAATAACAATACCTACATCACTTTGCGCCAAGGCACCCGCGTCGTTTAATCCGTCACCAACCATCATGACGCGCTTTCCTTGCTTCTGAAGCGATTCAATAAAGGCAAGTTTGTGATCTGGCTTCATATTAAAATGCAACCGTGCCGATGCTGGCAATAGTTTTTGTAAATAGTCTCTTTCACCATCATTATCTCCCGAAAGAATCACGATCTCATTGGTTTCCGCAATGTCTGTAAACAATGCCTCCATCCCCGTTCTATAACTGTTTGCAAATACATAACAGCCTTTATAAGTATCTGTTGTAGCTATATGTACCTCCGTTCGTCCCGTATTTGGCTTAATTTTCGATCCTGTATGAGTTGATGACAGATGGTCATTTCCCACAAAGGCCAAACTTCCTATTTTAATTTCTGAAGCACCGTGAACCCCTACAATTCCCTTCCCTGTTTCTTCTGTAAATTCATCTAAGGTATACACATCATGTTCGCGCAACATCTTATATAATGCCCGACTTAGTGGATGACTCGATGCTCTCAGTGTACTAGTGAGTAGCTGTTTTTCTTCTTCGGAAAGAGAAACACCTTCGTAAGCGATCACATTTTTATTATTTGTAGTAAGCGTTCCTGTTTTATCAAAAACAACCGTATCAATGGACGCCATTTCTTCAATGACATGACTTTCCTTTAAATAGAACTTCTCATTTCCGAAGATACGCAGCATATTCCCTAAGGTAAAGGGTGCTGCCAAGGCTAATGCACACGGACAAGCAACAATGAGAACTGCTGTAAACACATTAAACGCGATGCTGGTATCTATCAATAACCAATAGGTTGTCGCAAGAAAAGCTATAAGCAAAATACCTATGGTAAATCGACGGCTTATTTGATTGGTGATGGTTTCAAAAGTACTTGCGCTGCCCTTGCTAAATATGGCATTGTTCCAAAGTTGTGTGAGATAACTTTGCGCAACGGGTTTTAGGACATCAATTTCAATGATCCCCGCCTGTTGTCGTCCTCCAGCAAAAATGGTCTCGCCTATGTTTTTAGTCACAGGTTCAGCTTCTCCGGTGACAAAACTATAATCAATAAGCGCTGTACCTTTCAGCAACACGCCATCGGCAGGAATGAGTTCGGCATTTCGAATTAAAATTCGATCTCCCTTTTTAAGGTCATAAACCTGAACATGCTCTTCTTCTCCTTTTGACCCTCGAACCAATCGCATCACGGCCATCGGGAAATACGATTTGTAATCTCGCTCAAACGATAGAAAAGCGTATGTTTTTTGCTGAAATAATTTTCCTAAGAGTAAAAAGAATACCAAACCCGCCAAGCTATCAAAGAATCCAGTTCCCCAGTGCATAATAATCTCAAGCGTTGAACGTAGAAATAAGACGGTTATACCGATGGCAATAGGCACATCAATATTGAGCACGCGCGAACGCAACCCTTTAAAAGCAGAGATAAAGTAGTCTTGCGCTGCATAAAAGACAACCGGGACAGAAAACGCAAACATCAGCCAACGAAACATGCCTTTAAACTGGTCTAACCAGAACTCATCAACTTCAAAATACTCGGGGAATGATAGAAACATAATATTTCCGAAGGCAAATCCAGCAACGCCTAGCTTATAAATCAAGCTTCGATCTACCGACGACCTTTTTTTTGAAAAATCATCTAAAGAAATACTCGGTTCATAGCCAATACGCGATAGTAAAACCACGAGTTCTTTGAGCGAAATTTCTTCGGAAGCAAATGTAATTCGCACTGTTTTCTTCGGAAAATTAACCTGCGAATGAATAACACCCGCATGCATTTTTTGTAGATTTTCAAGCACCCAAATACAGGAACTACAATGAATATGAGGAATGGTAAAGGAAACGATCTGAGTTCCCTGCTCATCAAATTCCAATAACTTTTGAACGATCGCTTCGTTTTCTAAAAAATCGAATGCCGTTTTGGTTTCTGAAGGTGTTTTACCCGGACTTGATTGAAGTTCGTAATAATGAGACAGATCATGCTCTTGAAAGATCTCATAAACCGTTTTACAACCGTTACAGCAGAAATTCTTTCCTTGATGTTCTAGAACCGAATCGTAACAATCGTCACCACAATGATAACACGTTTCCATAAATTTGCTTATACCTGGTGCAAAGGTGTATAACTAATGTATTTTAAAATATGACTTTTGTCAGCAGCTATTGATATTTTCTGAATTGTTGAAATCATTTCTTTGGAAAATAGAGGCTATTGATTAGTTTTACAATCTATGGGAGATCACCATCACGCAGGTAGGTGCGAAAACTGTATTATTAGACAAATGAATAGCTTTAAGGCCTTGAATAAAGACGAATTAAAGCGCATGTCTGATCACAAAGTGACCAAATCAATTAAGAAAGGTGAGGTCTTATTTAAAGAAGGTGAACGTCTAAATGGTGTCTTTTGTGTTCGCAATGGAGCGTCAAAACTCTCAAAATTAAGCAATAACGGCAAAGATCAAATCGTTAAAATAGCGGCTAAAGGTGAGGTCATGGGACAGCGTTCTGTGATTACTTCGGAAGCAACAAATTTGAGCGCAGTTGCCCTTAGCGACATGGAAGTATGCTATATCCCAAAAGAGCATATCGAGGAAAGTCTTTATTCTAATCCAAAATTTACCAATGCCGTGTTAAAACACATGGCAAACGAACTCAAGTTGGCTGATGACAGTATCGTTACTATGGCACAAAAAAACGTAAATCAGCGTTTAGCCGAAGTTCTGTTATACCTCAACACCAATTTTGGCACTGATGACGAAGGCTATTTAATACTTACGCTTTCTCGCGCAGATATTGCCAATGTGGTAGGTACAGCTACAGAGCTATGCATACGCACATTGGCGAAATTTAAAAAAGACGGCATCATTTCTACCCAAGGTAAACGCATCAAGCTAGAAGATACCAAATCCTTGTCCCAAATGGTTGGAGGCTTTTCGTATTAGATACGTATGGTAAGAACCGGCACCGTGGCGTGATTTGCTACATCTTCAGAAATACTTCCTCTAAAGAAATGGGCAATTCCTTGTCTACCATGCGTTGGAATTGTAATTAGATCGGCGTTTATCAATTGACTGTAAGCAAAAACACCGTCTTCAACGGTATAGTCTGAAACAACCGTTACTTCCTTTACTTTTGTTGCTAATTGCGATTCGTTTGCTGCTTCGAAAAATTCAAAAAGCAATTTATCGATCTCGGTGGTTCGTTTAAAAGAAGGGCCTGGTGTATTCACATAAAGCAGTTTCATTTTTGATCCAAAGCTTTCAAAAAATGTTTTTGCTTTATGATATGCGTCAATAGTTTCTTCTGAAAAGTTTGAAACATATACCCCTGTTTCCATTTTAAAATCAGACGTAAACTGTTTAATGATCAGTACCGGAATTTTAGCAGAACGAACAACTTTCTCGGTATTTGAACCTACTAGCATTTCTTCAATCCCGCTACTTCCATGAGAACTCATAACTACGAGGTCTACATTGTTTTCAGCCACTACATCGTTCAATTCTGAAAAATTCTTATACTTTTTGATCACTTCTCGTACGGTGATCCCCTCCAAATATGGTTTGTCTAAGTATTCCGCAAATCGCTTTTCCGTTAGTTTCATATAAAAGATAGATTCTAGCGCATTAGAAGACTCTTCTTTTGTAAGAATACTGTCTTTAATTCCCGCCATATGCACAATGAGTAATTCAGCTTGTTGCTTTTTTGCTATACTCGCGGCGGCACGAAGCGCATTTTCAGAATGGATAGAGAAATCTGTAGGGACTAATAGGGTTTTCATAATTGTTACGTTTTTATACGCTCAAAGGTAGTTTCAGAAAACAAAAAAATTACTGACAAAAATCATGTTTTAGAGAACATATAGATACCATATTTGTGTTAGCAACGAATCCAATTTATCTAAAAACCAATGAACATAACACGCATTGTTCAAAACATAACATGTTCTGGCTGTGAGCATACGATTCGGAAGAAATTAGCTAGTATTCCGGAAGTTTCAGAAGTTTCGGTTGTTATTACTACAAATGCAGTTACGTTTCAGTATGGAACACACAACGCACTGGAAGGTGTAAAGCTGGCGCTACAATCCTTAGGGTACCCACTGGCAAACACAGAGAATGGCTTAGGATACCAAGCCAAATGAAAATTTGGTTGTACGCACGAAAAAATTATTCCTTTAAAATAAAAAAAAGCCCATTATCATGGGCTTTCTTCAAATTAGGATTGTTGATGGCGGGTGTTAATACATATTTTGAAGTGCAGTAACATCATTTCCATTAAATTCACCATTTGCATTTGAACTAAAACATGCTAGCATGATGGAAGTAGGATCGTAGCCTGTTGGAGTTCCCGTTATATGGTTTGCACCATAGCTACCTGTTCCTTCATTAACATTTTGACCACAACTTTGACGGCTAAACCAATCGGTATGGCGGAAGCCAACAGAATGTCCAATTTCGTGCGTAAGTACGTGCTCATTAACATCTGTGCTGTATCCTTCTAAATTATAGATCTGTACGAACTGGTATGGCAAGCCTCCACTTGGAAATCCTGCAACTCCACCAGAGCCATTATTGCTCGAAGAAGTATCATAGACAACCATGTCTTTACTTTGCCAGTCGGTTCCAAACGTTAGCGTAAAACTAATTGAAACACCACTTAAACGATTGTAGTTATTAACTGCCCATTGTAATGCTGTTCTTGCCTTTGAGGAAAGTGCAATACCACTCCCTGTATACCCTATAATAGAAATATTTCTACCTTGGCTAACAAGATTGTTGGTTCGATACTGTCTCGAAGTTGCTTCTACGGCTCCTAGGGCCCGTAATTGCTCTTCTGTCATAGCAACATCTTCTTCAATAAAGATGCGTTCTTCTACGGTTCCGTTGGGGAGAACGAAATCGCCATAGCGAACGAAATTGCTATTTAGCTCCAATTTGTTGACAATGTCAATTAATTCTTGTGGAATTTCCTTTGTACTGTTTGCTTCTTTCTCTGCATCTTGAACACTATCTGTGTCCTTTGAGCAAGAAACAAGAAGCAGGCTGAGGGTGAGGATTCCCAGTAGCCCGTTTGTTAATTTTCTCATAGTTAATGAATTAAAAATTAGTGAATAATAAATTAGGTTAACCAGAGAACAATTTAAGAAATAATTATGAAATTATGTAGGAATTCTCCTAAATAATTATCAATAATGCACTTTATTAATAATTACTTTAGGTTTTTGTTAGTATTTTAATTGTTTTATTGGATTTCCGCACTTAGACCCGCATCAAGCAATAGCGTGCATCGCGGTTTGAGATCGTCAAAATCACCCGTCTTTACGGTACACTTTCCTTTATAGTGTACAATAATAGAGCATTGTTCTGCTTGCTCAGGCGTGTGGTCGCAAGCATACATAAGCATATCAATAACATGATCAAAAGTATTAACCTCATCATTGAATAATACAATTTGATTTTGATTGTTTACTTCTTCCTCGACGAGGGTATCTTCTTGATATTTTTCTTGCGTACTCATAATGACCTTAAAATTCTGAAAACAAATTGTAAATCCCAAATGTTTATCGAAACCCTGTGATTTCGAGATGCATTTACTACCTAAATAAACATCTAACCTTAAAATATATTGTGTCCGTTATGCTAAAACAAAAGTTGCCGCCACCCAATTATTTCGTTCTTTATTTCCTTTAAAAGCAAAGCCTAAGGCCTCACAACATTGAACGATCATTGGTAGATCTTCAGTGTAGAAACCACTTAAAAAGAGTCGCCCTCCAGGAAGCAGACTTTCACGATATACATGCATATCATTTAAAAGGATATTTCTGTTTATGTTCGCGATCACGGCGTGATAGGATTGCTTCGGAATTTGTGTTGCATCGCCCAATTGAACCTTAATATTCTTACTGTTATTACGTGCAATGTTTTCTTCGGAATTCTCAACACACCATGGATCAATATCAATAGCGTCTACGGATACTGCACCACGTATTTCAGCAAGAATGGCTAAAACCGCCGTTCCGCAGCCCATATCTAATACTTTTTTATTTCCGAAGTCATGCTCCAAGATATATTGAAGCATCATATGCGTAGTTTCGTGATGACCCGTACCAAAAGACATCTTCGGCTCGATGATGATCTCATAATCCGCCTTAGAAGGCGCATGAAAAGGTGCTCGAACAGCACATTTTCCATCTACTTCAATAGGCTGAAAGTTCTTTTCCCAAGCTTCGTTCCAATTGATCTGTTCAATTTCCGAAGAAGTAAAACGGATCTCAAACTCAGCAGAAGACAAAACCTGAATATCCTCCAAAATTCCCTTATGCCATTCGGCCTTTTGAATATAAGCCTCGACACCATCTTCAGTCTCAACAAAACTCTCAAAGCCTGCATAACCCAATTGAGCAATCAAAATCTCAGTTCCCGGTTGGAGCGGAGAAACCGTAAAGACATATTCTATATAAACCACAATTGTATTATTTAGTTGAATTAAACGCGTTCACGATCGCCATAAAATTATTGACATCTAGCGCCGCGCCGCCAATGAGTCCGCCATCAACATCAGGCTTTCCAAAAATTTCGGAGGCATTATTAGGTTTTACACTTCCACCATATAAAATAGAAACACCTTCTGCAACTTGCTGCGAATAGTTTTTGGCGATGTATTCTCGTACAAAAGCATGCATTTCTTGCGCTTGTTCCGGACTCGCAGTTTCACCTGTTCCGATGGCCCAAACGGGTTCATAGGCTAAAATTACCTGCTTCCAATTTCCTTCAGCAATATGAAAGATGCCTTGCTGTAATTGTGCTTCAACTACGTTAAAATGGTTTCCTTCTTTCCGATCTGCTAATTCTTCACCAAAGCAATAGATCACGGTCATATCATGCGCTAAGGCGGTATTTATCTTTTTTGAAAGTAGTTCATTCGTTTCACCAAAGTACGCTCTGCGCTCACTATGACCCAAAATAACAACTTCTACACCTACACTTTTAAGCATGCCCGCAGAAACCTCTCCTGTAAAAGCGCCACTCTCGGCTTGGTGCATATTTTGAGCAGCTACCGTAATTGGGTGATCAGCGAGTGACTTAAACGCATGATTTAAATTTACAAATGCTGGCGCCACCATGACATGCACATTTTCAGGGATTACTTGCGCTTTTAGCTCTTTAAGAAGCAACGTTGTTTCTGCAAGATCATTGTTCATTTTCCAATTACCAGCTACTATATTTTGTCTCATTTTGTTTCTTTTAAATACTAAACTTTGTGCTTTTATTGTTGACTTATTTTCGGGTCAAGCCATCCGTAGATCACATCGACCAAGATATTGATTATTATAAACAGCGTGGTGATCACGATGACAGCACCCATGATAATGGGTAAATCTAAGGTATTAAGTGCATCAACGATCTCCTTTCCTAATCCGTTCCAACCAAATATATATTCTACAAACACCGCGCCTGCGAGCATGGACGCAAACCAACCTGAAATAGCCGTAATTACAGGATTTAATGAATTTTTTAGCGCATGCTTTCTAATGATCGTCCAAAATGACAAACCCTTAGCCTTTGCCGTTCTAATATAATCCTGATTAAGAACTTCCAATAGCGAGTTACGCATCAACTGACTCACAACGGCTAACGGCCTGATGCCAAGTACAACGGCAGGTAAAATCAAGTTTTTCCACTGAATAAATCGTCCTTCGCCAAAATCATCTACCGCATAGAGGCTTCCTGTCATATTTAAATTAGTGTATTCATGTAGTAGGAATCCGAAGATCCACGCGAACAAAATAGCACTAAAAAAAGAGGGCACACTCATTCCGAACGTACTCACTAATTGGATCATCTTATCTACAAAACCATCCTTAAAGAGCACCGAAATAATCCCCAATAGTACGCCAATAATGATAGCGATGGTAATGGCAGAAACCGCCAAAATAAAAGTGTTGGGCAGGGTTTCAGCGATCACTGTACTTACTTCCTTTCCGTTCTTCTGAAACGACTCGCGCAGATAAGGATATTTTAATAATATTTCGGTTTCACCTACAGTAAACAAGCTTGAAGCCGCATACTTTCCTTCCGAAGAAAACGTATAATTAGCTCTATTGGTACTGTGAAATGATACGGGCGATAGATCATTGAGATAATATAGATATTGCATCCCTACAGGCTTGTCAAAGCCGAATTTCTTCTTTACAAGCGCCACTTGTTCAGCATTTTCATTCTGTCCAAGCATCATTCTTGCGGGATCGCCAGGCAAGATATTAAACAAAAAGAAAATGACAGTTACCACTCCAAAAAGCGTCAATAACGCGTACCCTAATT
>Ga0209344_10005570_pt1 | contig 10798 bp, 7 predicted proteins | sample Cruoilmetagenom6_FD_187293 | JGI IMG/M metagenome (GOLD analysis project Ga0209344, IMG submission 187293) | Oil polluted marine microbial communities from Coal Oil Point, Santa Barbara, California, USA - Santa Barbara Oil Seep Sample 6 (SPAdes)... | ecosystem: Environmental > Aquatic > Marine >...
CAGACATCACCGAGGAACAAGTGCAGGAGGCGGTAGAGCGGATCAACCACCGACCTCGAAAAGTACTCGGATTTAGAACCCCGCATGAGGTATTCTTCGGGGTGGAATTACGCTACACCAAGCAACCTCCGGCTGTTGCACTTCGAACTTGAATCCGCGTGCCAAAAATATAACCGGAATTCTCCTTTATTCAAAGGGGACTTTTTTTCAAGTCTTGGAGGGTGAAGAGACAGCCGTTGAAAACCTGTATAAGGCAATAGAAAAAGATCCGCGTCACAAAAACTGCACAACTATTGAAAAACTAAATATAACTGAACGAGCATTCCCATATTGGAGCATGGGCTTTGAGAAAATTGATCTCAAAGAATTAAGGAAAATGAAAGGGCTTAATAACTTTTTTGAACATGACTTTACTCCCGCCGGTTTTGCTTCGAATAAAAACATTGTTGGTCCCTTATTGACCCACTTACGTAGCAAACTTGTAAAACAAGTAAGCACCGAAAGTCATGAAGAACTTCCGATGGAGCATGATGATCCATTTATAAAATACTTACACCGTACTATACGAATGGGCGTTAAGTTTTTGTCCATACTAATGGTTTTTGTCATTCTGTTGAGTACTGCTCAAGTACTATATGTCGTCTGGGAAAAAGTTAGTGGCTCGCCAAATTTTCTGATGACCACAAAGGACCTGCTGGAAACATTTGGAGCCTTTCTGGCCGTATTGATAGCTATCGAAATTTTCACAAATATAACTGTATATATCAGAAGTGATGTATTTCCTGTCAAACTGGTTGTAGCCACTGCGTTGATGGCTGTCTCGAGAAAAATCATCGTTTTTGATTATAAACATTTGGATCCTGAATATGTAAGTGCTTCAGCCTTAGTGCTGCTCGCCCTGGGTATCACCTATGTACTGGTTAAAAAAAGTGAATAGCTGGCTGCTGAAATAGGCTGGTGCCAAATAATCATACTGACTTTTAATTGCTAGATATCCAAGGCTATTTTTAAATATTGGGGGATGTCTGATTTATGCTTATGCAGTCTGTCAGGCATTTAATGGCCTTTAAAATTTTGTCCCATTGCTTTAAAGCCAGCTAATGAACTTTAGCGGCCATAATTAGGAACACGATGACACCTGATTCGGCTGGCAAGAAACTTGGTTTGCATCCAGACGTACTCAAGCTGGGTCTAGTGAGCTTTTTGACTGACCTTAGCTCGGAGATAATTTTTTCCGTCTTCGCGATTTTCTTTACAACCATCGCAGGGGCATCAGCTGCTTTGCTTGGCCTGATCGAAGGACTTGCCGACTTGTCCGCATCCTCGCTGAATTACATATCTGGCTGGTTGTCAGATCGAACCGGAAAACGCAAAGTCTTCGCTCTGGCCGGATATGGTTTCTCCACGCTGGCTAAAATCATTTTGCTAATCACTAGTTCGGTCGTGGGACTCAGTATATATCGTATCATCGAGCGGTTGGGCAAGGGTTTCCGCGGGCCGCCACGAGATGCCTGGCTTTCGGCAGTATCCGACAAAGCCACAAGGGGATATTCGTTCGGAGTACACAAAGCTCTCGACAAGTCTGGAGCTGTTCTTGGCCCGCTTGTGGCGTACGGTCTGCTTTCATGGCTTGGGGATGGAGCCTCAACGTTCCAGATACTGTTCTGGGTCGCACTCATTCCCGCTGTACTCGCCATCGTGGCCTTGAGTTTCATCAAAGATCAGCCAGGGGTTCAATACCGACGCGAGAACATGTTCGAAACATGGAAAATTCTCAGCCCGGAATTCAAGCGCTATCTTGTTGCAGCAGGAATATTTTCACTGGCCTATTTCAGTTTCGGTTTTCTATTATTGCGTGCACACAGCGTCGGTTTCGCAGTCAAGGACATCGTGTTGCTTTATGCCTTGTTCAATATTGTATTCGTTGTTGCATCACCGCTGATAGGCAGACTTGGGGATAATTTTGGCAGGGGGCGGATAATTATGCTGGGCTATCTGATCTATCTGTTGATGAGCCTGGGCTTCGCATTCGCGTCTACACAATGGCAGGTCATAGTCCTGTTTATCATCTTTGGCGTGTTTTATGCGATCGACGAAGCCCAGAGCAAAGCATTTATCGCAGATATCGAATTAGAGCGGCGTGCGTCTGCGATCGGTCTCTACAATTTTGTGACCGGCCTTATCTACTTGCCTGCATCGCTGATAGCTGGAGCGCTGTGGTTGATGCATCCATCGATCGCTTTCCTTGTGGCCGCATTTATCGCCTTTACCGCACTGACGGTGTTTGTATTCTTGCGGCCAGATCAAAAAAGTTGTTCTGACACATCCTCCGCCAAGCTGAATTGATTGATTCCTGGAATCCCATTTTTCATCCGAAATGAAGATTACGCCAATACAGTAATCGAGATACTACTTAAATAAAATCGCCGCTATTTACTTATCCAATCCAAATTCCTGAATCTTGCGTGTCATCGTATTACGCCCCATGCCCAGGAGGGTCGCGGCTTCTATGCGCTTGCCATCGGTGTGTTTCAGTGCCTGGGTGATAAGCGTGCGTTCAAACTGTTGGCTTAAACTACTTAGTATATTTTGGTCGCCACGTTGCAATGCATTTGCGACCTGCAGACCCAATTTGTATTGCCAATCGTCGGACGAGGCGTCAGTGGCGGCTGTTGCCTCGCGCCATTCGAGTGGCAGGTCGGAAATTTCTATCTGCTGTGATGGTGTCATTACAGTGAGCCAGTGGCAGAGATTTTCCAGTTGCCGCACATTGCCGGGAAAATTCTGTGTGGCAAGATAATTCAGTGTGTCCTCGCTGAAGGATTTTTGTTCGACAGCAAGTTCACCTGCTTTTTTCTGCAAAAAATATCTCGCCAACAAGGGAATATCCGCACGCCGTTCGCGTAGTGAAGGCAGACGCAGGCGGATGACGTTAAGGCGGTGGAATAAATCTTCACGAAATAAACCTTCTTTTACCCGCTCATCCAGATCCTGGTGTGTGGCAGCAATGATGCGTACATTAGTTTTGATCGGCTGATGCCCACCAACCCGATAATAATTTTTGTCCGACAGTACACGCAACAAACGTGTTTGTAGATCCGCTGGCATATCGCCAATTTCGTCAAGAAACAGTGTGCCACCTTCGGCTTGTTCAAAACGGCCGCGGCGGGCGGTAGCCGCACCAGTAAATGCGCCGCGCTCATGGCCAAACAATTCGGATTCAAGCAACTCTTTCGGAATAGCCGCAGTGTTTATGGCGATAAAAGGCTCGTTGGCACGCGGGCTGTGGCGGTGCAGAGCATGTGCGACCAGCTCTTTACCAGTACCGGATTCGCCGTTGATGATCACAGTTGCATGGGAATGTGCGAGCCGTCCAATCGCGCGGAAAACTTCCTGCATAGCGGGTGCTTGCCCCAGGATTGCAGGTGCAGGTGCGGTTGATTGCTTTTCGGCAGGTGCATCATTACGCAGGCTTTGTTCTAGTGCGCGGCGTATTAGTGCGACAGCCTGGTCGACATCAAACGGTTTGGGCAGATACTCAAATGCTCCACCTTGAAATACCGACACCGCGCTTTCCAGGTCTGAATAAGCCGTCATGATGATCACTGGCAAACTCGGAATCCGTTCTCGAATTTTTTGCAAAAAATCCAGCCCAGAGCTGCCGGGCATGCGGATATCGCTGATGACAACCTGCGGTGTGTCGTGCTGTAACGCGGCTAATGCATCATCGGCTGAGGCGAAACTTGCAAATTTAATGTCTGAACGTGCCAAGGTTTTTTCCAGAACCCAGCGTATGGAGCGGTCATCGTCAATTATCCAAACAGGTTTCATATTGGCTCCTATAGGGCACCTCTAAAATTCAAGTTGCAAGGCAAGACTCGAGAAAAAACTTGAGCGCGGCGTATATGTTGATATGTCGCGGTAGTTTTTTCAAGTAACGCCGTATTGTGACAAAACGGGGTAAACAGGCAAGCCGCAAAGTGGCTATTCGCAAAATTGCGATTTTTAGAGGTTCCCTTATTGTTCACTTTATTTTAGTTTTAGTGGCAACATAACAGTGAAGCAGGTGCGGCCTGGTTCACTGTCAAACCCGATACTGCCTTCATGTTGGCTGACAAAATCTTGCGCCAAGGTCAGTCCCAAACCATGACCATTGTCACGGCCAGAGACCAATGGATAAAAAATCTTGTCGTGCAAATGCGTGGGGATACCAGGGCCATTGTCGATAACCTGAACGACTACCGCCAAGCGATGGCGTTTTTTCATCAATGTTATTTGGCGCGAGATGCGTGTGCGGAGCACAATATTACCTTTTCCCTGCATGGACTGCGTAGCATTGCATACGAGATTCAAGATCGTCTGAATAAGTTGTTCCTTGTCACCTATGAGCTCTGGCAGACTGATGTCGTAATCGCGCTGGATAGACAGATTTTTTGGAAATTCAGCAAGAGCTACGCTACGCACGCGTTCAAGTACTTCATGGATGTTGAGGGAACTGAAATTGGGCTTATGTTGCGGGGTGAGCAGCTTTTCCATTAGTGAAACCAAGCGATCGCTTTCCTGAATAACGACTTGAGTATATTCACGCAGACCAGGTTTCTCCAATTCATATTCCAATAGCTGTGCTGCACCTCGTATGCCGCCCAATGGGTTCTTGATTTCGTGTGCCAAATTGCGTAACAAAAGTCGATTAGCTTGAGTCTGGTCTTGCATCTGTTCTTCGCGGGCTAACTTAAGCGGACGATCAATGGTATGAAATTCAAGTAGCAAATGTTTGTTAAATTGCAGTGGCGTGGCAGTGCAGCGCAAATGTAGTTTGTTATGTGGAGGTATACCCAACGTAAGCTCATGTTCAATGTAACTGGCGTTATTGGTTAGGGCATACTGCATTGCAGCAGTAAGTTGCTCAGTGTTGGTGAAAATATGCTGCACCGGATGGCCGATCATACTTTTGCTGCTTAAAGCAAACAGGTTCTCCGCAGCCGGGTTGATGTATGTTATATGAGACTTTTCATCCAACAGAATAATTGCAGTAGCGAGGTGTTCAAAGGTAGGTGAGAAGGTATCAGTCATAAGCATTTATACTCTTTGAAATAACTAAATTTTAGGGCATTCAGCTTTCATCCGTCACCGGAACGATGACACGATTTAGGCTGAACCGATACAAAATCCTACTTCTTGCTACTGATCGAGAAGCTCTACCCGGAATATTGGGTCGCCGCGCTGTTCCGGGAAGCTGAATGTCGAGGATTTCCGTCAGTGGATACATTTTACCATTGGCCTTGAGAATGTAAGTCCGGCGGGCATGACGGGGACGATAGGAGCTCTCCCGCATTTGTTGGCTCAGCGCGGTTAAGCCGTACCGCCACAATGCGGGCAGGCTGACGCATCGGCCATGCTTTACTCACTCAGTTTCACACCTTCATCGTCCGTCACTATACCTTGCAGTTGCTCGCGAAGCGCATCTCGCTGACCACGGGATTTGGTTTGAATCAGGTAAAATTTTCAGTACGTAGTGGAAAAGTTCTTGCCTTTTCGCGTGCAGGTGAGACGTAATCCGGATTTGCTGTGGGAGCTCAACGATCATAATTAGCATTGACCGGAGAGCGGTGGTCATAGATACTATGATTTGTGCGGTTGAATTTCCTGTTCTTCCTTTACATCAAGACACTTGCTCCTTGAAATAACAATGGGTTCCGGCTCACGATGACTCCTGACGAATCTCCAGCCGTATCTCCCTCCCAACCCCCGACGACCACAGCACGAAAAATGATGAAGTGGTTCTTCTGGCTTGCGCTAGGCTTGGCGAGTCTTCTCTTGATTCTTGGCCTGCTCTTGACCTATTGGTTTCCTTCGAACATTGTACGGCAACAATTGGAAGTTCAGCTGTCAGAGCTTCTCCAGGGCACGGTTACGATTCAATCCCTATCGTTCAACGCCTTAACGGGCTTACAGGTCGGAGACCTGGAATTCCACAAACCCGATCAACCCCCACTTACATTTGAACGACTCACGCTGGACTATTCGCTACTTGGTTTACTTAAGGGCACATTCACTATTAACGAGATAGCCATTGAACAAGCCAATATTTCACTGAATCTTCCTGAACTCACCCAAGGCCCTCCTTCGGAGGAGCCATTTTCTCCAGCCGAATTTCTTTCTAGCTTTCCCATAACAATCGATCTGGATACGTTCGTCATTCTGGATAGTCATCTGCATGTCATCGTTACGCCTGATTTGCAAGTTACCTTGTCGAATATCAATCTTCAAAGTTCCGGATCAATTTCATCAACTGAAACCAACCTCAAGGGCAAGCTCACACTTGGCCAACTGGCTCTGGATTTCCAAGGCAAGCATGCGCAATTGCCTTTAGAAATAAGTTTTAACACACAACTCGATCTTCCCGCGAAACAACTTAATCTTGAAGAATTGACTCTGGTCTCAGATTCGGCGTGGCGCATGACCTTGTTTGGAACCATCAGTGATTTATTCTCACAAGATCAGATTCATCTCTCTCTGACGAACACGCAAATCGATCTCGAATCTATCATGAAGATGGCACAAGAGTTTGTGCCACCCGAATGGGCTTCAGCGACTATTCAAGGCTCATTGTCGCCCACTTTTTCTATCAAGGGTGCCCTGCCGGACAGTCAATTTCTGGGAGCCATTCAAGTTGGCCTACAAGGCCAGGATCTCCAGGTGGATCTCCCATCGCTGGCGCTCGCTCTTGGGCCTACCACTCTGGATATTCGGGCTAAAGACCTTCATGTCCAAAACAACCAACCAACCGAAGGAACCTTGACAGCAAAGATCTCTTCTCAAAATCTGGCGTTCGAATCATACGGTATTGAAAATCTTGACTTCTCCATGGCCAGCAACGGTCTTGCTTCTGGTCTTTTTTCTGGCAATCTAGGCATCAGCGGCACCACCACCATTCCTCCAGATATCGTCGGGACTCCCGTTACCTTGCCTTTTAATCTCACACTTGATACCAACGGCAATCATCAAACCCGTCATGTCCAGGTGAAGAATCTAAACGTCGACCTGAGCCAATATGGCACCATAAAGTTGAAGGGAGCGTTGAAACCCCATCCTTCCCCCAAGGAAGGGATGGATGCCTCTGTTGAAGTCCGTCTATCGCCAAAACTTAAGACCTTACTCCCTCTTATACCGAAGGACCAGCTTCAAGGACTCGTCCTCCAAAAAGGGAACAAACCGGATACGCTCGTGCTTCGAGCCATTGGATCGCTTCATCCGGATTTCCGTCCGGAATGGGCAAAAGTCGCCGCCACACTCAAGCTCTCTTCCCTTCAGGCTAAATTAGATTCCATGGCTGCGGAAGGCACCATGAACCGACTCACTTTTATGCTTTCATCCGGCTACCAAGAAAAAAATGGTGCCTTCCAAGGAACACTAGGGCTTTCTTCAAATCTCTCTAACCTCCATGCAGCTGATACGGTAACAATCGGGAACAGCCGTGTAACCCTGCAATCTTTTTTTCAAGGCAATCTCTCCCCGACCTATCAACCCACCAGCCTTCGCTCACAAGATCAGCTCCAACTCACGCTCGGAAATCTGACGTACCAGGATCCCACTCTGACAGCCACCCTCCCCTCGCTCAAGCTGTTGTCCAAAACCAACGAGGATGTGTTTAAACACGATTACCGGCTGGAGAACCTGCGAGTGACCAGCAAAAACATATTGGATATGAACGTGAAAGGCCGGTTTGCACAGGCGAACCAAAAATTTGATGTGGACCTACAGATCCCCCTTCTCCATGTGGGTAACCTACTCCCCCATCTGTCGGGATCACTCATGAAGGAAGTTGAGGAAGTCAATCCAAATGGGCGAGTCAGTTTGGCCCTGCAAGCCGCGGGGAAAATTCCTCAGCCTGCTGACCTCAAGCAACTGGCCCTCCCATTGAAAGTCAATGGAAAACTAACGCTGCGTGATCTCGAAGGCGCTGCTGCGGGGTATCATGTTCAGGGAGGCAACGGCACCATGACGGTAGCCTATTCTCCGAAAGCGATACCTCAGACCAAACTCACGTCTGATGTGACGCTTAATAAAATTCGCTTGCCGGACACCCTCCCGATCAAAGAATTAGCCGATACCTCCCTGCACGTCAGTATGGTGTCTCCCGATCTTAATGAAGTCCAGATTGCTCCGATTCATCTAACGTCCAAGGGAATAGACCTTTCCATCAAGGGCGCGGTGGTCGGCCTGCGTGAGCTGCTGTCCTCCACAACGCCTCGTGGCACTCAATTGTCGAAACTCTTTGCTCAACTACAAACCCGCCTGGCTGTGGATGTGGAGACCTTTCAAGAAGCTCTGCAACCCTTGGGGCTGAAGGGAACCGGGAAGGCACTGGTCACCTTGTCCATGCTCAAAAAAGAACAAGGAAGTCTTAACACAACTATGGAGCTCAGAGCCGAAACACTCTCTCTGACTCATGATGGCAATGAACTTCATGATATTAACGGTGGGATACAGTTCAGAAAATCACTGGCATGGAAACCGGATGGGCTCAAGGCTCTGCCGAAAATGTCGTTCCAGCCGTCCGACATGATTGCTCAACTCAAATCGTTTTCCCGAAAAGGAAAGCCTCTCACCATTGCGCGTCTCCAGATCGGACCATTCACAGTCCAAAACTTCTCAACCAATTTGGCGTTTGAACAACAGTCCCTCAAAATGCAAAATCTCGCCATGAATCTTCTGGGAGGGGGGATAGGAGGCAATGTAATCATCGCCGCCGAAAATCCTCTACGTATATCAGCGGGACTTGAGGTGGTGAATCTCGATGTTAATCAACTCATCAAGACGGAATCAAAAATTAAGGGCGATAGCAACATTGCCGCAACCATAGGACTCAACACCATTCTGCAGGATGCCACGGGAGCCGTGGATTTAAGCCGATTGGAATGCAACATTCACATTACGCATATTGGTAAAGAAGCGCTGGATCGCCTTCTCGTGTTCCTGGACCCGGAAGGAAGTAACCCGACACTTTCCAATGTCCGTGCCCAATTAAAATTCGCAAATCCCTCACAGGTAACGGTAGAAGTGGCTAGAGGCCAATTGAGTCTGACAATTAACTTTCAGGAGAGCCTGATCTCCACCTTTAAGCTAAACCGGGTCCCAATCGCCAAGATAAAAAACATCGAAAAACTCACCGCCGCCATCCCGAACTGGGAAGACCTGACGAAGATTTTGAAATTGATTGGGGCAGATACCTACGCGTTAACGCCGGAAGGCGAGATCGCGCTTCAGTAAATGCTAATCCTCCTATCTGGCAGGTTGTCGGAATTAATGAATATATGAAGGAGGCTATCGCTAAAGTTCATGCCTATAAACAACATATTGAAGAAAAATATTAAACTAAATAATAGCTTAACCCTTACACAATGATCAGGCACTGCCTATATGTAAGTAACAAAGAGAAGTTTTCAGGAATGTTAACAAATGTACCTATAGGAACTTTCGATGTATGGATGCAAGACAATGGCAAACAAGTTTGTCCTATTGATATTTTGCGCTCCGCTCCTGCACTCAACACGGATGCTTCGCCTGCGGCGTTTTGCCGATTAGCCTTACGTTAGGCCAAATAGCGGGAATTTACATATTGGTGGGAATAAGTGACTAAATCTTTAAACGATGTCTCAGACAAATCAGGTTTACCGCCCGGCTCACTGATTCATGTAGGTGATGTTCTGGAAACTGTAACCAGAATGTCAGTGATCGATTACAGCGCAGAAAACTTCGAAGAACAGAACATTCAATCTATTGATGAGATTCTAAAATACAAGAACAGTGATACCGTAACCTGGGTCATTATCGAGGGGTTAACAAATGTTGATATTATTGAACGTATTGGGACAATGTTCGATATACATCAGCTTGTGCTTGAAGATATTTTGAATACTCACCAGAGACCTAAATTCGAGGAATATGATAATCATCTTTATATAGTACTTAAATGTATATTGCCTGAAGAAGTTCACTTCACAGTTACCTATGAACAAATAAGTCTTATAGTACTCAAGAATTTTGTTTTCGCGTTCAAAGAAAAAAAGGATGATCTATTCCATTCTGTTCAGCAACGCATTAGATCGAGAAAAAGTCGATTTAGAAGTCTGGGTACAGATTATCTAACCTACGTTATATTGGATACCATTGTTGACCAGAATTTTATTCTATTAGATTCGTTAGATGACGCCATCACTTCGCTTGAAAATATTTTATTAACTTCTGAACCCACTAAAAATACACTTAATACAATCCAAAACCTTAAAAGGGAAGTCATTAGTATCAGAAGACATGTCTCTCCGGTTAGAGAGTTGATCGCTGGAATGCTTCGTAGCGAATCTGAGTTGATTGACGAAAAAACTCATGTATACCTAAGAGACGTATCTGATCATGCAATACGTGTAACTGAGTCAATAGAATCATACAGAGAGATATTGACAGGTCTATTAGATGGCGGATTCAACTCTGAAGTGCAACTTTTGTAAGCGAATTTAGGTGGCGAGCTGCGTTAATATCGGAGCCACTTAAACGACCAAGTAAAAGGAGCACAGATGAAGAAATATAAGCAGCTCACCATCGGGCAACGATATCAGATTTACGGATTGAAACAAGCTGGTTTGGATCAAACTCAGATTGCCCAAAAGATAGGCGTGGACAAGTCGACGATTTCACGAGAGTTCAGGCGAAACAAAGGTCAACGCGGCTGGCGACCCAAGCAGGCGCAGTCGTTCAGAGATGAGCGCCGGCAAGCCTTGGCGAATGGCAAGTGCTT
>Ga0209344_10005571_pt1 | contig 10797 bp, 10 predicted proteins | sample Cruoilmetagenom6_FD_187293 | JGI IMG/M metagenome (GOLD analysis project Ga0209344, IMG submission 187293) | Oil polluted marine microbial communities from Coal Oil Point, Santa Barbara, California, USA - Santa Barbara Oil Seep Sample 6 (SPAdes)... | ecosystem: Environmental > Aquatic > Marine...
ATTCAGTTCTTCAACAAACAACGGGCGGGCCGCAATATCCACATCTTCCCCGGCGCGTGCCAGTTTATAGGCACGCACGCCGTCAATCTTTACGGCGGAAAATTTAGGCGGGATTTGCAGGATGTCGCCAACAAAGGGCGCAAGTGCCACTTGGATTTCATCGTCGCTTGGGCGGTTTTTGCTGGTCGCAATAACTTCGCCTTCGGTGTCGTCGGTGTTGGTGGCCTGACCCAGCCGAACGCGGAACTGATAAGCCTTCATTGCATCCGTTATATAGGGCACGGTTTTTGTTGCCTCGCCCAATGCAATTGCCAAAACACCGGTTGCAGCCGGGTCCAGCGTTCCCGCATGTCCGGCCTTTTTGGCGTCAAACGCCCATTTTACTTTGTTCACGACCGCCGAAGACGTGATCCCTGCCGGTTTGTCCATGATCAGCCAGCCCGAGATATCGCGGCCTTTTTTTCGCCGGGCCATCAGTCTTCGGTATCTCTGCGAATATCGTCTTGTTCGAAGAGGCGCCTGGTTGAGTCCATTCGATCAAACGTATCGTCGATTTCAAAACGTATTTCAGGCGAATGTTTAAGAGCAACAGCCTTAGAGACCGCACGGCGAATTTCGTGCCGGTTTCGGCGCAGCGCATCGAGAGCCAGATCTTTGCCTTCGCCGCCAAGCGGCAGCACATGAGCAGTCGCGATCCGAAGATCGGCCGATGCGCGCACCTCACCAACGGTGATCGACATGCGGTTCAGATCAGGATCATGAATCTCGCCTCGCGACAGCACTTGGGATAATGCCCGACGGATCAATTCGCCAACACGCAACTGGCGTTGTGATGGGCCAGACCCCGAGTGATTGTGATTTTTTGCCATGGCGTCGGATAGTCCTGAATTAGGGTCGTTGCAACCGGGCTTTGCCTTGTGCTGTCCGACGGGCTAAACCGGGCCGGAAATAAGGAGAGATTGATGACCCAAAAAACGGCGATAGTCATCACAGGCGCGTCCGGACGCATGGGGCAGATGCTGATTCGCACGGTTTTGGCGTCTGGCAAGGCGGAACTTGTGGGCGTGGTCGAACAGTCGGGCCACGACTGGATCGGGCAAGATATCGGGCGCGCCATGGGTGGTGCCGATATCGGTCTGACGGTGACGGATGATCCGCTGGAGGTCTTTGCAAAGTGTCAGGCGATTCTGGATTTTACGGCCCCGGCGGCGACGGTTGCCTTTGCCGGGCTTGCAGCACAGGTGCGCGCCGTCCACGTGATTGGAACCACGGGCCTGTCCGAGGATGACATCGCCAAATTGGATGCTGCCGCGCGCCACGCAGTGATTGTGCGGGCCGGGAATATGAGCCTTGGTGTCAATTTGCTGACCAAATTGACCAGCATGGTTTCGGCGGCGCTCGATGAAGATTTCGATATTGAGATTGTCGAAGCCCACCATAACCAGAAGGTTGATGCGCCATCTGGCACGGCACTGATGCTGGGACACGCGGCGGCAAGGGGGCGTGGTGTTGATCTGGATGAAGTGTCTGATCGCGGACGCGATGGAATAACTGGTATTCGCAAACGCGGGGATATCGGCTTTTCGGCGATCCGCGGCGGTGACATCGTGGGCGAACACGACGTGATTTTTGCCGGTGCAGGTGAACGTATTGTCCTGCGCCATATAGCGACAGACCGCGCATTGTTTGCAAAAGGTGCGCTACGCGCGGCGTTGTGGGGGCAGGGTAAAAATCCGGGTGCCTACGATATGTTCGATGTACTCGGTCTATGACGGCTTAGAAATCGACAGCGATACCGTTCTTTTCCCAATCGCCATAGCGAACGGGCTCAGGCCCGTCCCGGCCACCCATTTCGGGCGCGGATTTTTGCCGAGTGGCATTTTTGCGACGGGCCTCGGCCTCGGCCAAAGCGCGTTTGGCGGCCGGTGGAATGTCGGTTTTATCTTTGTTGCTTGTCATTGGGCACGCTTGTTCAGATCGGGTGGGTGATATAGGGCGACGGGAATGCATACAAGATACGGGAACTAAATGGACAGTTTTGGACTAGCGCCCCGGCTTGCGGCCACCCGATTGGTAGATGCGGTGACCATCGACGGGCATCTTTTGTCCGAAAAATTGCCGAAAGTTTTGGAAAATCTGTCGCCAGAAGATCGGGCGAGGGCCGGGCGTTTGGCACATTCCTGTCTGCGCTGGATGGACCGGTCGGATCGAATTCTTGGCCCGCACCTGCGCAAACGACCACCGCCTGAGGTTCTGAACGTCCTGCGTCTGGGTGTGGTCGAGATCTGTCAGGAAAATGCAGCACCGCATGGGGTCGTGAACTCGGCGGTAGAGATTGTGCAGCGTCAGCCCAAAGGCAAGTCCTTCAAGGGACTGGTGAATGCAGTGCTTCGCAATGTTTCCAAGGATGGCATTGAGAAATGGTCAAAACTCCCGCCACCGCAATTGCCAAAATGGCTGCGAAAGCCGCTGATTTCCGATTTTGGGAAGGCTGCCATAGGTGCGATTGAGTTGGCGCATTCAAAAGGTGCGCCGCTAGATATCACGCCGAAATCCGACCCGGAAGCATTGGCCGCCGGGATTGGCGGAATTGTTTTGCCGACCGGGTCTGTGCGGATTGCCAAGAATGTTCAGGTCACTTCTTTGCCCGGCTATGAGACCGGCGATTGGTGGGTGCAAGATGCCGCTGCCGCCCTGCCGGCGAAACTATTGGCGGTGCAACAGGGCGAACGCGTGCTTGACCTGTGCGCGGCCCCCGGCGGCAAGACCATGCAGTTGGCTGCAACGGGCGCGTCGGTTACGGCGCTCGATATTTCTGCGACGCGGATGAAGCGGGTGCGGGAAAATCTGGATCGCACCTACCTGTCGGCGGAACTGGTCGTTGGCGATGTTTTTGAATATCAGGCCGAGCCATTTGGCGCGATCTTGCTGGACGCGCCGTGCTCGGCAACGGGAACGATCCGCCGTCACCCTGATTTGCCCTATGCCAAGACCAGCGAAGGGTTTCAGGCGCTGTTCGATATGCAGGAAAAGATGCTGGGTCACGCGTTGTCGCTGCTTGCACCAAGCGGGCGGCTTGTGTTTTGTACGTGCAGCCTTTTGATCGACGAGGGTGATGAGCAAATCAAGGACGCGCTTGGCCGTCATCCCGGCCTGCGCGTCATGACAGAGAACCTGTCTTTGCCCGGTGTGCCGAGCACTTGGTCCAACGAATTTGGCATCCGAACGCGGCCAGATTTCTGGCCAGAGTTGGGCGGAATGGATGGTTTCTTCATGACAATTCTGCAAAAGCCCGCCGGTTAAAAAAAATTGGTCGATGACAGAATCGACCGCTGTCGGTATTGTGCCTGAAAAGAGGGCCCGCAAACGGACCCAACTCAGAGTCGAGGCAGGGCACTGTGACCCAGATTGAAAATTGGTCGGCGCGCTGGACGCGTTGGATGAACCGTTGGCATGCACGGCGCTCTGCCCGTGCGCGCCCGGCAACAGGGTTTGTGTCACAACCAGAACCGCGCACGATCGGATCCTTTGCAAAAGGACGCCAACTGAGTGCGGGGAATTTTCTGTTCGCCGGGACGCTGGTCGTAGAGCCGGAAAAGTCAATCTGGCAGTTGCCCGATATAGATTCGCAGTTTGAGGAAGAAATCCATGGTTTTACCTGGCTGGACGATCTGGCCGCAACTGCGGATATGGCGGCTCGGGAGCGGGCGCAAAGCTGGACAACAGAATGGATTGAGCGTTTTGGGCGCGGCCATGGTGCGGGTTGGACACCGGACCTTACCGGTCGGCGTTTGGTACGTTGGATCAACCACGCGATATTTCTGCTCAATGGCCAGCCGCGTGACATGTCGCTGGCGTATTACTCGTCCCTTGCCCAGCAAACGATTTTTTTGTCCAAGCGCTGGCAAGCGGCTTCGGCGGGCCTGCCAAGGTTTGAGGCCCTGACCGGCTTGATTTACGCCGGGTTGGCTCTGACGGGAATGGGCGGATATGTTGACCCCGCGATCCGGGCGCTGGCGCGGGAATGCCGCGAACAGATTGACGCGGAAGGTGGCATACCTACCCGTAATCCCGAAGAATTGCTGGAAGTTTTCACCTTGCTGAACTGGGCCGCCACGGCACTTGCAGAGGCGGGAAAGATGGCTGGCCCGGATCATCTGCAAGCGATTGCGCGGATTGCCCCCACATTGCGGATGCTGCGCCACAGCGATGGTGGCCTTGCCCGTTTCCACGGTGGCGGGCGTGGAGCCGAGGGGCGGCTGGATCACGCTTTGGCAACCTCTGGCGTAAAGTCTGCGACAACCGATGGCTTGTCGATGGGATACGCGCGCCTGCATGGCGGGCGAACCAGCGTCATTCTGGACGCCGCGCGTCCACCCGTTGGGGTGTCATCCTACAACGCACATGCTTCTACCCTGGCGTTTGAACTTACCTCAGGCCGCCGACCGTTGATTGTTAATTGCGGGTCGGGCACATGCTTTGGCAGCGAGTGGTTTCGGGCCGGGCGCGCAACGGCCTCGCATTCCACGCTGGCGATCGACGGATTTTCATCAGCACGGCTGGGGCGCAAAGGGTTTATTGGCGGGCACGAGCGGGAGCTGCTGGGCCAAGCACCGACAGATGTCAGGGTCCAATATCTGGTAGACGAAGGTTCGCACGGAATTGTCGTCGGGCATGACGGATATCTGCCATCGCACGGTCTGACCCATATTCGGCAAATCGAATTGGCTGCGAATGGCCGCGCAATTGCAGGTGAAGACACGCTGGCCGCAATCGAAAAATCCGATGAGCGGCTTTTTGACAAAGCGCAGGATCGCCTGCATCTGCAGGGCATTCCGTTCAAGATAAGGTTCCATTTGCATCCGGACGTTGATGCTGATCTGGACATGGGCGGAACGGCTATTTCGATGGCCCTGAAAAGCGGTGAAATCTGGGTTCTTCGCCATGATGGTGCAGCCAAACTGAGCCTTGAGCCGAGTGTATTTCTTGAAAAAGGACGGCTGAAGGTGCGTGCGACGAAACAGGCGGTTCTATCTGCCTCGGCGTTGGAGTATGCGACCCGCATACGCTGGACATTGGCCAAAGCGCGCGAAACGCCCGATACCGTTCGCGATCTGGTGCGCGAGGAAAATGTCTGAACAGGCTGACTTGTTTCTTGGGGGAAACGCATGACTGAATTAGTGGCTGCGCGTCGCGCCCTACTATCTGTATCCGACAAATCTGGCTTGCTAGAACTTGCCAAAGGGCTGGTCGCGCAGGGGGTGGAGTTATTGTCTACCGGTGGCACGTCAAATTTGTTGCGAGAGGCCGGTCTGGCTGTTCGCGATGTCTCAGATGTGACGGGATTTCCCGAGATGATGGATGGAAGGGTTAAAACGCTGCATCCCGGCGTGCATGGTGGATTGCTCGCATTGCGCAACGACCGGGAACATGTCGAAGCGATGAAAACGCATGGTATTGAACCGATAGATATTCTGATCGTTAACCTTTATCCCTTTGAAGATACAGTCGCCAAGGGCGCAGACTATGGCACTTGTATCGAGAATATCGATATTGGCGGTCCAGCAATGATCCGCGCCGCGGCAAAGAACCATGGCTTTGTGAATGTCGTCGTCGACGTGGCAGATTATGACGCGCTGCTTGGTGAACTGGCTGATAATGGCGGTCAGACGAGTTTGCCGTTTCGCAAGCGGCTGGCGCAAACAGCCTATGCCAGAACTGCCGCTTATGATGCTGCGGTTTCCAACTGGATGGCAGATGCGATTGGCGAGGGTGCGCCCCGTCGCCGGGCATTCGCCGGGGAACTGGCGCAAGAGCTGCGTTATGGTGAAAACCCGCATCAGGCAGCCGCGTTTTACACAGATGGGTCAGATCGTCCCGGTGTGGCAACGGCAAAGCAATTGCAGGGTAAGGCGCTGTCTTACAACAACATCAACGACACCGACGCAGCGTTTGAAATGGCGGCAGAGTTTGATCCGGCGAATGGTCCGGCCTGTGTGATCGTCAAACACGCAAACCCGTGCGGAGTAGCAACTGGCGACAGTTTGGCGATGGCCTACCAGCGTGCGTTTGATTGTGACCGGACAAGCGCCTTTGGTGGTATCATCGCCCTCAACCAGCGGCTCGATGGCGCGACTGCCCGCGAAATTGCCAAAATTTTTACCGAGGTTGTGATCGCACCTGAAGCTGATGACGAGGCGATTGCCGTGTTTTCCGCCAAGAAGAACCTTCGGTTGTTGATGACCGGAAGCCTGCCTGACCCGCGCGCGCCGGGTTGTGTTGCCAAACAGGTATCCGGTGGCATGTTGGTGCAGGACAAGGATATCGGCCATATCGTGGCGAACGACCTGACAACGGTGACAAAGCGTGCGCCATCCGAGCAAGAATTGGCGGATCTGTTGTTTGCCTGGACCGTCGCTAAACACGTGAAATCAAACGCTATAATCTATGCCAAGGACGGGGCGACGGTTGGCGTTGGTGCGGGGCAGATGAGCCGGGTCGATTCCACCCGCATTGCTGCGCGCAAGGCCGAAGAGATGGCCCAGGTGTTGGGTTTGAAAAAATCGATGGCGCAGGGCGCGGTTGTCGCGTCGGACGCATTCTTTCCGTTCTCGGACGGATTGCTGACAGCGGCCGAGGCAGGGGCGAGCGCCGTTGTCCAGCCGGGCGGCTCAATGCGGGACGCCGAGGTTATTGCCGCCGCCGATGAAGCGGGGCTGGCAATGGTCTTTACTGGCATGCGCCATTTCCGGCATTAACGGGTCATGGCGTCAAAATGGATGATCTGGACCGGGGTCGCGGTTTTCTTGCTGGATCAGATCAGCAAATTTCTGGTCGTTCAGATGATGGACCTGAAAACGATTGGAAGCCTTGATATCGCAGCGCCCTATCTGACGTTGCGTATGGCTTGGAATCAGGGCGTGAATTTTGGCCTGTTTTCAAATGATGCAGATGTCATGCGGTGGGTTTTGATCGCCGTGGCCGTTCTGATTTCTGGCTGGGTTGCTATCTGGATTAGCCGGGACGGTTCTGGAATACCCGCAAAGGTGGCGGCAGGTATGCTGGTCGGCGGCGCTATGGGAAACGTTGCAGACCGCCTGATCTATGGGGCAGTTGCCGACTTTTTGAACATGTCGTGCTGCGGAATTGACAATCCATATGCGTTCAATGTGGCTGATATTGCGGTCTTTGCGGGTGCTTTCGGCCTGATCTTGTTTGCCGGAAACAAAAAGGCGGCGTGACGGCCCGGAATTGATCCGCTACAAACGGCAAAAGCGTGGAGTGGCTTTGATGAGCGAACGGATTTGCAAGGGCGGTTTGGCCCTCGTGGTTGTGTTGATGTTGTCTGCCTGTGGCAGCAAGGATCGGCCGCTTTTGCTTGCCGGGCAGCGTGTCGATAGCCCGGACGAATTTCTGGTGCTTCCGAGCAAACCGCTTCAGGCACCAAAATCCTACAGCGAATTACCGACTCCGACCCCGGGCGCTGAAAACCTGACCGATCCGACCCCACATGCGGATGCAACCGTGGCGCTTGGTGGGCGAGCCTCGGCCGTAAGTGGTGGCGGGCCGGCAGATGGGGCGATTGTGAATTTTGCTTCCCGTTATGGCGTTCAGGCTGATATCCGGCAGGTCCTTTCGGCGGAAGATGATCAGCGTAGACGCAAACGAGGCGGAGTTCTTACCCGGTTCCGATTGGTGGGAAACCGGTATTTCCTGATTTACACCGAAGATATTCTTGATCAGCACGAAGAACTGCGCCGGTTGCGCGCGCTGGGTATTGTGACCCCGACGGCACCCCCAAAATAGACTGAATAACGATGGTCACAATTTGATGAGCTGCTTGATGTGACTGCATCCGGGCGTATCTAGGTAGATAGTCTAACAACTTACTGGATCTTTTATGCACCGCTTGATTGCCTTGCTGGTTTCTTTGTTCGCCCTTACCCCGTCCGCCCGCGCGGCAGAAATTACATCGTTCAGCCTTGGTAACGGGATGGAGGTTGTGGTGCTTGAAGATCACCGGGCACCGGTCGTTTCACATATGGTGTGGTATCGCGTTGGCGCTGCCGACGAACCAGCCGGGAAATCCGGGATCGCGCATTTTCTGGAACATCTGCTGTTCAAGGGAACCGACGACATGGAGGCGGGCGAATTTTCGGCCACCGTCGCGCGTAACGGTGGGTCTGACAATGCGTTCACCAGTTGGGACTATACCGCATATTTTCAGCGGATCGCTGCGGACCGTCTGGATTTGATGATGCGGATGGAAGCGGATCGGATGCGCGATCTGGATATGACGGAAAATGACGTCCGCACTGAACGCGATGTCATTCTGGAAGAACGCGGGCAACGTGTAGATAGCAACCCGGGTTCATTGTTCTCTGAACAAATGCGTGCGGCGCAATACCTTAATCATCCCTACAGTATTCCGATCATTGGCTGGCGCCACGAGATGGAGCAGCTGAACCGCGATGACGCATTTTCATTTTATCAGCGATACTATGCGCCCAATAATGCCATCCTGATTGTGGCTGGTGATGTCTATCCGGACGATGTGCGCCAACTTGCGATTAGACATTATGGCCCCTTGCAGCCGACCCCTGATCTGCCCGAGCGTATTCGCCCGCAAGAGCCGCCACAGCTATCGGAACGACGCTTGTCCTACTCTGACCCGCGGGTCGCCCAACCCTATATCACCCGTAGCTATTTGGCACCCGAGCGCGACAGCGGCGATCAGACTGAAGCCGCAAAGTTGGAAATGTTGGCGGCCCTGCTTGGCGGGTCCGGGACAACCTCGGTTCTGGGTCGAAAGCTGCAGTTTGAAACAGAGCAGGCGATATATACGACGGCGTATTACAGTGGCACTTCGCTGGATGATACAACATTTGGGCTGGTCATGGTTCCGACCCCGGATTTCAGCCTTGAAGATGCCGAAACCGCGCTTGATCGGGCGATTGCAGAGTTTATCGACGAAGGTGTGGACAGTGAACAATTTGCGCGGATCAAAATGCAACTGCGGGCCTCGCGAATCTATGGCGAAGATAACATCGAGTCGCTTGCGCGCCGCTATGGCGCAGCGCTTACATCCGGGCTGACGATTGCGGATATCGAGGCCTGGCCTGATATCTTGCAAGCGGTAAGCGAGCAGGACGTTATGGATGCGGCCAAGATGATATTTGATCCCAATAAGGCCGTGACAGGCTGGATCATGCCGCCCAAAAAACCTGAGGCAACACAATGAAACGTCTATTTGCACTCATTTTACTGACGTTTGCATCCACCGCCCCGCTTCATGCCGCGGTTGAAGTGCAGGAAGTCACCTCGCCGGGCGGCATCAAGGCTTGGTTGGTCGAGGAACATTCGATCCCGTTCACCGCGCTGGAACTTCGCTTCCGAGGTGGCTCGGCGCTGGATGCGGCGGGCAAACGCGGTGCGATCAACCTTATGACCGGGCTATTGGAAGAAGGGGCTGATGGACTGAACGCGCAAGAGTTTTCTGAGGCGCGCGAGGAATTGGCAACCAGTTTCCAATATCGTGTCCATGATGACACTTTGTCGATTTCGGCGCGTTTCCTGACGGAAAACCGGGCGGCGGCTGTGGATTTGCTGCGCAGCTCGATCATGTCGCCGGCTTTCAATCAGACAGCAATTGACCGCGTGCGCGGGCAGGTCCTGTCCGGTATCCGCGGCGATCTGACGGATCCAAGCTCGATTGCTGGGCAAAATTTCGACGCGATGGTCTGGGGCGATCATCCCTATGGCAGCGATCGCAGCGGTACCCAAGCCAGCGTTAACAGTCTGACCCGCGATGATATTCTTGACGCCTATGACCGCGTGTTCGGTCTGGACCGGGTCTATGTTTCAGCGGTGGGCGATATTACCGCTGATGAGCTGGGCGCGCTGATGGATGTTTTGTTGGGCGATCTGCCAGAAAGTGGCGCACCTTCGGTGGGCAGGGCCGAGTATATTTTGACAGGCGGTGTCACGGTTATTCCGTTTGACACGCCGCAATCCGTTGCTTTGTTCGGGCACAAAGGCATCACCCGCGACGACCCGGATTTCATGCCTGCATATATCCTGAACGAAGTATTTGGCGGTGGTGGTTTTGAATCCCGGCTGATGCAGGAAGTTCGTGAAAAACGCGGCCTAACCTATGGCATCAGCACCTATCTGGCACCGATGGAATATGGCGATTTGATCCTGGGTCAGGTCCGGTCTGACAATTCCCGGATGGCTGAAAGCATTGCGGTAATTCGTCAAGAATGGGCCAAGATTGCCAAATCGGGTTTGACCGCAAAAGAGTTGGAGGACGCCAAGACATTTCTGACCGGGGCTTATGCCCTGCGATTTGACGGCAACGCGCCGATTGCGCGGATCATGGTGGGCATGCAGATGACCGGACTGCCGGTCGATTATCTGAGGACGCGAAACGATCAAGTGAATGCGGTTACTTTGGAAGAGATTAACCGCGTTGCCGCCCGGATTTACCAACCCGAAGAACTGCATTTTGTTGTTGTTGGCCAGCCGGAAGGTCTGGAAGGCAGTAACTGAATAGACAGTGGTAGAATCGGGGCGTGACATGCTATTTGTTGTGCCATGCCCGCAGTTAGCCCCAACATAGGCGAAAAAAGCCCTGTAATTCGTCAGTTAGACGAAACCGCGATTAATCGGATTGCGGCTGGCGAAGTTGTCGAGCGCCCGGCCTCGGCTGTCAAAGAACTGGTGGAAAATGCGATTGATGCCGGGGCTGGTCGAATAGACGTGGCCTATGGCGACGGCGGCAAAACTATTATTCGC
>Ga0209344_10005574_pt1 | contig 10794 bp, 7 predicted proteins | sample Cruoilmetagenom6_FD_187293 | JGI IMG/M metagenome (GOLD analysis project Ga0209344, IMG submission 187293) | Oil polluted marine microbial communities from Coal Oil Point, Santa Barbara, California, USA - Santa Barbara Oil Seep Sample 6 (SPAdes)... | ecosystem: Environmental > Aquatic > Marine >...
ATAATTGAAGCCATCATAATTTGATTTTCCTGCCCTATCAAGCATAGGTATTTGGCCATTTTTACCGTATCGCCAAATAATGATTTGCTTTTAGATACAGGCATTCCTGCGTTGATACCCATTCTTAAGTTTAGTAATTCAACTGCAATATGCAATCCTTTTTGAATAGCAGCGGCGCATTCGACCGCCTGATTTACTGAAACAAAAGATGCAATAAAGCCTTCGTTTTCATTTTCAACTTCGCGACCTTCATATTTTTTTATTTGCTCGCGCATTATTTCATTATAAAGACTAAGTAATTTTATTGCTTTTTCCTTTCCTAATTGATAGTGTAATAATTGGATGTTTGTAATTTCAGAAACCAGTATGATTCTAAAAGCAGGATCATTAAATATTTTTAATCCAAGATCATCTGTGTCAAAATAACCATCAGGGTCTTGAATTCTGCCTAAAAATGCTTCTACTACATTACTGTTCACCTGAATGATTTCATGTACCAAAAGACCGTGTGCTTTATTATGCATTTTAGTTACGGCTTCAATATTAGGAGCATCTATTAAGCAAAATGCACTTTCTCTGTCTTCATCAACCCAATACGTCATACAACGACATCCAAATTCATCTTGTATTTTAAGATCCTCTCTATGCGCTTCGGCTGCATGTTTGGCCTCAACTCCCGGTACGATATGTCTATCCATGTAAATGGGCATAATGCAAATTAAATTACAGGTTTAAATTATTGAATATTTGATTCACCACCAAATAAGTTAATGTAAAGAAAAGGAAGTTTGAGTGTTAGAAATGCAATATATCATTCAAAAAATGACAAAAATAGGTCAAGCTTTAGAATAGTGAATGGTTAAAAGATGAGCCAAAATTAAAACAGACCCCCTTGAACACTACCTTTTATCTTCCCAAGATGCTTGTATGCAGACTCTGTTACTTCACGTCCACGCGGGGTTCTCATAATAAAACCTTGTTGTATTAAAAAAGGTTCATACACTTCTTCAATTGTTTCAGAGCTTTCCCCTACGGCAGTTGCAATTGTAGTTATGCCAACGGGGCCTCCCTTAAATTTATCAATAATAGTAAGGAGTATTTTATTATCCATTTCATCCAAACCGTGGGCATCTACATTTAATGCTTTTAGAGCATATTTGGCAATTTCGATACTTATTTTTCCATCACCTTTTATTTGAGCAAAGTCCCGAACTCTGCGTAATAGAGCATTTGCAATTCTTGGCGTACCTCGGCTTCTACCTGCAATTTCTATAGCGGCTTCCATAGAAGTAGGTACACTTAATATGTTTGCACTTCGCTGTACAATTGTTGTTAGTAGATCTGTTTTGTAATAGTGTAATCTGCTGCTTATTCCAAAACGTGCACGCATAGGAGCGGTCAATAAACCCGAGCGAGTGGTAGCTCCAATAAGGGTAAACGGTTCTAAATTGATTTGAACGGATCTGGCGTTTGGTCCGGATTCGATCATAATATCAATTTTATAATCTTCCATTGCAGAATACAAATATTCTTCAACTATGGGGCTTAGTCGATGAATTTCATCGATAAATAAAACATCACGTTCACTGAGGTTTGTTAATAAGCCGGCTAAATCACCTGGTTTATCTAAAACCGGGCCAGATGTTACCTTGATGTTTGCATTTAATTCATTACTTAGAATATGTGCCAAGGTAGTTTTACCTAGCCCGGGAGGACCATGAAATAACGTATGGTCTAAAGCTTCATTACGTTGATTTGCGGCTTCAACAAATATTTTTAAATTTTCAATTGCCTGATCTTGCCCTGTAAAATCACTAAAAGTTAAAGGTCTTAATTTCTTTTCTATGTCTAATTCCTCATGCGATAAATCTTCACTTGAAGGATTTAAATTATCATTCATAAAAGCAAATATAAATGAAAACGAAAGAAAATATTCTCAAAAAATAAGAATACTTAAATTTTATGCTTAACAATTAAATCTTGACTTTCGCCGGCCTTATAATTGCGCTAGGAAACCCTTCCTTTATTTCAACCAGAGCTCTATCTGCCTCTAATCTTGTTTTGTAGGAGCCAATCCAAACTTTCCAATCAGGAGAGTGAAATTTCAATTCAGATTCAACCCTTGGAAATACCGAATCAAAATCATCCTTAACTTTAATCGCACCTTGTTCTGAACCATAAAATAATTGAATTTTAAAACCTTCAATATGTTTTAAATTTTTATTATAAGCTCTCTTTTTAGCAATAAGTGCTTTAACACTTTCGCTACTTTCAACTTTTATTGTTCCTACTTCTTGAGCATTACTTGAAAGACTGATTACAAGTATCAAAGCCAAAGAAAATAAAATATGTTTATGGGTTAACTTTCTCATTATGAATATAAATTTATGCAAATTTAATATTTTGTAGTTATCAATTAATCAAGTGTCGTTATTTAGAATTATTATAAATTACATTTAACATTATTTTTAGATTTCCTAGAATGCATATAAATGCTATTTTTGTCCAATCTTTAAAAACAGGCCTCTTAATGTACTGTGGTAAAGAAAAAATCATACCAAAAAAGGCAGAAATATATTCTACAATATGAAAAGTGTGAAACAACACAATCGAATCTTAAGATTATTCCTATCCAGTCTTACCTTAATTTTACTTTTTTCACTTCAACTTTCGGCTCAAGAAATTGATTCTTTACAAGTTGCAACAGGTAAAAAAATATTCAATGCTAATTGTGCTTCATGTCATAAGTTAGAAGGTAAATTAATTGGTCCTGAATTAGGAGGAATTGAAGATAGACGTACAAATGAATGGTTAAAAGCATGGATCAAAGATAATGCAGCTTTAAGAGCAAGCGGCGACGCTGATGCAAAAGCAATTTTTGATGAGTATAATGGTTCAGTAATGACCGCTTTTCCACAATTGTCAGATTCTGATATTGATGCAATTTTAGCATATACTTCCCATCCCGAGGTTTTAATTTCGGCTGATGCTGTAGTTGCGGGAGGTGATGAAGGTGAGGCCAAAAAACCTTCTACGGCCTGGATGAGTTATATAGTTATTGTAGTTTTATTATTATTCATTTTATGGATCTATTTCAAGAGTTCAAATGAGTTTTTAAAATTAGTTGCTACTATTGCACTTTTACTAACTGTAGGTTATTTTAGTTATAACGCAATGATGAGTCTTGGTATAGATGAAGGTTATCAACCAATACAACCAATTGCCTTTTCACATAAAATTCATGCCGGTGATAATAAAATAGACTGTCAGTATTGTCACTCATCTGCTAAGCATAGTAAAACTTCAGGAATTCCGTCTTTAAATGTTTGTATGAATTGTCATAGGGGTATAGAAGAGGTTGCTGAAAACACCACAGTTCAAATAGGAGAAAAAACATTGGTAAAAGCTGATTTAGATCTTGAGATTCGAAAAATCTATGACGCGGTCGGTTATGATCCGGATGAATTAGCATATAAAGAAAATTATGAGCAGAAACCTGTCAAATGGGAACGTATACATAATTTACCAGATTTTGCATATTTCAATCACTCACAACACGTTACTGTTGGAGGACTTAAATGTCAGCAATGTCACGGCCCGGTTGAGGAAATGGACGAGATGTATCAATTTTCTTCGCTCACAATGGGATGGTGTATCAATTGTCATAAAGATACCGATGTTGATTTAAAGGGTAATGAATATTATGCTAAGATTCATGAAGAATTATCAAAAAAATACGGTGTAGAAAAAGTAACTGTAGCCCAAATGGGTGGAATGGAATGTGGTAAATGTCACTATTAATAGTTCACAAATTACCTATCATAAGAATAAAAATTAGACATTAGTCAAAAATAAATAGTCAATTTAATATGGCATCAAACAAGAAATACTGGAAAAGTGTTGAAGAGCTTAACGAAAATAGCTCTATTGTTGAAAAGCTTAAAAAAAACGAATTTGCAGGAGATATTCCTACTGATGAATTTCTTGGAGATAAAGAAACTTTAGCTTCTTCAGAAACATCTCGTAGAGATTTCTTAAAGTATGTTGGTTTTACAACAGCTGCTGCCTCACTTGCAGCTTGTGAAGGACCAGCAATAAAATCAATTCCTTATGTAATCAAACCAGATAATGTGGTGCCGGGTGTACCAGATTATTATGCAACTACTTTAGCCGATGGTTATGATTTTGCAAGTGTTTTAGTAAAAGTTCGTGAAGGGCGTCCTATTAAAATTGAGCCTAATAAATTAGCAAAAGCTAATGGAGATACAAATGCCAGAGTACAAGCTTCAGTTTTAAACTTATATGATTCAAATAGATTAAAGGGACCAAAGGCGAAAGGAGTTGATACAGATTGGGCTACACTTGATAGTGAAGTAGGCGCTCAATTGAATGCTTTAAGAACTAGTGGGAAATCCATTGTATTGCTTACCGGAACTTTAGCAAGTCCTTCAACACATAAATTGATTCAGGATTTTATAGCTTTATATCCAAGTGCTTCTCATATTACGTATGATGCAATTTCAGAATCTGGGGCATTAGATGCTTTCGAAGCAATGTATGGTGAAAGAGCTCTACCTGATTATGATTTTAGTACTGCTAAAGTTATTATTTCAGTTGGTGCTGACTTTTTAGGAGACTGGCAAGGAGGTAATTTTGAAGTTGGCTATGCTAAGAGTAGAGTACCAGATCATGGTAAAATGTCTCGTCATATTCAGTTTGAAACTAACATGACCTTAACGGGGGCCAATGCAGATAAACGCTATATGGTAAAGCCATCAGAGCAAGCTGGTGTATTGGCTGATATTTATAATGCAATTGTTTCTGGAACAACTCCAAAAAATGAAGCCGTTGCAAAGGCCGTTTCTCAATTAAAAGCTGCTGGAAGTAAAGGTGTTGTTGTTGCTGGATCAAATAATAAAGATGCTCAATTAGTTGCGTTAGCAATTAACAATGCAATAAAAAGTAAAGTTATAAATGTTACTGCTCCTAAATATGTTAGAAGCGGTAGTGATTCAAAAGTTTCACAGTTAATTAATGATATGAAAGCGGGTAAAGTAGGTGCATTGATCACTTACAATACAAATCCTGCTTATACCTTATATAATGGTGCGGAATTTACGGAGGCTTTAAAGAAAGTGCAACTTTCGATTGCTTTTGCGATGAAAGACGACGAAACTGCAGGTTCTGCTCAATATGTTGCGACTACTCCTCATTATTTGGAGTCTTGGGGTGATGTATCTATAAAGAAAGGACAATATAGTTTGGTGCAGCCAACTATTCGACCTTTATTCAATACACGTCAGTTTGAAGATTCAATCTTGAAATGGATAGGTAGCAGTCAAACATTTTATGATTATGTAAAAGCAAATTGGACTTCAACTGTTCTAAATGGTACATCCTGGAATCAAACATTACATGATGGTACATTTAATACGAGTATCGTTCCAATAGAAGTTTTAGATAATGAAATCGATGAATTAATTCCTGATAATCAAGCAAATGTGCCTGCGGCACTTTCCGCTTTAGCGAATGTAAAATCTGCTAATTTAGAATTAGCATTATATACTAAAACCGGTCTTGGTGATGGTCAAATGGCAAATAATCCTTGGTTGCAAGAATTGCCAGATCCAATTACCAGAACTTCTTGGGACAACTATATAGTAATGTCTAGAGTTGATGCAGAAGCTAACGGTATTGAAAATTATACTGTTTCTAATGGAGCTCTTGATGGAGATATGGTGAATATAACTGTTAACGGTGTTACAATTCCAAATTTACCTGTATATATTCAGCCTGGTCAGACACCAGGTGCTATTGGTTTAGCCTTAGGTTATGGTAGAACAAAAGGAGTAAATGAAAATATGCAAGTTGGTATTGACGCATATCCTTTATATCAAAATTTTAATACACATCAAGAAGTATCTATTGAAAAAGTTGCCGGTCGTCATGAGTTCGCTTGTATTCAATTACAACATACGTTGATGGGTAGAGATGAAATTATTAGAGAAACAACGCTTGAAGATTTTGTCAATAAGCCAAAAAATGATTGGAATCCGGCACCTCACGTGCAAATGGATCATCAAAATGTTGCTTTGGAAAAAGTTGATCTTTGGGAAAAATTTGATGACTCTATAGGTCCGAAATTTAACCTATCAATTGATTTAGCCGGTTGTACAGGATGTGGAGCTTGTGTTGTTGCCTGTCATGCTGAGAACAATGTACCGGTTGTAGGTAAAGAAGAAATTAGAATGAGTAGAGATATGCACTGGTTGCGTATCGATAGATACTACAGTTCTGAGATGACTGAAGAAAGAGGTAAAGAAGAAGGTATTTTTGGTAGTGGAAAGTACTTCAATGCTCAAACACACCCTTCAGATAATCCTGATGTTACTTTTCAACCTGTAATGTGTCAGCATTGTAATCACGCACCATGTGAAACTGTTTGCCCTGTGGCAGCCACATCACACGGTCGTCAAGGTCAAAATCAAATGGCTTATAACCGTTGTGTAGGTACTCGTTACTGTGCCAATAACTGTCCTTATAGAGTTAGAAGATTCAACTGGTTCAAATATTTTGACAATGATGAGTTTAATTATAACTTGAATAATGATTTAGGTAAAATGGTATTGAACCCTGATGTAGTTGTTCGTTCACGTGGAGTAATGGAAAAATGCTCAATGTGTATACAAATGACTCAGGCTACTATTTTAAAAGCTAAAAAAGAAGGAAGACCGCCTAATACTGATGAGTTCCAGGTAGCATGTGCAAATGCATGTAGTACTGGTGCAATGCAGTTTGGTGATATCAATAATAAAGAAAGTAAAGTTTCGCATTTAAAAGAAAATGAAAGAACGTTCCACCTATTAGATTTTGTGGGTACACAACCAAATGTTTTCTATCAATTAGATGTTAGAAATACGAACGAAGCATAATAATAATTAAGAATTAGATATAATTATGGGTCATTACGAAGCGCCTATTAGAGAAGCGATTATAACAGGTGATAAATCTTATCATGATATTTCTGTTGATGTAGCTGCTCCAATTGAGGGTAAAGCCAATAAAAATTGGTGGATCGCCTTTAGTATTGCATTATTAGCTTTCCTTTGGGGAGTCGGTGCAATTGCATACACCATAGGAACAGGAATCGGTGTTTGGGGTTTAAATAATAAGATCAACTGGGCTTGGGATATCACTAACTTTGTTTGGTGGGTAGGTATCGGTCATGCCGGAACCTTGATCTCTGCAGTATTATTATTATTCCGTCAAAAATGGAGAATGGGTATTAACCGTTCCGCGGAAGCAATGACAATATTTGCTGTAGTACAAGCAGGATTATTTCCATTAATTCACATGGGTAGAATTTGGGATGGTTTTTATGTATTACCAATTCCGAATCAATTAGGTTCTCTTTGGGTGAATTTTAATTCACCATTATTATGGGATGTATTTGCGATCTCAACTTATTTGTCGGTATCATTAGTATTCTGGTGGACAGGTTTGTTACCAGATTTTGCCATGATTCGTGATAGGGCAACAAAACCTTTCCAGAAAAAAATATACAGCTTATTGAGTTTTGGATGGAGTGGTAGAGCAAAAGATTGGCAACGTTTTGAAGAAGTATCTTTAGTTCTTGCAGGTTTAGCAACACCATTAGTACTTTCTGTACACACAATTGTATCATTTGACTTTGCAACATCGGTAATTCCGGGATGGCACAGTACAGTTTACCCACCATACTTCGTTGCCGGTGCGGTATTCTCTGGTTTTGCTATGGTACAAACACTATTGTTGATCATGCGTAAAGTGAGCAACTTAGAGCATTATATTACTAGAGTTCATATTGAAAATATGAATAAAGTAATATTGGTAACAGGTGGTATAGTAACTGTTGCATATTTATCTGAATTATTCGTGGGTTGGTATACTGGAAGTAGTTATGAAGATTTTGTCTATTTATCAGTAGGTGCTGCAACAGGACCTTATTGGTGGGCATTTTGGTCATTAATAATATGTAATGCAGTGATACCACAATTTTTCTGGATCAAAAAAATTAGAAGAAATTACATTTGGACCTTCATTATTGCCATATTTATCAATATCGGTATGTGGTTTGAGCGTTTTGATATTATCGTTATAAATTTAAGTAGAGGGCACCTTCCATCTACATGGACTCAGTTCTCACCAACTTTTGTTGATATCGGTATATTCATAGGTACCCTAGGTTTCTTCTTTGTATTGTTTTTATTATATGCTAGAACCTTCCCGGTTATTGCTCAAGCGGAAGTAAAATCGATTTTAAAATCATCTGGCAATAACTATAAAAGAGCAAGAGATACAGGAGAGTCTTTACCAAAGCAAACAGTAAAAATTAGGGAAAAGGTTGAAATTATTGAAGAAGTTGCAGATGATAAAGATGCGCAAGCATCAAATTTATTAGAAAGCTTAGGAGAATTTGATGCTAGCACAGACAAAGCAGATGATTTGAAAAAAGTAAAGGGTATTGGTCCAGTAATGGAAAAAACCTTAAATCAAATAGGAATTTACACATTTGCTCAGGTAGGTAAAATGACAAAAAAAGAATATGATTTGTTAGATTCAATAACTGGTTCTTTCCCTGGAAGAGCAGAAAGAGATGATTGGGCAGGTCAAGCTAATAAACTTAAATCATAATTATGAGTTCAAAAGTAATACACGCTTTATATAACGATGATGATGTGCTTATGAAAGCCGTCAAAGAGGTTCGTGCTGCTCATCACCATATAGAAGAAGTTTATACACCATTTCCTGTTCATGGTTTAGATAAAGCTATGGGAATTGCACCAACACGTATGGGTATTACATCTTTTATGTTTGGTGTACTAGGTTTAGGTTTTGCTGTATGGTTTTTAAACTTAATTATGATTCAAGACTGGCCACAAAATATTGGTGGTAAACCAAGTTTTAGTTTCGCTGAGAATATGCCGGCATTTGTTCCGATACTTTTTGAAATGACTGTATTTTTCTCTGCGCATTTAATGGTAATCACTTTTTATATGCGTAGTAAGATCTGGCCATTCAGAAAAGCTGAAAACCCAGACCCTAGAACTACAGATGATCATTTTTTAATGGAAGTAGCTGTTGAAGGAAGCGAAAAAGAGCTTACATCTTTATTAAAAGGTACTGGGGCAATTGAAATTAACGTAAAAGAAAAGCATTAATAGACCTATGAAGAGCTTTGTGAAAATAATATCAGTAATTGTTTTAATTGTTGCTTTATCTTCTTGTCAGGATAAAACAAAACGACAATATCAATATATGTCAGATACAGACATGTATACATCGGTAAGTTATGAAACATATGCCGCAGATTCAATCTTTAAGAATGGAACTTCAGCACAATTACCGGTTGAAGGAACGATTGCCAGAGGAAATGTTCCTTATGATTATGCAGATACACAAGAAGGATATATTTTGGCTAAAGATTCATTGCGTTCACCGTTAAAAATTAAAGCCCCTTTAGATTCTATTTATAGAGTTTCAGAAGCAGATTTAAAACAAGGAAAATATCTATATGATATTTATTGCGTTTCATGTCACGGTACAACAGGTGATGGACAAGGACCGCTGGTTCAAAACGAGAAATTTTTAGGAATACCTAATTATAAAGATAGAGATATTACAGAAGGAAGTATCTATCATGTTATCATGAGAGGTAGAAATTTGATGGGTTCGCATTCATCTCAATTGAATACAAAAGAGCGCTGGCAGATAGTTCATTATGTTGAAGAATTAAGAAATGATTTATTAAAATAAACTGTTAAAAGTTTACACGGAATATTATAGATATGTACACATTTTCAAGTAAATTAAAAACCTTCGCATTTGCACTAATGATTATTGGAGCATTAGGTATTGCTTATGGATTTTTTACTGCACCAAAAACTACAGCAGATATCAAAGAGATGCTTCACGATGCTGAGGGAGATCATGCTTCGATATCAACACATGATGCAGTTGCTGATTCTCACGAGCAGGAAGGTGAGAAGCATGTAGAAGCAACTCATAAAGAGGAAGAAACACATGCGGAAAATACCGAAGCTGTAAAAGAAGAAATAGCTGAGGTCCTTACGCAAATTGATACAACAAAGTATGTAGAAGAGGCTCATGAAGAAGCTGCTGAAGAACATAAAGAAGAGGTACATACTGTTGTAGAAACACATGCTGAAGAAGGCGGGCGTGATGATCATGGAATGTCAGAAGAAGAACATTTAGAGCATGCTTTAACTCAGGCTCAAAATAGACCTTGGGCTGCTGTTTATATTGCCATGATTTTCTTCTTATTATTAACGGTTTGTGCCTTTGTTTACTATTGTATTCAAAGAGCAGCATCAGCAGGATGGTCTCCAGTATTATTTAGAGTAATGGAAGGAGTTTCGGCATACATATTACCAGGTTCAATAATTGTATTAATATTCTTGGCACTATCTGCAATGCATAACAATCACATGTTTGCATGGATGTATACAAGTACTGATCCTACAGCAGTAAATTATGATTTTGCTATGGAAACAAAAGGTTGGTGGTTGAATGTTCCGGGCTTTTTGGCTCGAGCAGTAGTTTATGTATTGATCTGGGTTGGTTTTAGACATTTTATTGTAAAAAATTCAAGAGCTCAAGATACTGCCAATGATCTGAAAGCCTTTCACAAAAACTTTACACTTTCTGTTGTATTCTTAGTGGTATTCTTGGTAAGTGAATTATTTATGGCCTTTGATTGGTTAATGTCTATTGATCATCACTGGTTTAGTCAAT
>Ga0209344_10005576_pt1 | contig 10794 bp, 9 predicted proteins | sample Cruoilmetagenom6_FD_187293 | JGI IMG/M metagenome (GOLD analysis project Ga0209344, IMG submission 187293) | Oil polluted marine microbial communities from Coal Oil Point, Santa Barbara, California, USA - Santa Barbara Oil Seep Sample 6 (SPAdes)... | ecosystem: Environmental > Aquatic > Marine >...
AAGACCATCGAGACCGTCTGGTCGTGATTGTCGCCGGGTACCCCAAGTTGATGCACAACTTCTTGCGGTCGAACCCAGGGCTTCGGTCCAGATTCGCTCGCGAGATCTCATTCCCTGACTACTCTGGTGACGAGTTGGTCGCCATCACCCAGAAACTCCTCAACGATGCCGATTACACGCTTGATGCCGGAGTGGACAAGACAATCGCGAAGATCCTGCAACGTGCAACACGCGACGAAACGTTCGGAAACGCTCGGTTCGCACGGAACCTGTTCGAGCAGGCAATCAACCAGCAGGCGGTTCGTTTGTCGCAATCGGCCACCGTCGGCGCACTCGACCGCGCTGCGGTGAGCACACTTGCCGACGTCGACTTCATCGAGGCAGCACGCCTCCTCTCCGCATCGCAGGCCCGCTGATGGAAACACTCACAAGTCCATTTGGCAACGTCGAGCTCGAACGTGTTCCGGTGCGACAGCGTCAGCGATTGCGGGCGTGGGACGCGGCCGACGAATACGTGCTTGAGCACCTAGCCGAGTTCCCTCTCTCGGAGGGATCGAGCCTCGTTCTGATCGGAGACTCATTTGGTGCGTTGGCTTGTTCGTTACGTGCCCATGACCCCATCGTGGTCAACGAGTCAGCGGCCGGTGCGGCAGCCATCGAGGAAAATCTTGGTCGGAACAAACTAGGCGCGCTCGAGATCTATTCGATCCTCGACCTCGAGACTCTCACCGAACCCATCGACTGTGTGGTGGTCAAGGTCCCAAAGTCGAACTCTGAGCTTGTCGACATCTTGCATCGCCTTCGCCCCCACGTACACGCGGAGACCCGCGTCATCGGCGCCGGTATGGCGAAACACATTCACACCTCGACGCTCGAGTGTTTCGAGTCGATCATTGGATCAACCAAGACATCGTTGGCTCGCAAGAAAGCGCGGCTCATCCACTCGAACTTCGACTACTCGCTCACCCCGGGCCCAAACCCGTGGCCATCGACGTGGCGTGTCAACGGCTTGACCCTCGTGAACCATGGCGGCGGATTCTCGCCAACGGCACTCGATGTAGGTACTCGTTTCTTGCTCGACAACATTGCCTCATTCGCTGACTTGGTGCCGACGACGGGTGAATCCATCCGCGTCGTCGACATGGGTTGTGGCAATGGTGTGATCGGTCTTTGGATGGCCAACGATCTGTTGGCTTCGTCCACGAACTTTGTGATCGACGTGGTCGATGATTCGGCGTTGGCTATTGGGGCGGCCGAGTCATCGTGGGAGCAGACGCTTCCAGGCGTGGCCGAGGAGCGAGCTGCGTTCCGTCATCACCATCGACTCGTCGAAGTGCTCGAGAAGCGATCAGTCGATCTGGTTGTGGTGAACCCACCGTTTCACGATGACCGCGTAGTCGGCGATGACACGGCCTGGTCGATGTTCACCGATGCGCACAAGGTCCTTCGCCCAGGCGGACAACTCGTAGTCGTTGGAAACCAACATCTCGCCTATCACGCGAAGTTGAAGAAGATCTTCGGCAAGGTCGACACGTTGGCATCGAACAAGAAGTTTGTGTTGCTCCGCGCCCACCGTTGATCTGTTAGGTGCGACTCGGGGTATTCTCGGTCGATGGACGAAGAATCAGACATCGACGCCGTCGACTACATCCAGATCACTCGAGATTCGTACTCTCGGCTTGGGTTCGATCCATATCGCTGGGCCAGCAACCCTGAACCAGCCGCGTTCGTGAAACCATCGAAACCACTGTCGGAAAGCAAGGTTGTACTGATCGCCTCGGGCGGCTTCTACCGGTTTGGCGATGTTGCTTTCACCCACAAGGACGACCTCACACATCGCGAAATTCCGATCGACACGCCGACCACCGAGCTTCGAGTGTCTCACTTCGCCTATGACCAGACCTCGGCAAAGGCCGACCCGAACTCGGTGTTCCCGATCGACGCGTTGCGCGACATGGTCTCCGCTGGCGAAGTCGGATCACTTGCCGACGTTGCGCTGACCTTCATGGGTGGCATCTACTCGCAGCGCCGTCTACAAGACACGCTGGTGCCGGCGCTGGTCGAACGTACTCGCGAGCTCGATGCCGACCTCGCACTCCTGGTGCCTGTTTGACCGGTTTGTCATCAGTCAGTTGGGCTGATTTCACGAGCACTCGAAGCTGCGGGAACAACGACCACATCGATCTCGAGCGCGTGGAGTATTACCGAATCGGTGAACCCACCCCGGGCGGTGTTCACCGACTTCCCGCTGGGCAATATCTGTGGCCCGCCAAACGATCGCTCGACTCAGTTGGCCATTGTTGGCAGCGCACTTGACCTGGCCTACACCGCCGAGGCCCCCGGCGTCATCTCGCCGCTTTCACACGTGTGGCCCAAGCCGTGGAAAGACGAAGCTCGCCAGCTCATCGACAAACGAACGCCACGGAACGACACGCCACAATACCAAAACGAGGCTGACCGGGCTGCCGCGATCGCGAACCATGGCGAAGATGTCGCGTGCGCCGTCTGTTGACCACTCTTTGGTTGCGGACTGTCGGCGTGTTGGTGTTGGTTGTGGTTCTAGCCGCTTGCAGTGGATCAACCGACGGTTCTGTTGAACAAGGCGGCGGAACGTGGACGCGGCTCGATCTCGAAGAGTTCTCGGCTCGCTCGAACTCGTTCGTCGTGCCCTTTGGCGAGGAGCTTCTCGTGTTCGGCGGTTTGCCGGCTTCGGATTGTCCGGCGAACGCAGATTGCACGACGCCCGCAGCATTCTTCGATGGGAAGGCCTTTGCCCTTGACGGCAGCCGAAGTCGCCAGTTGTCCGACATCCCCGTTGATCGTCGCGGTGCCTGGACGACGACGAAGAACTCAGTATTCATCTTGAGCGGTTGCGTCCCCGATCAAGGCAACTGCACAACAGATCGCCTTGTTCGATATTCGGTTGCCCTTGACCATTGGGACACCTTCGACGTGCCAGCTGCGCCAACGGGCGGTGTCTCTCCAGGTTCAGCGTTTGGAGAACTACTCACCGTCGGCGATGACGTGGTTTTCATCAGTGAGCTCAACGAACCCACGCAGTTTGCCGGTGACCTGCGATGGGACACCGCCCGAAAGTCCTGGGACCAGCTCCCAGTGCTGAACAAAGGAGTGCGCGAGCGTCGGCTTCCCGTTGACATCGACGGAGAACTCGTGATCTTCACGTCCGCGATGGACTCCGGGCCCGGCCAGTCGGTGTCGGCATACCGATACGACGAGGCCTCGGACAGCTTCGTGAGCTGGCCTATACCTGATCTCCAGGTCTGTCGCACGGCGGCCGCCGGGCACAAGACGTATCTCTTTCCGAGGTTCGATTCGGGCACCGCACCCGGTGGACAGTACGACGCGTCGATCAATGAGTGGACGGCGCTACCTCCCGGTCCTGGCGGCCTACCCTGGAACTGTGGGCTGATGGGCGTGCTCGAGACACAACGGCCGACCGCTGCTGGTCAGGTTGGATGGGTCTACCAACACAACGCCGATGTTTGGACACTTCTCGAACACCCTGTGCTTCGCCGATCGGTGAGTGCCGAGCGCGTATTCGTCTACGACGGCAAGGTCGTCGTACACGCCGGAACCGAACATGGTGAGGGGTCCTTGTGGCGTGAGGGTTCGACGAACTTCGGCGGCACGTGGGTCTGGTTGCCCAACGAATGAGTGGGGCTTGGGTAATCGTGGTGATTCGCGCCTCGCCGGTGCGGCAGACTTCCTAAGCTGGGCGGGTGAATAGCCCCGCTGTCAGCACAACCGATCGACAAGTGCAACTGCGAGCCGACATTCGTCGCGTGGGTGCGCAGCTGGGGGAATCGATCCAGCGGCTGGTGAGTGTGGAGTTCTTCGAGCTCGTCGAGAAGGTCCGCCTGCTAGCTCGCAGTACCCGCGATGGCGACGAGGGCGCACGAGACGAACTGGACAAGGTTGTCGCCGGCGTCAGCGAGATCGAGGCGATCCTGCTGGTGCGGGCGTTCACGATCTACTTCCACCTTGCCAATGTGGCCGAACAGGTGAATCGGGTCGAAGAGCTGCGTCTCAAGACCGAGGGGTCCGGTGAGTTGTTCGACACGTTCGCTCGCGCCGATGAGGCAGGCGTAACGCCAGAGCTGCTGGCCGAGAGTTTGAGAGGGATCGAATACCGGCCTGTCTTCACTGCGCACCCGACCGAAGCGTCGCGTCGATCGGTGCTGCAGAAGCGGTCCGAGATCGCCGAACTTCTCCGCTTGCGGTCAACTGAGACCGTGGCTGGCAAGATCCGCAGCGATCGCCGCATTGGTGAGATCATTGACCTGTTGTGGTTGAGTGATGAGCTCCGCCAGGTGAAGCCGACCCCCGTTGATGAAGCCCGTTCGATCATTTTTTATGTGGAGGGTCTGGTGGCGAACGCGCTCCCTCAGGTCTGGGACGACCTCGAATACCTTGCCGCGGAGCGCGGTGTCGAACTCCCCGACGACGTAACACCCATTCGATTTGGCTCGTGGGTTGGCGGCGACCGAGACGGGAACCCGTTCGTCACGGCCCAAGTCACCAACGAGGTTCTGCGGCTACAACGTCAGCGCGCGCTTGGGTTGCTTCGTCGCGGCGTGCAAGACCTAGCCGCAGATCTCAGTGTTTCTGGCACGATTCGCCCGATCTCTGATGACCTGGGGGAGTGGATTGCCGATCAATCTGCGAGTTTCCCCCGTCTGGTCGACGACATTTCGCCACTCATTGAAGACGAGCCGTACCGCATAACGTGCACGATTATCGATGGGAAGCTGGCGGCGACCGAGCGTGTGCTCAGTGGTGAACGTGGTGGGCCCGAAGCCGCCTATGAACAATCGGCAGAACTTTGCGACGACCTCGATCGAATGAATGACTCATTGCGAAGCAAGGGCGCAAACGTTCTCGCCGACGGCAAACTCGCCGCACTTCGACGCCTCACCCGCACGATTGGGTTCCATCTCGCCACCCTCGACATTCGCCAACACACCCGTCATCACCACGACGCTCTTTGCGTCTTGTTCGACAGTGTGGGGGTGCGCTATCCCGACACGGCCCAAGAGCGGTTCGCGCTGCTCAGTTCCGAACTCGAAGCGCCACGTCCCTTCGCCCCGGCAGGAACCCCCGACCTCGGCGACGCACTGGGTCTGTTCACAACGCTTCGTCAGCAGATGGACCGTTTCGGCGACCCGATCGTCGAGAGTTACATAATCTCGATGACACAAGGTGCCGACGACGTCTTGGCGCCAGCGGTCCTGGCTCGTGAGGTCGGCCTGATCGACCTGAGCCGTGACATTGCCAGGATCGGGTTCGTGCCACTGTTCGAAACAATCGATGATCTTCGTGCACTCTCGCAGATCATGGATGCGTTGCTGACCGACCCGGGGTATCGCAAGATCGTGAAGCTTCGCGGCGATGTGCAAGAGGTCATGGTCGGGTATTCCGACTCGAACAAAGACGGTGGTATCTCCACGTCGCAGTGGGAGATCCACAAGGCGCTGCGCACCGTGCGAGAGGTATCAAAACGCCATGGGGTCGACATTCCCGTGTTCCACGGTCGCGGAGGCACGGTCGGTCGAGGCGGCGGCCCAACCCACGACGCGATTCTGGCGCAGCCATCGGGCGTGATAACGGGTCTGATGAAAACCACCGAACAAGGGGAAGTGATCGCAGATAAGTACAGCCGTCCGCGCCTTGCTCGTCGCAACCTCGATCTCGCCTACTCGGCGATGCTCGAACACGTGCTCATGCATACCGAGAGTCGGATCGGCATCGAGGCCCGCGATCGGTGGTCGGCTGTCATGGACATCGTGTCGGACAACGCGTACCACGCCTATCGAGGCCTCATCGAAGACCCGAGCCTCGTCGAGTACTTCACGAGCTCAACGCCAGTTGAAGAACTTGGTGCCTTGAACATCGGATCTCGCCCGGCCCGGCGTCAGGGCACAACCAGCGGCATCGATGAGCTGCGCGCGATTCCCTGGGTGTTTGGTTGGACGCAATCACGCCAGATCGTTCCGGGTTGGTTCGGGGTTGGATCGGGTCTGAGCGCAGCGATCGAAGCCGGACACGCTCAAGACATGGCAGACATGTTCACTAACTGGCGGTTCTTCGCCACGTTCTTGTCGAACGTCGAGATGACCCTTGCCAAGACCGATCTGGGAATCGCCCGCACCTACGTCGATGCGCTTGTCGAGCCCCAACACCGTCACGTATTCGACATCATTTCTTCCGAACACGCGCGAACCGTCGACGCGATCACCTCGGTCACCGGTAGCGGGTTACTTGACGATCTTCCTGTGCTGCGCCGCACCTTGGAGATTCGAGACACCTATCTCGATCCACTGAACGCACTGCAGGTGAACCTGCTGAAAAGCACTCGGGGAACCACGGGCAATGTCGATGTCGACAGCCCCGATGGTGTGGCCGAACGCCGGATTCGTCGTGCGCTCCTGCTCAGCATCAACGGCGTGGCAGCGGGACTTCGCAACACCGGCTGACATGTCGAAGCGAGAAATCGACGAGTTCGTCGACCAGCCCACCGTTTGAGATGCAAGAATCAGATTTGTGAGTACTCCACATATCAACGCCGCAAATGGCGCCTTCGCCCCAACTGTTCTTTTGCCGGGGGATCCGCGCCGCGCCCAACACATCGCCGAGACCTTTCTCGATGACTGGGAACAGGTCACCGACGTCCGCGGGATGCTTGGTTTTACGGGCAATTTCGAAGGGCACCGCGTGTCGGTGATGGCTTCTGGGATGGGGATTCCATCGGCGGCCATCTACATAACCGAACTGATTCGTGCCTATGACGTTTCGACGATCATCCGCGTCGGGACAGCGGGTGTGTACCAACCCGACATTGCGCTCCGACAAATCGTTGTCGCGACCAATGCGGTCACCAACTCCACATTGCCCGAAGCCATCGGCGCTCCATCGCCGATCGTTGTCTCGCCTCGCATGCTCGACGTTGTCAAATCAGTTGCCGCCGCACAAGACATCGAACTTGCGCTCGGCACGGTCTACAGCAGCGACATATTTTACGAGAAGGACAACTCCACTCAGGATCGCCTCACAGCCGAGGGTGTGCTCGCCGTAGAGATGGAAACCGCTGCCCTCTACTCGATCTGCGCGGTCGAAGGGGCCGAGGCGTTGGGTATGTTCACGATGACCGATCACCTCGTAACGTACGAACACCTCACCTCGGACGAGCGACAAACCACAGTCGACGAGATGCTCGAGCTTGGCCTTCGGACGGCAGTCGCTGCCGACACGACAAAGTAGCGGTCATGACGAACCGACTGCGATTCGGTACTGCTGGTCTTCGCGCTGCACTCGGCGAGGGTCCAAACAGAATGAACGTGCAGGTCGTCGAGCAGGCGGCGATGGCGATTGCGCGGTGGCTTCCCGACGCGTCCACGGTAATCATTGGACGCGACGCTCGATATGGAAGCAGTGACTTTGCTGACGTCACCGCCCGAGTGCTCGCGGAGGCCGGGCACGTGCCGAAGTTGTTCGATGAACCCGTTCCTACGCCCGTTGTCGCCTGGGCAGTCAACGAGTTCGTAGCGGCAGCTGGAGTTATGGTTACCGCCAGCCACAATCCCGCAACCGACAACGGGTACAAGGTCTATGCCAGCGATGGCGGCCAGATTCTGCTGTATGACGCCGCGATCATCGAACGATTCATGGACGAGTTGGAGTGGCCAGGAGACGTCTCTGTCGAACGCCCCACCGGACTGGAAATCCTCGGCCCGCGAACCGTTGACGGCTACCATGCCGCGATCGACCGAGGTCTGGCACCACGTCCGTTGACGATCGCCTACACGGCGATGCACGGGGTTGGAGGAAACGACTTCGTTCGGGCACTCGAAGCGGCCGGGCACCAGGTCCATTCCGTGCCAGAACAACACGAGCCTGACCCCGACTTCCCAACTGCGGCCTTCCCGAACCCAGAAGAACCTGGAACGCTCGATCTTGTCGTGGCGTTGGCCGAGTCGGTCGAGGCCGATCTTGTCCTGGCGAACGACCCAGACGCTGATCGCCTGGCGGTGGCCGTGCGGCGACCCAATGGTTGGGAACGACTCACCGGCGACCAAATTGGCGTGCTGCTGGGCTGGTATTTGCTGGGCCAGACGCAGGGCCCACGCTCGGTGGCAACGACGATCGTCTCCTCGTCATTACTCGGCAAGGTGGCTGCGGCGAGTGGTGCTGTTTGTTACGAGACTCTCACCGGCTTCAAGTGGCTGGCCCGTGCGGGGTCAGACGCCGAACCGCTCGTATTCGCATACGAAGAAGCGCTCGGATATTCAGTCCTTCCCACGATTCGTGACAAAGACGGGATCTCGGCCGGGCTTGTTTTTGCCGAACTTGTTGCCACGATCGCTCAGTTCAACCACAAGGCCGACGATGTCTTGGCCAATCTCTACGAGGACCATGGAGTACATGTCACCTCGCAGGTGTCCACTCGTTTCGAGGGGGGCGATGCCATGCAGCAGATGACGGAGCGCATGGGTCAGCTGCGGGCCGCGGCGCCTGCTGCGATCGCAGGTCTCGAGGTGCTCGATGTGGTCGATCTCATCGACGGGCATGGAGATCTCCCCGCCTCAGACGTGTTGATCTATCACCTCGATGGCGGTCGGTTGATCGTTCGACCAAGCGGAACTGAACCAAAGATCAAGGCATACCTCGAATCCGTCGACACCGATCAGGCCAGCGCACAAGCTCGCCTCGACGCCATTGCCCTTGTGATTCCAGAACTCCTTGGCTGACAATGGCCCCGACTTCAAATTCCAGTGTTGTCTCGGCGGCTGGGGTGTCAAAATCTTGGGGAACACATCGGGTCTTTTCGAATCTCACTGCTGAGGTCCCCCATGGTGTGACGGGTTTGCTCGGGTCGAACGGCTCGGGAAAGACCACGCTGCTCGGCATGTTGTTGGGTTTGCATCACCCCGACGCTGGTGAACTTCGGATCCTGGGAGAAGACCCTGCCCATGCTGGTCCCCAACTCCGACAACTCATTGGGTACAGCCCCGAACACCACGACCTGCCCAATGACGTCGCCGCCCAAGATCTCGTCCGCCACATTGCCCAGATCCATGGTCTTGCGCGCCGGGAGGCCACCACGAGAGCGAGCGACTCGCTGTGGCTTGTTGGTCTTGGTGAGGAACGTGCTCGACCAATCGGCACTATGTCGACGGGTCAGCGACAGCGGGTCAAACTCGCACAGGCAATCGCCCATGGCCCCTCGATCGTGTTGCTCGACGAACCGACCGATGGACTCGACCCAGTGCAACGCGATGACATGCTCGAGCTCATTCGGCGCATCAGTGCCGACTTTGGGATCGACGTCGTGTTGTCATCACACCTGCTCGAAGAAGTCGAACGGATCGCCGACAACGTGGTGATCATCGCTGATGGCACCGTACGTGCGAGTGGCCCAATTTCTGAGCTTCGTTCCGGTCGTGGTGGCGTCATCGTGCAGCTCACCGACAAGTCCTCCGACGTGGCAGCAGCATTGCGCGCGTCGGGACTGGTTGTTGACGAGCAACGTGATCGCCTCGTCGTGGGCACGGTCGAACCGGCGAACGAATTGGTCGACGCCGTGCGAGACGCCGTAGCCGACGTTCAGGCTCCGCTTCGGCGCCTCTACCCGGTTGAACAGTCACTCGAGGAGCTCTTCCTCACCGAGGTGTATACGTCATGACCGCCCCTACCCCAATGCCGTCGTCTGACGCCGAGATATTCGATCGTGGCTATCGACCCTACGATGGCCCGCGCAACGGCGTTGGCACCGGAATGTTCAGCGTTTTTGTTGCCTCGGTGCAGCGAGCCCTTGGATTGCGCCGAAAGTTCCGGTTCAAAGTCGTTCCCATCGCGACGATATTCATCGCGTACGTGCCCGCTCTCGTGTTCATGGGGGTCGCCGTACTGTTGCCATCAGAATTCGCCGATGAAGTCGTCGCCGACTACGCGGGCTATTTCGGATTGCTGAGCATCGCCGTCATCTTGTTCACCGCATTTGTTGTACCCGAAGTATTGAGCACCGATCGCAGCTCGGGTCTGTTCGGTATGTACATGGCCTCGCCGCTCAATCGAGTCCACTATTTGGCCGCGAAATTCGGGTCGCTTGTTCTACTCATGTTCCTTGTGACATTGTTCCCCGTCTTGTTCTTGCTGGTGGGGTACGTGGTGAACGACATCGGCCCTGACGGGTTCGTGAACACCATGGAGGTCTTCGGCAAGATCGCGGTGAGCGGTCTCTTGATGTCGGTGTATTTCGCACTGTTGGGCATGGCCGCCTCGACGATGACCACCCGAAAGGGGTTTGCGTCTGCGGGAATCGTGATGCTCTTGATCGGCAGTGGGGTGTTCGCCAGTGTGCTCGTCGAGTCCGGAGACGCACCTGCCTGGGTGGCTTTGCTTGGGCTGGCCGGCGTTCCATTCGATGTCATCTCGCGGATATTCGACGAGCAGGTCGACCAAATCGAGGGTGTCGGAACCCTTGCGTCGGTTGGCGCCTGGGCGGGTGTCTGTGCCGTCTGCGCAGCGATCGTGGCGTTTGGCTACAAACGACTCGAGGTCACCAAATGAGCGTCGTAGCACCTCCACCTCCACCACCCACACATCCAGCGACAGCGGCCGGTCCACCCGCCAACGCCACGATCGTCGCCAGCCGAGTCAGCAAATGGTTCGGCGACGTCGTCGCAGTCAGCGATGTCAGTTTCGCTGTGTCGGCTGGTGTCACTGCATTGCTCGGTCCAAATGGCGCCGGCAAGTCGACCATGCTCCGCATGCTTG
>Ga0209344_10005577_pt1 | contig 10793 bp, 8 predicted proteins | sample Cruoilmetagenom6_FD_187293 | JGI IMG/M metagenome (GOLD analysis project Ga0209344, IMG submission 187293) | Oil polluted marine microbial communities from Coal Oil Point, Santa Barbara, California, USA - Santa Barbara Oil Seep Sample 6 (SPAdes)... | ecosystem: Environmental > Aquatic > Marine >...
TCTAATAGGTAATGCGGGCACGTCTCTATAGTAATTTTTTTAGTATTTTTTTTATGCTTATTAACTGAGTTTAAACCACTTGAATATGATAGGTGAACAATATGAATTTTTAGGTCATACTTTTCTTGTAAATCCAGCGTTAACTTTATTGCATTTAATTCCCATTCCGTGGGTCTTGATGCCAAATAAGCTTTATAGCTTTTTGGATTATCTTCTCGCGGAATGTTTTTTTCTCCTTCCAATTCACAATGCAATAATAAAGGCACATTATACTTAGCTAAGATTGGAGCAATTGTTTCTAAATTTTCTTTTGTCACATTTGGGAATTCATCAATCCCCGAATGCGTTAAAAAACCTTTAATGCCAAATACTCCTGCTTTTATAAGAGACTCTATATCATTACTATTACCTGGAATTATTCCTCCATAAAAACCACAATTAACATGTAATTTGTTTTTTGATGCTAGTTTTTTTATTTCCAGTGCTTCTACATTAGTTGTTACGGGACTAGCATTTAATGGCATTTCTATAAGTGTAGTTATACCACCAATTGCTGCAGCTTTTGTTGCGGTATTAAAACCTTCCCATGAAGTTCTTCCAGGTTCATTAATGTGTACATGTACATCAATAATACCGGGCATGATGATTAGGCTCCCATAATCTTTCGAAAGAATATTATCAATTGAATACAAGCCATCATAAATGGCTTTGATCTTACCATGTTTAATATGTAATGTAGCGTCTGCTAATTGCGCATCGACCCAACAACGTTTACTATGTATTAAAAATTCGTCCAAAATTTATTTTTGATATAAGCTCATCAACACCTTTTCGGGAGTCAGATGTGTATGAAATTCAATTTTATAGTTAGGATTGAACGCTTTAATTGCATTCTGTATGGAAAAACAAACTTCAATACCATCCACAAGTATTTCTGTATAGATATTTTGTTCGGTATACTTAATTTTCAAATGGTAATTGATTAATCTCCTACGGAAAACACTATCTTCTTCAAAAGATGTATAATTTTTTAAAAGATAGCGCGTTAATTAAGTGCATTTAATTCCCATTCCGTAAGATTTAAAGCTAAATGTATGAAAAATCATTTACTTTCTTGCGGAATGTTTTTTTTTAATGATAAATTAACTGTTATATAAACCCATTAATACTTTTTCTGGAGTCATTGGCGCATGAAATTCTAACTTATATTTTGGGTTAAATGATTTAATTGCATTTTGAAGAGCAAAATACACTCCAATTCCATACATCAATGGTGGTTCACCTACGGCTTTTGATTTTAAAATAGCCATTTTATTCCCTTCTGTTTCCAGAGCAACTACCTCAATAGTATCTGCTGTAGAGAACAGATCCGGTACTTTATAAGTTGATAAAGCATTTGAAAGTAATCTTCCGTCAGCATCGTAGGCAATTTCTTCCATAGTCATCCAACCTATACCCTGGGCTAAACCACCTTCTACTTGCCCCAAATCAATATTTTTACTCATACTCTTACCATAGTCATGCACAATTTTGATAGTATCGATAGTATAAATACCTCTAAGACAATCTACAGTTGTACTAATGATTGCAGTTCCATAAACATGGTAAGCAAAAGGATGTCCTTTTTCTTTCGATTTGTCAAAATGAATAATTGGGGTTGCATAATGCGCATTTTCTGATAGAGCAATTCTCTCTAACATGGCTTGAGCAATTAATTGTTTCCACGAAAGTGATGACTTTTTTGAGGCTATGTAAATCCGTTCATTTTTAAATGAGATTTTATTTATATCCACTTTCAAAATAACAGCAGCCATTGTTTTTAATCGTTCAAGAATGGCATTACATGCCTTTAATAAGGCTTTTCCATTTAGATCTGCAGTGGAGCTGGCAGCACTAGGAGACGTGTTGGCAACACGTGTAGTATTAGTCGTTTCTATTTTAACCTTATTAGGATTAATACCGAAAGTTTCAGCAGCAATATGTAGCATTTTAGTATTGACTCCTTGTCCCATTTCAACTGCTCCTGTACTAATACCAACACTACCATCTTGATAAACATGTACCAACGCCCGGGCATTATTCATAGGTGTATTGGTAAATGAAATTCCAAAACATATAGGCATTAGGGCCAAACCTTTTTTGAATTCACTATTTTTTTTGTTGAAAGTATCAACCTCATTTTGCATTGCTTTATAATCAAATTTTGAAATTGCAGCTTGCCAAGAATTCTTAGCTTCAACTTGGGTCATTATTTGACCATATGGTAACTCATCATTTTCTTGTAATAAATTTGCTTCTTGAATTTCTTTGGCAGTGACACCAATTTCATTTGCTGCTTTTGCAATAGCAGCTTCTATTACAAACATTCCCTGTGGGCCTCCAAAACCTCGAAAGGCGGTATTAGGCGGTAAATTTGTTTTACAACTATACACAGAAACTTTCACATTTTTTACGAAATAACTATTGGTCGCATGAAACAAAGTTCTTTCTGCCACTGCCGGAGATAGATCTGCAGCAGCACCAGAATTTTGAAAGAAATCTGCTTCAAAAGCCAAAATTTTTAAGTCGTTTGAAAGTCCTATTTTAAAATCACTTTCATAGGGATGCCGTTTTCCCGTCATCCGTAAATCATCATGACGATTTAGTACATATTTTACAGGCTTTTTTAAATGATAGGTTGCTAAAGCAGTCATGACAGCCCAAGGTGTAGCCTGATCTTCTTTACCACCAAAACCACCACCTAATCGAATAACATCAACTTCAATTTTATGCATTCCTAAACCAAGAACGCGGGCAATTGTTCGTTGTACAGCTGTTGGACCTTGAGTAGATGAAGTGACTTTTATATTCCCGTTTTCCATAGGTAGGGCATATGCACCTTGTGTTTCCAGATATAAATGTTCTTGACCATTAGTAAATACATCTCCTTCATATATATATTCGCAAGTTTTGAAGGCGTCAGATGTATTTCCTAGATTAAAAGTTCTAGGTTTATTAATGAGTTTACCTTTTTTAAATGCATCTTTAGCCATTGTGACAACCGGTAATTCGTCAATTTCAATTTTAATAAGCGCCCTTGCCTTTTTTGCGATACTTTCAGATTTAGCTACAATAAAAGCGATTGGTTGACCTATAAAATGGACTTCAGAATCCGCGAATAATGGTTCATCAAGTATGATTCCACCTATTTGGTTTTCACCTGGTATATCTTTATAAGTAAAAATCTTTATTATATCATCTAGGGCTTCCGCGGAAGCGTAATCAATATTTTTAATTTTACCATGAGCTTTTGGAGAATCCAAAACCAATCCGTAAAATGTACCTTGTCTAATATTTATGTCATCTAAAAAAAGGGATTCACCTCTAACATGACCATAAGAATCAATATTTTTCATGCCAGTAGCTTTTTTAAGTTAAATATTTCAGGAAAAAAATTAATGAAATGTGTAAAAAATAATTGCCTTGCTAGTAATCGTTTATAATCACTTGAACCTCGAACGTCGCTTATTGGTGAAATTTCACCTTGAAGTATTTCTGCCGCCTTTAAAATAACTTCTAAAGTCAGTTTTTTACCTATTAAAAAAGTTGAGCTTTTATGCAAATATTTAGGAATTGGGGCAACACCACCTATAGAAAGATGGGCATCGTCAATATAATTTCCTTTCATTTTTAAACTCATTGCTGTATTCACACTTGCAATATCTAAATGGGTACGTTTGCTTACTTTTTCAAAATTGAATTTGCTTTTTGGTTTGGGTAAATTAAAAGTGATATTGGTAATGACCTCTCCTTCATTTAGATCATACACTTTATATGATTGGTAGAATTTTTTTAATTCAATAGTTCTTAATTTACCAGCTTTATTTTTAATAGTTATCTTACTATCCAAGGCCAAAAAAAAGATGGTCATATCTCCTATTGGAGAGGCATTTACAAAGTTTCCGGCGAGAGTCGCCATATTACGAATAGGTTCAGAAGATATCAATTTTAAGTACTTTTTCAAATCTGGAAAATATGCAGAAAGTGCATTATTTTCCATCATATCTGATACTGTCGTTAAACCTCCCATTGCACAGCTATCTTTATAAAAAGAAATTCCTCTCAATTCATTATTGTTGGCAATTAAATGTACTTCTTTTTCAGATAAAGCATCAGCTTGGTGAACGTAAAGATCTGTACCTCCGGCGACGAAGTCCGAATTTTTTTTCTTCGTATTTTTTAAGCTCAATTTTGCCAATTTTTCAGAAATTTCAGCAAAATATGAAGGAATGAAATCGTTTTTAATTAACCATGAAATAGGTTTGGATTGATCTTTACTTTCAAGGTTTTTTGTCAATGCTTTTGCGGCTCTTTCAATTGATTTATACCCTGTGCATCGACAGATATTACCACCAATAGCGTCTAAGCTATTCTGATAATTATTTCTTTTATTACTCAATGCATATCCCGTTAAAGAAACTACAAAACCCGGAGTACAAAAACCACATTGAGTTGCAGAATTATCACTCATGGTTTTTTGTGCAGAAGTTTGTTTATTCTCTAAGTTTGTACCTTCTATAGTAACAATGTGTTTTCCATGGGCATTACCTAATGGAGAAATACAACAGGTTATGCTTTCATATTCAACTGATTTGTTTTCTTTTAATGTGCCAACTAAAACTGTACATGCTCCGCAGTCACCTTCACGACAACCAATTTTCGTACCCTTTAAATCACGCTTTTCGCGGATGAAATCTAATAAAGTCATCCCCGCATTTTCAGATGTTTTAATTACTTTGTTATTAAGAATAAATTCAATCATATATTATAAAATAAATTCTTAGTTTTTAAGTGAATGAACTTTTTCCATAAAAGTAGAAATTTTATCATAATCTAAATCGTTTTCCCAATAACTATCTTTTTTAAAATATGAACCTACAATTATCGAATCGCTTACTTTTAAATAATCTGAAACATTATCGATAGTAACGCCGGAGCCTACAATTACAGGTAGACTACATTTACTTTTCACTTGACTTATTTCATCTAAATTTGCCGTTTCTCCAGTACTTTTGCCTGTAATAATCAGACCATCACTCAAAAAATATTCAGCGGCTTTTGCAGTTGCTACAATATCAATATCACTAGTTAGGCTGTGTGAACTATGTTTCTTTTTAATATCGGTAAAAACAGCTATACCATCAGCGTTTAGTTGTTTTCTATAACGCAATAATTCGCCTGCATTCGCATCTACATAACCTTCATCAGCCAAATGTCCAAAAACAAAACCTTCTGCTCTTATAAAGTCTAAACCAGCATTTTTTGCAATCGCCAAAGCAGCTTTATTCGCCGAAGAGAGCACTTGAATTCCGCATGGAAGTTTAGTAGCTTTTCTAATTTCGTGTGCTATGATGCTCATTAGAGAAGTAATTTCTGGACCAACATCATTCTTTAAATAAGGTACATCGTGCATGTTTTCAATTGCAATAGCATCAATATTTGCTTTTTTGTATATTTCTAATTCGTTTAAAGCGGAATCAATAATCGCATTAATATTATCATTAAATTTTGGCGATCCAGGTAATGCTTTAAGATGTATCATCCCTATGATGGGTTTTACGATTTTAAAGATTGATTTAAATTTTTGCATAAGTATATTGCTAGGTATTGTAAAAATACTTAAATTTAAGAGAGTTTTTTATTTAACCTTTTATAAAATGGCAGATACACCTAAAATTACAGTAATTGGCGGTTCTAATATTGATTTGATAGGACTTTCAAAAGAAAAATTAATATTTAAAGATTCTAATACTGGTTCAGTTGAAACCATACTTGGCGGTGTTGGTAGAAATATAGCTGAGAATTTAAAACGATTGGAGATTGATGTCGAGTTTTTGAGTGTATTTGCTGATGATGAATTCTCCAAAACATTGATAAATTCGTGCAATGATCTAAATATCTCAATTGAACACAGTTTAATTAAAGAAAATAGTAAAACATCGTTATATATAGCTATTATGAATCATTTTAAGGATCTGGCACTGGGTCTAGCGGCAATGAATATTTATGATAAGATACCTGATTCTTTTATATTAGATAAATTAGACATTATTGGCCAAAACGAATATTGTCTTTTAGAAACAAACTTACCCATATCAATTTTAGAATTAGTTACTGAAAAACTTCCTAATACACGTTTTGCATTAGAAGCTGTTTCTGCTAAAAAAGCCTTAAAAGCTAAATCAATTCTCGACAAACTCTATATTTTAAAATGTAATTCTTTAGAAGCAGAACTATTAAGTAATATAAAAGTTGAACACGAAATTGATCATGAAAAAATTGTTGAACACTTTTTAAATTTAGGAGTAAAAAAGGTATTTATAACACTAGGTGCTGATGGAGTTGCATATGGCGATGAAAATGAAATATTTATTGAAAAAAATAATATTATTTCACCGGTAAATACAAATGGCGCTGGTGATGCTTTTATGGCAGGAATAATATATGGTGAACTTAAAAAGTTGGAATTATACGATATGGTAAAATTTGCTTCTGCTTGTGCACAGATTACAATACAACATAAAAATGCTGTACATCCGGAAATTTGTGAGCAAATGGTTTTAAATTCTATGATGTGATTTCAGAATATCTTGATATAAAGGCTAATATTAAAAAAGCTTTAGCAGAAAAAAAACCTGTAGTAGCACTTGAATCTACTATTATTTCTCATGGAATGCCTTTTCCGCAAAATATGGAAACTGCACTTAACGTTGAGAAAATTGTGAGATCTAATGGAGCTGTACCGGCTACAATAGCAATTCTTAATGGAAAGTTGAAAGTCGGCCTTTCTAAAGATGAAATCGAGTATTTAGGAAAAAAAGGGAATAAAATAGAAAAGGCTAGTAGGCGAGACTTGCCCTATCTCATTTCTAAAAAAGTAGATGGAGCAACAACTGTTGCTTCTACTATGATTGTGGCTCAGATGACCGGCATAAAAATTTTTGCTACTGGTGGCATCGGAGGTGTACACCGTGGTGCTGAACGATCTTTTGATATCTCAGCTGACCTCCAGGAATTGGCAAAAACGAACGTTGCCGTAGTTTGTGCAGGAATTAAATCTGTTTTAGATCTTGGTTTAACCTTAGAATATTTAGAAACAAACGGAGTTCCTGTAATTGGTTATCAAACAGAAGAGTTGCCTGCTTTCTATTCACAAAAAAGCGGATTTGAAGTTGATTATAGATTAGATTCTCCTAAAGAAATTGCAACTTTTATTAAAACAAAGTGGCAAATGAATTTAGCTGGTGGTGTTGTAGTTACAAACCCGATTCCTGAAAAGTATGAATTAGATCATTATTTGATAACCAAAACTATTAATACCGCTATTCTTGAAGCTGAAAAGAATAAAATTAAAGGGAAAGAAAGTACTCCTTTTTTATTGGCTAAAGTAAAAGAATTAACACAGGGTAAAAGTTTAGATGCAAATATTCAACTGGTTTATAATAATGCGAAATTGGCAGCTGAAATTGCTACAAACATGTAAACTATTTGATAATATAAGCTCTATTGATATAGTCTAATTCAGGAAAGTTTTTTTTTAAATAGTTATTACCTTCTTTTTGAATCTCATTTTGCTTTGTAGCAGGATTTCCCCCATAACCATCATAGAATTTTTTCACTACATCCATTCCCTGAGTAACTTTGGCGACAACAGGAAAACCTTTCGCACCGTTATAATCAAGTGTATCTAACCTGGGAGAGTTACTTTTTAAATTGATGAATAGTTGTGTTGTACGCGATTCTTTTCCGCCTCTAGCGAAAGATATTGAACCTTCAATATTTTTTTCAATAACGGGTTCATCAGGGATCTTATAATTAGCCCATTCTTTATTTAAATTTGAATCATTATGAATACCAAATTGAACTACAAAATTTGGGACTACCCTAAAAAGAGCTACATCTGTATAAAATTCACTTTTAATCAATTGGTAGAGTCTATCAACTGCATTGGGAGACCATGCTCGTTTCGCTTCAATATCAAAAATTCCCTTAGTCGTTTCAAAACGTGCTTTAAATGTTTCAGGAGCTTTTTTGGAAGTCCACTTTTTTTTAAAGACCTCATTGCTACTACATGAGACAGTAAATATAAGTAGGAGTACGCTTAAAAACAAGGTTGAATTATTCATTAGCTTCAGTATTTTCAAGCGGTTGTTCTTCAACAACAATAGCAATTTTGTCTCCTAACGGACTAATTGCCAGACGCGTAATACCAAATAATTGAAAAGTATCCAGTGATGCAATTTCGACCCAAGTTTTATCTTCGCCTGGCCTTAACTTATATAATTTATTGCCTTTACCCATAATTATAGTTTGATCAGGCATCCAAGCCATATCCTGCGACCCTTCTAAGGGATCTGCAATATATTTTTTCTCGCTATTTATTGGGTTAATTGAGTAGATTTCATGATCGCTATGCTCATGACTAATAAAACTGATTAACTCAGTTGAGGGTATTTTATGAAGAGATCTTCCAATGTTTTTACCGATAGGGTATTTTATTTTATATTTTAGATTAGAGGCTTCCAATGTTGCAGGATCACCTAAAACAAAAGAAACAACAATTTGTTTATTTAACCATACATGATAACCAACTTTTAAATTCTCAATTAAAACCCTGGGCTTTTTACTCCTAAATGAATAGTGCCATAATAATTGCGTGCCGTCTTCTTCTAATCGAATAGCAGAGAAAAATTTCTTATTAGGTGTTTGTTGTGGAGAATACTCACTATCTGGCGTATTAGTAAGCCAATCTTTCGTTTTTGCCTCAATATCATATACCGCTATATCCGTCTGATCATTTCTGGTCGATGCAAACAACAAAGCCTTCCCATCATTTAAAAATGAAGGCTGATTATCATAAAAACCTTTGTTATCAGAAATATTAATAGGGTTTTTTAAACTATAGGTTTGTGTACTGTCATTTTTAACGAAATCAAATAAATATACCTCAGTATTAGGTTGGGCAAACAAAATAGTTTGTGCCAAAATTGCAATAAACACTAATTTTATTTTCATAGTTTATAATCCTTAATACTTGGCGGATTCTCCGTTTTTAGGTGTGCTCTTTTTTATGAATACCCTTAAATCTTCATTTGCCGAAGCTAAATCTTCCTGACGTAAATACATCATATGTCCGCTTCGATACCCTTTAAAAGTAAAGCGATCTTTCATTTTTCCGCTTGGATCAATTTGCCACATGCTATATTTAGCACTAAAATAAGTAGTGGCTCCATCATAATAACCAGACTGTGTCATTACATGTAAATAAGGGTTTTGTGCCATGGCTTGACGCAAGCCCTCACGAACTTTATTATTAGTTCTGTCCCAAGGACGAACAGGACCAAACATATTATATTTTAAATCTGTTTTATAATTTAACTCTTCGCGTAAATAATAATTAATTGCCGGTGTAAATGAATGCAACCAAGATGTCAATTCGGCACTATAACTAGGTGCATTACCAATTTCAGTCTTATCTATTCCTAAATAACGAGAATCTAATCTGCCTATAGTTTGCCCAGTTTTATCACGTAGTAATTCTTTCCAAAAAAATCGTGGAGTTACATTTAAATTACTTTGCAAAATCGCTTTTTCATTTAATCCGGAATAATAGGCCATTCTCTTTGCAATAGCTTTACGATCGCTGTCACTAATAAATCCACCTTTTGCTAAAGCTGGAATTAATTCATTAACAGCAAAATTTTCAGATTCTGGTAAAATTTCTAGCAAATCTTTACTTTGTAACTGTTCAGGTAACATTTTATGATGCCATGCCGCAGCGGTCATATATGGGAAATCAACGCCTGTCGAAACAGGAACATCAGATTCAAATACTTTGTAGTCAGCCGGAGACACCATAATGACACCATTTAAATACATCCATTGATTATTTTGTAATTCATTGGCTAGACCCATCACACGTGTTCCTCCATAGCTCTCGCCAATGATATACTTGGGTGATTGCCATCGGTTATTACGCGAAACGAAAGTGGTGATCCATTCTGCTAAATATTTTATATCAGCATTGATTCCAAAGAATTTCTTCTTGTCAGGATATTTGCCTTTTTCGTCAGGAACCATACGAGAATAACCAGTATTTACCGGATTTACAAATACGATATCAGCTACGTCAATTATTGAATGCGGATTCTCTTTCACACCGTAAGGTTGAACAGGATAACCTTCGCTGTCAATTTTTAATATACGAGGACCTGTATATGCAACATGCATCCATACAGATGCAGAACCCGGACCTCCATTAAAAGATATAATTAGAGGGCGCTTAGCATCATTTTTAATATCAGAGCGTTTATAATAAGTATGAAATAAAGAGGCGATTACTTTTCCATCTTTATCCCAAACAGGCAGTGTTCCGGTTGTAGCAGTATATGGAATTAGTTTGTTTTTTACAGTAACGGTATGCTTAGTAGTTACAGCAGATTCTGCTTCTATCATTCTTTCTTGCGCATAACTATTAATAATGGCAAAAGAGAGCACTAGTACACTAATGAACTTTTTCATTTGGATTATTTTTTTATGTTTGATTACTTGTAGGGTTGTAAGGAATCACACAAATATAAAAATATTTTAGATGTAATTTGATTTTTTAACACCTATTATAACTTTAAAACCGGAGTTCGACCTAAGGTTTGATCTACAGAATGTAAAGAGGAGGTGAGATTTGAAATGGAAAATTTGAAGGAATATCTAGATATTTTAAATAATTTGCATGAAAAGATTGCCTTTTATTTGCA
>Ga0209344_10005578_pt1 | contig 10791 bp, 13 predicted proteins | sample Cruoilmetagenom6_FD_187293 | JGI IMG/M metagenome (GOLD analysis project Ga0209344, IMG submission 187293) | Oil polluted marine microbial communities from Coal Oil Point, Santa Barbara, California, USA - Santa Barbara Oil Seep Sample 6 (SPAdes)... | ecosystem: Environmental > Aquatic > Marine...
CCCCAATCGAATACATTTGATACACGCTTATTGATCAACAGATCGGCTTTGGGCGGCAGCGGACGATATAGCTGCATGCGTTGCTCTGAGTGCAGTACCTGGCTGAAGTCCCAGCCAAGACCGGGTGGAAACATATCTGGCACGAGCACGGTTGCCATCGTTGGCACCGTCTTGAATGCCTCTCCCTGCTCGAAAACGTAGGGCAATTCTCTCTGGTTTACCGGATCGCGCCCCATGCCAATGCTCAGCGCATACAGTATCGCTTCAGAGTCATCGTATGAAAGGGGAAGGTCGACGACTTCTGTCGCCATGAGCTGATCGTAATCGAGCGGCATGATTCATCCATTTATCGGTTGCCGTGATTGTACATGGACTTACATCCGAAATATGCCGTACGGCGCCTCTTCTTCGCCCAAATTGTTCATGGCTGCAGATAGCCCGTGGGCTAAAACACGGCGGGTATCCAGCGGATCGATGACCCCATCGTCCCAAAGACGCGCACTGGCGTACAGGGGATGTCCCTGTGTTTCGTACTGTTGTCGAATCATATCCTCGTAGCTCGCTTTTTCTTTATCGGACCATTGATCACCGCGCGCCTTCAGACCATCGGTTTTCACCGTCGACAACACCATCGCCGCCTGCTCGCCGCCCATCACCGAGATGCGCGCGTTCGGCCACATCCACATCATGTTCGGGCTATAGGCTCTGCCACACATCGCGTAGTTGCCCGCGCCAAATGAACCACCAATCACCACTGTGAATTTGGGGACATTCGCTGTTGCGACTGCATTGACCATTTTCGCGCCATCTTTCGCTATACCGGCATGCTCAACCCGCTTGCCAACCATGAAACCTGTGATGTTCTGTAAGAACACGAGCGGAACACGCCGGCGATTGCACATCTGCACGAAGTGCGCACCTTTCTGTGCCGACTCAGGAAACAAAATGCCGTTATTAGCTACGATGCCGACGGGGTAACCGTCGATATGGGCAAAGCCACAAACCAATGTAGCGCCATAGAGCTTCTTGAACTCGTGGAACTCGGATGCGTCGACGATGCGCGCTATCACCTCGCGCACATCATAGGGAAAACGATACTCTCGAGAAACGATGCCGTAGATGTCATCGGCAGGAAACGCCGGCTGCTGCGATTTGCGGCGATCGATAACGCATCGTCGCGTTTCGTTAAGGTTAAAAACAATATCCCGAGCGATGGCCAGAGCGTGCTCGTCATCGTCGGCAAGATGATCGGTTACGCCGGAAATCCGGGAATGCACCGCACCACCACCCAGGCTCTCCGCATCAATCTCCTCGCCCGTAGCGGCCTTCACCAACGGTGGCCCGCCCAGAAAGATCGTACCTTGGTCACGGACGATAACCGACTCGTCGCACATGGCCGGAACATAAGCGCCGCCTGCCGTACATGAGCCCATGACGACCGCGATTTGTGGAATGCCGGCCGCAGACAGTCGCGCCTGATTAAAAAAGATGCGCCCGAAGTGATCGCGGTCTGGAAAGACCTCATCCTGTCGCGGCAGAAATGCACCACCGGAATCGACCAGATAAATACAAGGCAATCGATTCTCAGCCGCGACCTCCTGAGCTCGGAGGTGTTTCTTTACGGTCATGGGGAAATAAGTGCCGCCCTTCACCGTCGCATCATTCGCGACGATCATGCACTCAACGCCATGAATGCGGCCTATGCCCGTCACAATTCCCGCGGAAGGTACGTCGTCACTATAGACTTGCCACGCCGCGTGCCTGCCGATTTCAAGAAAGTCGGTATCCGCGTCGAGCAACGTCCGAATTCGATCCCGCGCCAACAACTTGCCTCTGGCCAAGTGTTTCTCGCGTGAGCGTTCGGGTCCGCCCAGCATCACATAGTCATTGACCTTGTTGAGTTCTTCAACGAGCTTGATGTGCGCGGCCGAGTTCTTCTCGAAATCTTCAGACGAGCGATCGATTTTTGTAGTCAGTATGGGCACGTTGGTCCTATGTGGTAGCGTTGAAAAGCTCGCGGCCAATCAACATTCGTCGAATCTCGCTGGTGCCGGCGCCAATCTCATACAGCTTCGCATCACGCCAGAGTCTTCCGGCAGGAAACTCATTGATATAGCCATTGCCGCCCAGCACCTGAATGGTTTCACCGGCCATCCAGGTCGCCTTTTCGGCTGCCACCAGAATACAGCCTGCGGCGTCAAAACGGGTAGTTTGTTGACGGTCGCAGGCACGGGCGACGGCGTAGACGTAGGAACGACAAGCATTCATCGCCGTATACATATCTGCGATCTTGCCCTGCATCAATTGAAACTCGCCAATCGCTTGACCAAATTGCTTACGGTCATGGACGTAGGGCATGACGAGGTCCATGCATGCTGCCATGATACCGAGCGGGCCGCCGGCCAGCACGACGCGCTCATAGTCGAGACCGCTCATTAGAATCGCTGCGCCCTTGCCCTCCTCGGCCAGCAGGTTCTCGGCAGGAACGCGACAATCCTCCAGCAAAACCTCGCTGGTATCCGAGCCGCGCATTCCAAGTTTGTCGAGTTTTTGAGGTGTAGAGAAACCGGGTGATCCGCGTTCAACCAGGAATGCACTCACCCCTCTTGAGCCTGCGCCGTCGTCTGTTTTCGCATAGACAATCATTACGTCGGCGCCGGGCGCGTTGGTGATCCACATTTTCGAACCGTTCAATACATAGTGGTCACCGTCACGTACCGCGGTGCTGCGCATGCCCATCACATCCGAGCCTGCTCCAGACTCGCTCATGGCCAACGCACCCAGAAACTCACCGGTCGCCAACGGCGGCAAGAACTTCTGCTTCTGCGCTACGTTGCCCCAGCGTCGAATTTGGTTAACGCACAGATTGGAATGCGCACCATAGGACAATCCGATCGACCCGGATGCACGACTGATCTCTTCCATCGCGACCACGTGCGCAAGATAGCCTAACGCGGAACCACCGTATTCTTCCTCGACAGTAATCCCAAGAAGACCGAGCTCACCGAGTTCTGGCCACAGCTCCGCCGGAAATGAGTTTTCCTCATCAACTGCCGCCGCGCGCGGGGCTATTCGGTTGCTCGCGAAGTTGCGAACCGTATCTCGCAACAGGTCGAGGTCCTCGCCGTGACCAAAATCAAATTCAAACATTAGGAGTTGTCCGCGATAACAAGGGGTCGATTATCCGGTCATTGGCCGTAAGTATATATACCGCTGCACCGGTACGCTCGCAGTCAGGAACCCGATAAGGCGTCGATAAACCTCGAAAACAATTCGTACAGCGAGGTAATGCCGAGTTTTGCGAACAGGTTACGCTTGTGCACCATCACGGTGCCTGGTGCGATACCCAATTCACGGGCGATTGACTTTGATGAGTGGCCGCGTAGCAAGAGCTGCGTGATCTCGCGTTCACGTTGTGTCAGTTCACCCTCACCGAAATTCTCAAAACACCGGGTTAGTCGTTGATGCATCCCGGGATCGCCCTGGGACTCGCCCTCTGCGCCAGCTTCGTCTCTGCTCTCCCATATCCGTCGCAAGGCGGCCTGAACGACGGGCTCTATAAGGCGAAAGTGATTGAGCTCTCCCTTTGTGTAGCATTTTTCTGTTCGGCCACAGACCAGCACCAACGTGCTTCCCGATGACGCTTCGAACAGGAAGTCCATCTCGTCAACCAGATGCGTACGCTCGACGTACCGGCGGTAGTACTCACTTGAATGAAAACGGTCAGGTTGCGCTTCGCGAAAACGACACAACGTCGGCTTATCAGACCGCAACGCCATCTGATACAACGGGTCCAGCAGATAGGGTCCTGCGAGATAGCGATCGAGGTAATGACGCGCACGATCCGGTGCTAGTGAGTGACCCAAGACCTCGGGTGGCGCATCAGTGTGAAATGCCAGAAGGCTGGTGCCGTTGTTTGAGACCGTCGCACACAATAGTGCGACCAGCTGCTCGGCGACTGATTTCGCATTCGTTGCACCAACTAGTCTCGCAACTGCCGCCTGCCATCCCGGGCTGTCAAAAACTGTTTGCATTGATCAGGGTTGATATAGAGCCGAAGTCGCTCCACTCGGATCCTCAATGACGCAAAACGAACCACCTGCGAGCCCGCGAGGCTCGACCAGCAGTTTGCCTCCATTGGCAACACAGGCCGCCGCACTCGCCGCAACATCCGCGACGGTAATGTAAATCAACCAACCACCTGGCAATTCAGAGTTGCTACCCCGTGCGTGACAAACTCCCGCTATCGCCGCGCCATCGGCTGGCGACATCATCGTGTAGTCAGAGTAGTCACCCATATTCGTGTCTTCGACTTTCCAGCCGACAACCTCTTTGTAGAAGTCGCGAAGACCCGTCGCGTCATCGACGGTCATATCAATCCAGCCAATCTTGCCAATATTATCAGACATTTTGGCACTCCCTAAAACGAGGTTAGAAATGAAGCCGCGTTGCCGCCGATACTACCCGAACCCGACTGCGCTGCACGCAAATACGCCTTCCCTTGCGGGTAATCTTTCCGGTCAGGATTGTAGATTCTGGAAACCCGATTGCGATGATAGAGCTGCAATTGTGAAGCGAGCGGAATAACGAACGCTGCATCGTTGCCGCTGATTTCCGCATGCAGTGCCGGCAGACCATAAAATGGAATATTCATGTCCGCATGGTGTGCATTGTGAAAACCAAAATTCAACACCAGCCAATTCAGCTTCGGAAATCGCAGCGACAAGGTGTTGCTAAAGGTGTGCTCTTGTTCCCAGTCCGCATCGCCGCGGTGCGGTGAGGTGGATTTCTCAAACAGGGTTGTGGAGAAAGGATAGTCATGCTGCACGCTGTCCATGAAGCGCAACACGTGCATCATCAACATATAAGCAATCGCGTAGAGAATAGCGACCTTCGGAAACAGGACGGCGACGGTCAAAAACAGGCCGCCGCGAATCAGGATGACAGCGACGTTACGTGTGCGTTGGTTGCGCCTTTCCGGAATAATAAATGACGCGAATATCATAACGCCGTGCATTAGCAAGTCATGCGCCGGGATGTAAAACCACTCCAGCAAGCGTATGGATTTTATCGCTAGCGGATGCGTCTCGAAAAAACTGTCGTAGTCAAACCAGACGATATCGTCATTATCCACGTGGTGACGAAAATGCTTGTAGCGCATATCTTCATAGGTGCCATATGCGGCGCCACAGAGCCAACTCATTGCGCGACCCAGTGTTGCATTGTCGCGATGCCGCTTGAATATCATGTTGTGACCACACTCGTGGATGAGATAAGCGGAGATAGTCATCGCGTGTGCAAGTAACAGCACAGCGCCGGCATTCATCCAGGGCGACGTATGAAAAAGCCCCGCGAGGCCAAGCGCATATCCGCCGACCGCATAACCGACGGCGATGCCATACGGCAATGCCCCGGACTTCTTTCTTAGACGTGTTGTGTCTGTGTTCATACCAATTCCAAATTAGTGCAGCCTATTTGTACACATAGCGCATTCCTATTGCTAGCATACGCTCACACGAGCCAAAGACCCGGAGATCCACCGCATGAAGTTAGTCACTGCTATCGTAAAGCCGTTTCGACTGGATGACGTCCGCAACGCCCTGAGCGAAGTCGGTATTCAGGGGATGACCGTTAGCGAAGTTAAGGGCTTTGGCCGCCAGAGAGGGCATACCGAACTCTACCGAGGAGCTGAGTATGTTGTTGATTTTCTTCCAAAAGCGAAGATAGAAGTAGCAGTGGCGGACGGTGATGTCGAACGCGTCGTTGAGGCCATTGTCGATGCAGCGAAAACTGGCAAGGTCGGTGACGGCAAGATATTCGTCACCAATATTGAACAGGTATGGCGTATTCGCACCGGTGAAACCGGCGACAGCGCTCTCTAGCAGCGGATCACGAAGACTTACAGCTCCCGCCAGGCAAAGCCGGACTCGCCGGCCGGTTCTTTACGATAATAGACCGCCACCGCGCGCCCATAGATCTCGCCTTCAGATATAGCGCCGAATACCCGTCCATCCACTGAATTTCCGCGGTGGTCACCGATGGCCAAGACCATACCATCCGAAATTGTTGTGGCCAGCGGCGGACCGCCGCCATGCAGGAGATTCAAGCGTATTTCTTTGCTGCCCATGATCTCGACTTCAGGGTTGGTGCTCGACTGAAGCCGCTCGCCATTAATGGCGAGATATCCATCTTCGATTGCGACTTCGTCTCCGCCGATCGCGACAATCCGCTTGATCAAGCGCTTGCCGTCTCTTGGCGAATCAAAGATCACGATGTCGCCACGCTGTACGGCTTGTCCTCGCGTCAATTCGATGTTCGAAAATGGAATACGAAATCCGTAAGCGCGCTTATCAACGAAAACGCGATCGCCGGACATCAACGTATACTCCATTGACCCGGACGGTACATAGTAATGGTCAGCCAACGTCGATCTCGCCGCCATGATGCCAATGATGAGCATCCCGAGCACCAGCGCCTCGCGGAGAATCCGCTGTAGCCTTGTATTGTCTCGTAACATTTCAATCGTTCCTTGCTGAAATCCAGCCACCTATAGATGGACTGCCAACTCAACGAAAAGTGCCCGGCCAAGCATCAGCCATAAGACAACTGCACCGCCCAAGTACAAATTGAAGCGCAGCATCACAATGTTCTTCGTACAGTGCACGATACTGTGCAACACTCGGAAGATGAAAAACGCCCACGCCGCGGCGACGTAAAGTGCGTCCGTGTTGCCAGAGGCGCCAAGATACAGACACAGGCCGTAGAACAAGATTGGCAATTCGAACAGGTTCTTTAGGTTGTACGCCGAGTAGTTCACTTCCTCAGGAAGGTGCTCGGCGACGGTATCCGGTGTCGTATAGGTCTGCGCCACAAGGCCCGCCTTGTACATCGCCGGAATTCTGCGAGCGTACATATAAAACCAGACGACAGCCGTCAACCCCATTGTCGACAGCATCGGTAGAAAGATCGCTGAATTGCCCATAAAAGATTCTCCACTCGTTGTATCAGATTCTGTCAGAGTTGCTTGCGAGCCAGCGCCCCTTGCCAAGCCGCCAGCTTACCTGAGACAGGCATCGCCGCGAACGCCGGACTGGTCGAGGGCAAATCGACAAGCTGCTGGCCCTGATAGTGTCCCTGCGGCACGAGTTTCCTGAACATCTGCTCAGCCTTCTTACCATTGAACATTGTGCTGTGAATATCAGGATACCGGCCAAAAAACTCGCCGAAGTCATTGGCAACGGCGCTTGCCTGCCGAATGTCGGCGTCCATACTACCGGGCCTGACGGACTCCTGAAGTACATCCCACAGCGCGATTCCATGCTCGGTCAGAGAGCGACATCGCGATGCATAGTCACCGTCGAACCCGTAGATCTCTCTCATAATTGTCCAAAACGCGTTCTGCGGATGCGCGTAGTATTCATCTGCCGCCAGCGATCGTTGCCCTGGCAAACTACCCAATATCAGGATGCGAGCGCCTGCAGCCGCAACCGGCGCGAAACCCTTAGATACTTCCATGCAAATAGGCCTTGCGTCGCGGCTCAGGGAACTTCTCAATCGCATATCGCAACATTGTTCTCGGCATTGTCCTATAGCGGGTCCGCAAGAATTCTTCTTCCACGCCAATATTGCGATTACCAATTTCACGCAACATCCAACCGACTATTTTGTGAATCAGATCATGCTCATCATCTTGCAGCAATGTCGCAATTTCGAGAGCATCTTCAAAATCTCCATTGCGAATGTAGCGGTATGTAGACATCATCGCGATGCGTCGCTCCCACAGAATCTCCGACCGAGCCAGATCACGGAGCAATTCTCGCGAACCGGTTTCAAGTTGTGGTCCAACAATGAGGTGCGCAGAGCTATCGACAAGATCCCAATTATTGACGTACTCACTATGTGCAAGATATGCCTCGAAGATCGCTGTCTTCTGTTGCACCGAGCCACGCTGATACTCCTGCACCAGTGCCAGAACGGCAAATAGGCGCTCCTCGTGCCACTTGGATTTGAGCAATGACAGTATTGCGCGCAACGGCGCACCGCGAAACGTTTTGACTATCGTTCGAAGTACGGGTACACGAATGCCGAGAAACTGGTCACCCTCCCCGTACTCACCAGGACCCGCTTTGAAAAAACGCGCAGAATGCGCCGCAATCTTCGCATCACCGACCGATCGTAGCTCGTCGCGCATTGCCTTAGCTGTCAGTGACCGACTCATCGCACCTGTGCTTAGGAATTGGCGCTGGCTTGAATCATGAAATGAGCCAGCGACTCCATATCGCCTGCATGTCGCTGCCCTTTCACAGGGTCGTCGGCAGTGACATTCATCGCTCGAACTGTCTTGCGAAGAATCGCGCCGCCAGCATCGACATCGAAATCAATAACGTTCAGACAACATGTCGCCTGATCGAGAATGCCAAAAGCCGAACAGCCCAGCCCTGTTACTGACCCCAGAATCGCTGCATTCGTCGCGCCATGTGCGAACAGGGCGAGGTTGTGCCACGAGTCATCCGCGAGTATGTCCTCCAGCGCTACCTGAATTCGATCGTAGAATTCGCTGTAGCGTTCGCCGCCCAAGAACTGAGCATCAGCTTCAGTCGCACGGAAATGCGAGAATGCCACGTCCGCGACAATGTCGTATACGGTATCGGGCTCACCCTGCATCTGCCGAATTTCAAGGAAACCAGCATTAATCTCAAGTTGAATATCCCGACTGCCGAGTACGGTCTTGGCGGTCTCGCGGGTTCTTGGCAAGCCCGAGCATTGCGCTTTGTCGACCTGTACACCGTCGAACAAGTCTCGCATCGAGACAGCCTGCGCCCTGCCAGCTTCATTGAGGACTACGGCATCAGTGTCCGGAACCACCTTGCCATTGGCATCGATGTAATCTACTGAACCGTGGCGAAATAAATACAGACGCCGCCGATTTGCGCCATCTAGTGCGGTTCTGCGACCGGCTGAGTCAACAGGCATTTTGGTTCTTTTCCATCGCGCCAGTCTACGCGCAGCCAGGCGACTAGGACAATGCCAGCTTGAGATTTGTTACCTGAAGAGCCTATGCCGGGAAGAAGTCGATCGGCTTGGTCGTGGTAATCGCTTCGACGTCTCTCGCCTCAAACCGGAACAGCTTGATGCGCTGCACCAGCTTACGTTCCAACTCTTCGTCGCCGAGCTCACTGGATACCACTTCACAGAACGAAACAGCACCGTTCGGATCGATCGTTAAACGCAATACCAACTTGCCTTCGAGCGACGGGTCACGGCGCAAAGCACGATTATAGAGTGCAAAAATAGCGCCTTTGTTCTTGTCGAATACGAGTTCGATTTCCTCGCGAGAACGCGATGCTTTGCCACTTGAGCCTGAACGACTTGCGCCACTGCCCGCCTGTCCGATGCCGGCAACCGGGCTTGCAACGCGCGTTGTATTGCGACCTGCTATTCCGGAGCCGCCCGTATTACGACTCATATCGGCGGTATTGATACCACCTGATGCTGCGCCAACCTTCGACGTGATCATCGAACGTTCGTTTCGCTCGGACTCGCCGACGGAGGCGGTCAGGTCGCGATCATCGGCGACCTGATCTAACAATTCATTGTCAACCAGATCCGCAAGGTCTTCTGCAAACGGCATCAACGCTGCTTGTGCCTGTTCGCGAGCGATCTCTTCACGGTCAGGCTCTGGTTCTGGTTCTGGTTCTGGCTCTGGCTCTGGCTCTGGTAATTCTTCCACAACCTGCTCTGGCTCCGGATCATCCGGCTCTGGCTCTGGCTCTTCCTCAACCACGGGCGGCGGTGGCGGTGGCAGCGGTTCCTCTTCGAGCAGCAATTGCGCGATTCGCGGCGGGATTTCTTCTATATCGAACGGATCCGGCTCAGGCACAGGAATAAACGGCCACACGATACTGAGTAGCCCGCACACCAAAAATATGATCCCAAGCAATCGCTGGAATTTCTTATCCTGGCTCCTGCCAGTGGTCCAGGGCAGGTCATACTCTCTGTAAAACGGTAGATCCAATTCCGTGACTCCTAAGTCTTAGGCGCTTACCGTGATGCCTGAATGTCGCTCAATTCATCTGAGCTCTTCTGCAACACGGCGAGCGAAATCTGTCCGTAGTCTGATTCCGTACACGTCGCCATCACTTTCTTCAGCAGACGATACGGGATGTCTTTGTCACCCATGATGGTGACTTCGCGACCGGCAATATCTTCCTGAGCTTCGCGACGTAACACACGATCGTTCTGCGACAGCAAGGCTTCGCGCAATTCAGGGATATCATTTCCTTTGGTTGCGATAATGTCCGCGATCTTGGCAACCGGTGTGCCCTGCACGATCAGATCAGTCTCACCGATCATAATCACGACAGTTTCTTTCGCCTTTTCTTCAGCGATAGATTCCGGCAATTGTAATTCCTTCGCATTCGGTAGCGTTTGCACATCTGACGAATTGACGAGTAAGAAGAACACCAGAATCGTGAAGATGTCCATCAACGACACGAGATTCAGCGCACCAGTACCCTTATTGCGCTTGTGGTGCTTTTCCATGCGTTTGGCGCGACCCGACTTGACCATCAGGCACCTCCTGCCAGAACCGGCGCATCGCCGATTGAAATATCCGGAAAGAGATCAGATCGCACGAGCACGTCGTCGCCATCTTCGTCAGCCTCAACATCGACCGACACCCTGACGGTGTCCATTATCTGCACCAGCGTATCGTATGCGATCTCCTGCTCAAGCAAGATCGATGCATCCGATTTGTCTGGGTAGCGTTCTTTTAATTCAACAAGTTTGTCG
>Ga0209344_10005579_pt1 | contig 10791 bp, 10 predicted proteins | sample Cruoilmetagenom6_FD_187293 | JGI IMG/M metagenome (GOLD analysis project Ga0209344, IMG submission 187293) | Oil polluted marine microbial communities from Coal Oil Point, Santa Barbara, California, USA - Santa Barbara Oil Seep Sample 6 (SPAdes)... | ecosystem: Environmental > Aquatic > Marine...
GAAACGCGTTCACGCTTGCTTTCCAAGGGTCCTCGAAAAACGGCACATAGTTTGCGATAGACGGGATCCAACGCAATGAAATACTAAATACCAAAATCAGAAGCATACCAACCCAAAAAGTGGGTAGGGCCAACGAAAGGGCTTGAAAGGTCGAAACGGCCCGGCCGGTGAAGCTTTTTGCCGAAGCAAAAGCCGCGATGAGACCCAGCGGTACGCCAACAAAAATGGACAACAAAACCGTCGCAAGCGTAAGTTGGATTGTGGCGGGCAATCGGTCAAGAATTTGCTCATTAATAGGCACGCCGTTTACGACAGACACACCTAAGTCGAACCGCAAAACATTGACGAGCCAAGTATAATATTGTTCGTACAGCGGGCGGTCTAATCCAAGCCGTGCCTCGGTTGCTGCGATTTGTTCAGGTGTTGCATCAAATCCGGCAATTGCCGATACCGGATTCCCTGGCACCGCATAGATTAGAGACCAGATAGCGATCGATGCAATCAGAAGAACCGGTATCAATTCTAACAACCGACGAATAGTGTAGCGTAACATCAGACATGCCCTCCTACGCCGCGCTCGTGGTCACTTGCTCCACCGATTGCCGCGCTTACGCCCTTACCCAGGGCATCAAATGCAACAACGGTAATTGTCAGCGCAAGGCCAGGTGCTATGCCGTAGATGGGTGAATCCCAGAGATATGAATTTGCGTCATGCAGCATTGCTCCCCAAGTAGGTGCGGGTGGAGGCGCCCCCAATCCCAAAAACGACAGGGCTGCTGTGGCGAGCACCGCCATCGACGCAGTAACAACCGTTTGAACTACCAGAGGCGGAATGACATTCGGAGCGATGGTGCGCATCATGATGTCCAAATGACTCGCGCCCATCGTTTTTGATGCCTGGACAAATGCCCGAGTTTTGACTTCCAAAGTTTTTGCGCGGGAGAGGCGCGCGAATGCCGGGCTAGAACCAATTGCAATAGCGATCGCGACATTGACTGCATTTGAACCCAGCACGACAATGACCACCAACGCAGCAAGAATGCCAGGCAAAGCAAGAGCAAAGTCAGTAATCCGCATCACAAAGCCGTCGACGACACCCCCAAAGTAGCCAGCGACAACCCCCAAAGGTGTGCCAATTATCGCGGACAGAATAGCGGCCCCGACTGCGATAGCAATTGACAAACGCGAACCGGCGATCACTCGAGATAGAATGTCGCGACCAAGCTCGTCCGTTCCGAGAAAATGCTGGGTGCTTGGTGCCAGCAGCGGGGGCGAAACCTGTTCCAACGGCGAGTATGGCACGATTACCGGTGACAGGACGCTGATAAAAATGAGCATACCAAAGAGAATTGCGCCAAAAAGGCCTGTAGGAGATCGTAAAAACCGGCGCCAAAACGTATTCCGCGAACGTTGCTTCGGTTTCGAAATTTCTCCGAGTTTATCATCAATTGCAGACATCACTGCTTGTTCCTTTGTTTCGAATTTTCCAGGTCTGGAATTGCGTCCGTTTCACCAAGAGGGAAATGGCAAGCGAAAGAGTGGTCATTGCCCCCTGGCAACCCTCGAATCTCTGGTGACTTGGTCGCACACACCGACTGTGCCCAAGGACATCGAGGATGAAACCGGCAACCGTTCGGTGGGTTCAATGGGCTTGGGACTTCACCCTTCAACACGGCTTCGCCCGTGGGGCGGCGTTTGTGAGGATCTGGAATTGGTATAGCGTCCAACAGCGCCCGGGTATACGGATGGGAGGGTTGACTCAATATTTTATTGGCCGGTCCAACTTCTACAATTTTTCCAAGATACATGACCGCAACGCGATTGCAGATGTAGCGCACCACAGCCAAATCATGGCTCACAAAAATGTAGGTTAGGTCGAATTCGCGTTGCAGTCTTAATAGCAGGTTTACAACTTGGGCTTGGATTGAAACATCAAGTGAGGAAACCGGCTCATCAAGAACAACCAGTTTCGGTTGAAGTACCAACGCCCTCGCTATCGCAATTCGTTGAAGCTGCCCCCCGGAAAACTCAGCAATTTTTCTATTGAATTGATCTGCGCGTAGGCCAACTTCAGCCATCATTTTTAACGCGCGATCTCGCCGCTCTTGCGCATTGCCAACTCTCTGAATCCGAAGCGGTTCCATTACATTTCCTCCAGCGCTCAACACCGGGTTGAGCGATGTGAACGGATCCTGGAAAACCATTTGGAGGCTCCGGTATAATTCCTTGGTACGAGTCCCGGTTCTTTTCGCGTGGTCCTCACCTTCAAAAAGGACTCGACCCTCCGTTGGCTTTAAAACGCGCATTATAACGTTTGCCAAAGTTGTCTTGCCGCAACCGGACTCTCCAACGATGCCCAACACATCGCCTTTTTCGCACCTCAAGCTAACTCCATCAACGGCCCGAACACTTTCTCGCGACCATGGGAATTTGCCTTTCAAGGGAAACGCGACCTTGATATTCTCCAGCGAAAGAAGCGAGTCTAGCGCGACTTCGCCACCATCACGCTCAACACTAATAGATGATTCAAGCATTTTGATTATCTCCGAGACTAGGCGGGATTCCCTCACCCAGAGGATAATGACAGGCCACACCTTGGCCCGATGGCAAATTTGAGTAGTCGGGAATGGTCGTGCCGCACAAAACTCGTCCTTTTCCAACTGCGCATCGGGGCTGAAATGCACACCCCACAGGTAAGTCGGTCATGTCAGGTGGTTGCCCAGGAATAACTTCAAGATTTTCAACGTCTTCATCAATTCGCGGCATAGAGCCAAGTAGCGCGCCCGTGTACGGGTGGCTTGGGCGCTCAAAAATGTCAAATACATCACCATATTCAACAATACGACCACCGTACATTACCGCAACACGATCGGCCGCCTGAGCAACAACCCCTAAGTCATGTGTAATGAGGACTGTGGAAGCGCCCGTCTCCAACTTGGCCATTTCAATGAGATCCAGCAATTGAGCTTGTATGGTTACATCGACCGCTGTCGTCGGTTCATCCGCAATCAGGATGCGCGGCTCATTTGCAATTGCAATTGCAATTACCACTCGCTGGCACATTCCACCGGAGAACTGGTGGGGAAAGCTGTTGGCGCGAACTTCAGGCTCCGGCACGCCGACTGCGGACAATAGCGAGAACACGCGTTTTCTAGCCTCTCGCTTGGTCAAATCCCTGTTTTTAACCAAAAGTGTCTCAACTATTTGGTCACCAACTTTCATCAACGGATTTAGCGCAGATGTCGGATTTTGAAATATCGACGCAATCTCTGATCCGAGCAGTTTCCTTCGCTCAACCGGATCCATTTCAAGGACATCATTTCCGTTTATAATTATCTTCCCGCGCTTGATCGTTCCACCGCGCAGAAGGCCAAGAACCGACAACGCTGTCACAGACTTTCCACTCCCGGATTCTCCGACAATCGCCAGTGTTTCGCCCGAGTTCAGCTGATAGCTCACTCCATTCACTGCTCGGACATTAGTTCCGTCTGGCATAGCAAATTCGACATGCAGATTTTCCACCGCAAGAACGACGTTCGTGGGTGCATTTGCCCCAGCAGAACTGAAATCAGTTGTAGTCATTAGCCACCTTTTGAGTCGTCTCGATGGAATCCAAAGATTCTATATTTGTAAGAATGTAAGTACATATTGTGAAGTATGTCAATGACCTTCTCCTATAGATCGCAAAATGTCATCAAGTCCGACCTAATTTGGCTCTGGTACTCTCAAAGAGTGACACATATTCGGAAAACTTTTCGACAATGATTGAACTTGCCTCCGACCTGCTTAAGTGGCCCGCTATATGGTCACGAACCGGTTCTTTCCAGATTGATCGCCCGATTGCAAATCCACGGTAACCATTTGTAGCAGCTGCCACGCTTAGCCAATGCTTCACGCGCTGATCTGACTGCCCCGAACTTAGCACAATGCACTTGGCGCTACGGCGCCCACCTGGGTTTTCAGCAAGAGTTCCGAGACGATGGGCATCCGTGTGATCATCAACACCTTCAATCTTCCAAATGTGAGGCTGAATTCCGTATTCCAAAAATGTCTCCATTCCCCTCAAGGCAAGACCCGGTCGCATATTGCGAATAAAGTCTATCTGCTTAGACTTGCATTCTGTTTGCTGTGCCGGCGTCGGGGGAACAACCAACTCAAGCATTAGCTTGCAATCGTTTCTTTCGATCCAATCTTGTAAGACTTTTAGTCTTTTCAATTGCACTGCATTTACCTCGGAATCGCCGTCGATATTGAACCGAACAAGTGCTTTGACAAATTCCGGGTCAAACGCACGAATGTGGTCACCAAATTCTTTCCCATAGCAGAAATCAAAAACGTTCGTGTCGGCAACTTCAACGGGCATCGTAATAGAAACACCTGATTCTTTTAGCATTTGCGCGGCCTTCGCTCCGTACTGCTCATCGACAAGTACGCCGAAGTTTGCTGATAAGTCCTCCGACCCATTTCGGATTTTCTGGCAAGCCTCGGCGATCAGCTGCTTCGATTCAATGACTGCTTTGGTCAAAGACGCCTCGCCATTTGGTATCCCAAGCCCATCAAGACTGCGTGCAAATTCTTGGCGATGATCAAAAGCCAAGAAGAAATTCGTAGAGTGCTCGGGTTTGGATTTGCCAATGGATTCAGAATTGGCCAAATTTGAAGTGATTGATTGAGTCGACATATTATCTACCTCTGACAAGATTCATAGACACGGAGTACTGCTCGGCATTGTAGATATGACGGGCAACTTCAACAGCTTCGCCACTCTCACTGAAACTGTGGCGCTCAATAGCGAGTAATGAAGCCGATGGATCGAGCTCCAAAAGAGAGGCCTCTTGTTCCGTAGCGCTTCGCGCGCCTATAGTTTGAGTTGCAACTTGCGCACCTTTTCCGCGCATGCTCAAAATACGATAGAGGCTGCTGGACTCGAGCTCGGAAATCTCGAGTTCTCCCTCTGGGATATTGATGTAGTTCTCCATTATCGCCAAAGGCATTTTTTTTCGAAAGCGCAATCGCCGGATAAAAGTAAGAGTCTGTTGTGGCTGAAGTGAAAAAATGGCTCCAAGCTCATCATCCGGTACAACTGTTTCGATTGACAATACTTTAGTAGTTGGTTCGCCACCTGTTGCTGCGAGGTCGGCAAAAAGACTGGTCAGCGCAACATTTCGGCGGATTGCAGCTCCTATCACGACACTTCCACTTCCCCGCCGCCTAACAATCAGACCACGGTCCGTTAAAATACCGATCGCTTTTCGCAGCGTTGGACGGCTAATTGCCAAGCCTTTGCCTATATCGATTTCGTTTCCAAGAAAAGCGCGAGGTGGGATTTGCCCTTCCTCAATTGCCCTTTGAATGGCTTTCGCAATGACGTGGTACTTTGGAGCACTACTGTCATGGTCAAAATGTTTTCTTATGGCCTTTATCGTGCGGGCGCTGTTTTCGTCCGTCTCCTGGCGTCGAGTGGAAGCATTGGAACTTGCGTTATCACCAGATTTGATTCCTGAATTTTTCTTAATAGACAAGGTGCTTTCCTCCATCGACAACTAAATCTGTTCCAGTGACCATCTGGCATTGCAGCAGGGCAACAACTGCGTCCGCGACATCTTCCGGGGTTGAAACACGGCGCATCGGAATGGACTCGCCTTCTTGTTTAAAAAAAGCTTCAGCAGCTTCATTACCCAGCAGCTCTCGAAGCCAGCGGGTGTCCATGGTTGCTGGAGAAACCGAATTGACCCGAATATCTGGCGCAAGCGCCCGGCCCAGCATTCGAGACATCTGTATGAGCGCAGCTTTGCTGGTTCCATAAGGAAGTGATGAACCGATACCGCGATGGCCTGCAATTGAAGCGATATTTACTACAGCTCCCTTCTTAAGAGCTAGGCTATCTTTAAAAGCCTTTATGCAACGAAAGGCGCCTATTAGGTTGATGTTGAATGCTTTCTCCCAATCATCTGACTGAACTTGATCAAGATCCTCGATCGGAATTTTCCGAGTTGCGCCGGCGGAATTTACAAGGATCGATATGTCACCAAATTCCTCGAAAACATTACGAGCCATATTATCAACTGAACTATCGCTTCCTACGTCTGCCTTCACCGCTAGCGCCTTACAACCGAGCGCTTCGATTGCCTGAACCGTTTCATTGGCATCGTCAACCGAGCTCGAGTAATTTACCGCAATACCGGCAGCTCCACTTTTGGCAAGCTTCAGGCACACAGCACGACCAACTCCAGTCCCTCCACCAGTAACCAGAGCGTTGACTCCATTTATCGCAGAACCCTCCAAACTCACGGCTGTCGCCTCTCAGCTTTCGATTCAAGTTCTTCGATATCTGCTGATGTCAACGGTAGTTTCACCGGCGCCTTCCTGTATTGAGAAAGGTAAACGGCTTTTGCCATTTGCAACGACACAAGTGCCTGCTCGCCAGTTACGGCTGGTGGTCGGTCGGCGATAACTGCGTCTACAAACTCCTGTATCTGAACATGGTGGAATTTTGGCATGCCGGGCCGCTCCTCTCCGGCAATCTCCCAAGGCTCTCGTGGATCCGGTTCATCTTCAAGCGTCCAAATATTGGTTCTCGCCTCAGACAATTCCGGTTCTTCGACAAACCCAACACTCGCACCATTGCGACCGCGGACAACAGTGCTAAAACCAAACTGAGGATGCAGCGTGGTGCAGGCTGTGATTGTTCCCAAAGCCCCAGACTCAAATTCCACTGTTGCAACTACCGTGTCTTCTATTTCAGCGTAGTCGCTATGTTTCAATGTATCCCACCGACCGTAAACCTCAACAGGTTTGCCTGCCAGCCAATAGGCCATGTCAAGCATGTGGATCGCTTGTGTCATCAGCACTCCGCCGCCTTCACCCGCCCAGGTACCGCGCCAGTCTGCAATATTGTAGTAGGCTTCATCGCGGTCAAGGTAACAAAAACTCTCGAGCAGCGTCACTGGACCAATTCGACCGTCGTCAATTGCTGCTTTCATGCGCTCGGCAGCTGGTTGAAAGCGCCGTTGGAAAACAGCTCCAAAATGTATGTTCGCTTCGCGCGCGACACGAACCATATCTTCCGCCTCGCTAAGCTTCACCGACAAAGGTTTTTCAACGAGCACATGTATTCCCGCTTCCGCGCACTTCAGAACGAGCGGATGATGAGACCCATGATTAGTGCAGATTATTGCGGCATCCAGCGCCTCGTTTTTGATGAGCTCGTCGATGTCGGTATACCAGCTCGCTGCGCCATTATTTTCGGCAAGCTGCTTTGCTTTTGCCGCGTCTAAATCGCAGGTTGCGGCAAGTGTTGCCCCGTTCGCGGCTGCAACGCCACTAGCATGAAAGCCTGCAATTCCACCTGCGCCAATTACTGCCATTCGGATTGTTTTCGTATTCAAAACGTGTCTCTTTCTTTTCTTCTAAAATTCTTGTGTTTGTCTATGTCTTTGATACATTTGATCTATTCGGCCACGGCGGCCTCCAATTCACTCAGTTGAGGCATTGCTGCCGCACAATGGAGGCGTGAAGCGACGATTGACCCCGCCACGTTGGCCAGCTTCAGGCACTTTTCCAATGGCCAGTTCGCGAGCTTCCCGTGCATAAAGGCAGCTCCGAAAGCGTCTCCCGCCCCCAATCCACAGATTACGTCTGTCTTTCGGGGCAAAATTGAAGTCCAATCACCGCCCGATTGCTTGCCCATGACCCCATTCGGGCCTTTCTTTACTACAATTGTTTTTGCGCCCAGACCCTCGACTACAGAGATAGCGCTATCGATGTCTTGTGTTCCCGTCGCTCGGCAATACTCTTCCTCGTTGCCGATGATCGTATTGGCCAGCACCATCGCACTGCGAAAATACTCCGCAGGGTTTGAAACGGCGCTCCATTGGGATGGCCGCCAATCCAGATCAAGAATGGAGTCCTTATTTTTTCTCCAACTCAAAGCACTAAGAACTGCCGTTCGTACTGGCTCGACCGCAAGGCTGCCGCCGGTCACCCAAAGCAGTCTGGCTTGCGTAATGGCCCCCCTGTCAAGATCCCTCGTCTCGACAAGTTCGTCTGGTGCCGGCACATCGCGATAAAAGAGCATTGGAAAATTATCCGGAGGGAAGATCGAAGCAAAAACCATTGGGGTTCGATGGCCAGAATACTGTCTCACCCAAGTAGCCTTAACACCGTAACTCTCTAGTTCCGATTTGGCATAGTCACCAAATCCGTCCTCTCCAACCCCAGAAAAGAGCGCAACGCGCCGCCCCAGCTTTGCGAGGCCAACAGCCACATTAGTTGGACTGCCACCTAGCGATTTCGAAAATGTTTTTACTTCAGCAAGGGAAACCCCAATTTGCTCGGGATAGAGGTCTATTCCGAGGCGGCCTATGCATATCACATCAAAAGGAATATCGACTGGCATTGAACTATTGGTTACTCCCGTCAATTGAAAGGACAGCGCTGTGACCACCGGAAGCTACAAAATCTAAAGTTGGGAATGAATAAATCATACTTGCACAGAATACCCACCGTCTACAGGAATTGCAGTTCCGGTAATGAAGCTCGCAGCATCGCTTGAAAGAAAAGCTGCGATTCCTTCAAGGTCTTTTGTAGCCCCCCAACGCCCCACAGGTGTCCCAGCAAGGACCTTCTCGTTTAGCCCAGGAACCTCAGTGCGTGCACTCGCCGTCAAATCGGTATTGATCCAACCTGGCAGCAGACAATTCACTGTTATACCGTCCTTCGCCCAAGCAGTAGCCAAGGAACGAGAATACTGAACGATCGCTCCTTTGGATGCAGCGTAAGCGGCACCCCAAGGTGAACCAAATAGGGACAACATCGAGCCAATATTGATGATTCTGCCCGCTCCTGACTTCTTGAGATGTGGGTAGGCCGCCCTGATCAATTTGAAGGCTGCGTCAAGGTTGGTGCCGTTGACAAGACGCCAATCAGAATCTGTCAAGTCTTCAGGGCGCTTTCGAGCAGTAACGCCCGCGCAATGCACTAGGATATCGAGGCGACCGAAGCGATCAACAACTTTCTGGACCACATCGTCGGCCATACCGTCACCACAAATATCTACTGCTATGCCGTGCACCTGGCACGGTAAGCTAGCAAGTTCGCTGCAGGCAACATCTAGCTTTGCCTGATTACGCCCCAATACAACCAATGATGCGCCAGCCTTACCAAGGCCGCGTGCAATCCCAAGGCCTATTCCTGAGTTTCCGCCAGTGACAAGGGCTACCCGCCCAGATAGGTCAATGTTTAGCATTTGCCTTTGGCCTCCGAATTGCTCATTTCACCGTGTGCTTGCTTGTTGAATTGAGCAATGCTCACCATACTGAGCCGCCATCTTCTCTTGTCACGAATGTTTTGTCAATATGTTAGGACATTTTTTTCTCACCCAACGTGGTCGGCGGGAAGGATGGCGGTTGACTTGACCGATTCTGATAATGATGAAACAAACCCAGTATGCCACATTAGCGACTATCCGGGGACGTCCATCCCATCAGAACCATTTCCGTTCAGGGCTTTACGACGCACAATTTGAGTGTTTTGCAATCTTCGCCGTTTCCGCTGGGTTGTCTTCCACATCTATATCCCTTTCAAAATTTCAGCGCACTCTGGTAGCCTTTCCAGCGACCGTTCAAGCCGCGCCTGCCAACGCGGCCCAGATTGCAACGCATCCTCATAGGCCTCTTTCAATTCGTCCGGCCGATCTTCGGCCAACACCCGAACGAGAAACTCTGCCTGCATGGCGTCCTTGACGGATTTGAGTCCATCAGGGCCACCACGCCGACGATCAGAAACGATCAGCTTATGGATAGCAAACCGCTCCGGCCGCGGGATCTGGACGAGCACACCGCTTCGATAAAGCGCCACTGCCTGAATAGGCTCTGCCAACAGATAATTCAAATAGTGGAGCGACTGCGCATGAACGCCGAGCGCTGCAAGTGGGCGAATACCCTCTTCCTCCCGAAACGACGGTGTTAAAAACTCGACTAGCATTTCGTTGCGAGTTTGCCGCCACCGCCACGTATGGTGGCTGTTTAGGCTCGGTGCGGCGGTAAATGAAAAATCTGCCAAAACCTTATTGAGCGGCGTTTCAACGGTTTCATTCAGCGCAAGCGACAAAGCCTCGAAGCTCGCGATATCAATGTCGCCGGTTTGCGCCATTTGATCAAAACTGTAGCGGACACCTAATTCGCCCTCATAAAGCCGAAACGCATGGGTGCCAACAATAGTGCCACCCAACCGAAACACACCGGCGCCACTCATCGCCGTTAGAAGGCTGCCTGTGGTGGCGTCAATGCTCAGAAAGCCTTCAGCCCTCAGTATTCTAACGAGTCGCATACGCCCTTGCCGTCGCTCATCCGCTTCTTCGCGCAGTTGCTTTATTTTGCCCATACGCGTTTGTAGCTCTAGCGTATCTTCCCCGATATATTTTTTGCGTACATCAGAACCCACACGGTAAATATCATACCAATAGGCTCGCCCATTGCGGATTTCTTTTGTTGGTGTGCCACGGAGGTTAGAAACCACCTCATCCATCAATGAGCGTTTAAGGTCAATATAGGCAGAATGAGCAATAGGGGAGTGTCGTTCAATCATTGGCGATCCATGTACAACAATATATGATTACGTTGTACATAACGCGATGTGCAACAAAAGTAAAGGCTGTTGTACATCACACCACCACCCACACCCGATACCTACCCTGCCCTGTAATCTCCCTAATCAAGCCAAGCTTGGCAAAGCGATTAAGATTGCGGCGCGCTGTGGCTTTATCACAGCAGCAGGCGCTGGCGACCATGC
>Ga0209344_10005582_pt1 | contig 10785 bp, 10 predicted proteins | sample Cruoilmetagenom6_FD_187293 | JGI IMG/M metagenome (GOLD analysis project Ga0209344, IMG submission 187293) | Oil polluted marine microbial communities from Coal Oil Point, Santa Barbara, California, USA - Santa Barbara Oil Seep Sample 6 (SPAdes)... | ecosystem: Environmental > Aquatic > Marine...
CACAAGGTGAACCTGCTCGAAACCTTTCGCACATTTCTCGACTGCGATACCAACTACCGTGAAACCGCGCGAACACTGAACATCCACCACAACACCGTACGCTATCGCATTGGCCTTGTGGTTTCGATGACCCATAAAAAGGCGCTGCAGCCCAAGCTCAGGCTGCATTATCACCTCGCCCTCAAACTCCTGCCTCTGGTGTCGTGACCTAATAAAGAGACGAAGTGGCTGCACTTTCCATTGCCGCATGGGGTGCGGTGAGCAGTCGGCAGACCGCACCATACTTTCCCATTGAAGGTAAACCGAACCTTCGACCGTCAACACCACAAGATCGAAAGGATTTTCGCTGAGCTAACAGCGTGCTGCAAATCCATATCCGCTAAAGGCGATGCCCGCACATGTCCAAGCCTGCCACCTGTATCGCAGCTACCGGCACCTTCCGGCTGTAATCAATGATTCTTGAACCGAAAAGCGAAAAGGGGCGAGCATTCCTGCCCCTTGGACATAAGTGCATGCCCAACTGCACAGCAGAATTCCAACATCTGATCTATGACATTAAAACAAAAGGCTAATAGGCAAGAATGGCGGAGAGGGTGGGATTCTCCACCGGCACGGTCAATAGACTTAAAAACCAAGGACTTGCAACCAGCCCGTTTTGGCTGTGTGTACCAATCTTGTGCCCACAATCTACCAGCCGAATATGAGAAAGGTCAACGGCCAAATTCCCACAGGTGATGCCTATCTCGTGTGTTTCGGCGTGAAAAATTGCCCCCCTGAGACGGGGAATCGGCGTCCAATTTTGGCTCTAACGCAATTTTGGTGGTCAGAGACCTATCGAGGTCCGATGACGCGGGCCTGAAGGAGATCGATTTTTCCTCGGCCGTACATCTGGCGTTTTACAAGCTTGAGCTTGGTGATCTGCCCCTCTGTCTATCCGTTTGACCACGGCGAACTGATCGCGGCACTTACGGCTTCCCGGTCTTTGGCGACACCATTGGCGAAGGCCGCGACTAGGCTTGATCGAGCGCGTTCCAACCACGGTTCGAGATCGGCGAGAGATTTCTTGCGCATCATGGCTTGGAAAGCGGCGACGACTTCCCGCGCTTCGACGAGTTGTGGCACTCCGCCTTCAATCGCGGCAACCGTTACGGTCTGAGGCTTGGAAAGATCGTCGCGCCCGATGGTCAAGAGGCGTACGACAGTCCGTGCCGACGGCGTACGGCTCAAGGCATCACAATCCATCTTTTCCGCCTTTCTCCGACGCGTCGCCCACTCGGTTACAACACGAAGGCAGCCCCGGAATCCCTGGCGCGTTAACTCTCGCCACAACTGTGTGCCATTGCGGTGACCGGCACTCCATTGAGCATCGAGCCATGGCAGATAAACTTCAAGCGAGTTCTCCCGCACGCGGAACACGTCGGATCGTTGACCACGTAGGACCCGCCTGACGAGGCCACGACTGTGCCCGGTGCGACGAACGATTTCTTTGATTGCAACTCTGGACTTGGCCAAGTCCAGAATGGCGGCGTTCGTGTCTTCTCGATGAAGAAATCCCTGATATTGGATCCGCTCAGTGGCCCTCAGCAGGTCCGGATTGATCGTTGCGGACCCGATCGCTGTTCTGAACTGTTGCATGGATTTCCGGACGGCGTTGAGGAATGCCCGACTGGCGTTCTCCATCAAGTGCCATCGATCGGCCACTTGGGTCGCCTGAGGCAGCGCTTTGGCTGCAGCAAGGGCGTAGGCGCCACCGCGGTCGCGGGCGACGATACTGATTTGTTGCTGATCCGAAAGCCAGGCCTGAGCGGTTGCCGGCTCTCGGTCCGGCAGGAGTGCAATGGTTTTGCGCCGTTCGAGATCGCAGATGATCGTCCCGTAGCGCTGGTTGCGCCGCCACGCCCAATCGTCGATGCCGATCACCGTCGGCGGAACGAAACGCGGGGTGCCGCGCCGTCGGACGACACGCAGCAAGGTGTCATTGCTGACCGGCACCATCAGTCTGCGGGCGATAGTCGCCGCCGGTCGCCCACCCAAAGCAAGCCCGAGATGATATACGATATGATCAAGCCACGCAGTACGCCACGCCCACGGCGCCGGGACATCTGTCTCGAAGCGCTCGGTAAACGTCCTTCGGCCACACAGCACTGTGTCACAGTAGAACCGGCGTACGGCAATAACTAATCGCACAGACTTACCCGCGATGGGAAGATCCGCCAGGCGTCGATGATAACGACTGTGTATCCGATTCGATCTTGTTCCGCAGCGTGGACAACGGCTAGACATATCCGTCGAGCGGACAGCGAGTATTATCGCGTCGTCAGCAGAAATTGTCTCATCGATTACAAAGCCTCGAGGCACGAGTGCGGAGGGGCGAAGCGAATAAACCATGGTGCTGATTCCTTTTGCAAAACCAACGCCAGCCGACGCCCAGAATTTATCAAAGTGAGTCAGAGCCAATTTTGCCCCCCTGTTCATTTTGATCTGCGACCATCTGCTTTTTCCTTGGAGCGGGTGGTGGGGGGATGAAGACAGTGGATTCGATTACTCGTGTTCGACGCGCATTTTACGTTCAGTGGTGGCCGGTCAAGCGGATCTGCCGCGAGTTGCATCTGTCGCGGAATACGGTCCGCAAGGTTCTGCGATCGGACGACACGTCCTTTTCCTATGAACGAGAACGGCAGCCGATGCCGAAGATCCGCCCTGGAAGGACGAACTAACTGTATCGCCTTCTTGCGGCCAACCAGGGCAAGGCATCTCGCGAGCGGCTGACGCTGATCGGATCTACGAGGAGCTTCACGCTCTCGGTTATGAGGGCAGCTACGACGCGGTTCGGCGCTATGCGAAGAACGGGGCCAAAGAGCAGGGATCGGTGATCGCCGACGCCTATGTGCCGTTGTTCTTTCCGCAGGGTGATGCCTACCAGTTCGACTGGAGCCACGAGATCGTCCTGATCAACGGCGTGACCGCGACGGTGAAGGTCGCCCATGTCAGGCTCTGCCACAACCGGATGATGTTCGTGCGGGCCTATCCGCGCGAGACGCAGGAGATGGTCTTCGACGCCCACGATCGGGCCTTCGCTTTCTTCGGTGGGGCCTGCACGCCGGCGTCTGGCTGGGAGAAGGGTTAGGTTGAGAATCAGGTTGGTCTCGTGCGCGAGCGCTTCTTCACACCGCGGCTTCGGTTCAAGGCCTATGACGAGATGAATGCCTGGTTGCTCGACAAATCCGTCGCCTACGCCAAGGCCCACCGTCACGTCGACCAGCCTGAGCGTATGATCTGGGAGATGTTCGAGGAAGAGCGCGGCAAACTGGTGGAATTTCGTGGCCCTTTCGATGGGTTCCATGCCGTGTCCGCCTCGGTGTCCAAGACCTGCGTGGTGCGCTTCGACAATAACAAATACTCGGTGCGCTCGTCCGCTGTCGACCGTCCGGTGGAAATCCATGCCTGTGCCGACCGGATCGTCATGCGCCAGGATGGCGCCGTCGTCGCCGAAGATGTCCGCTGCTTCGGCCGTGGCGAGACGATCTACGATCCCTGGCACTATGTTCCGGGTTTGATCCGCAAACCTGGCGCCTTGCGTAACGGCGCGCGGCTCCACGAATGGGTTCTGCCGGCAGCCATGGAGCGGGTGCGTCGCTGGCTCCGCGATGCAGACTACGGCGATAGGCAGATGGTCGCGATCCTGGCCGCCGTCCTCAGTGATAACATCGAAGCGGTCGACGCGGCCTGTCAGGAAGCGCTGGACAAGAACGTCTGCTCGTCGGCTGTCATCATCAACATTCTGGCACGTCGCCGAGATCCGGCTCCGGCCAAGACAATCCTAACTCCGGACGCGCTTCGCCTGGTTCATAAACCGCAGGCCGACTGCGCCCGCTATGACAGGCTCAGGAGGGCAAGCTGATGCTCTACGGGATGCGGCGCCTATGACGAGGTCATGGCGACCGGCATCAAGCGTCAGCACGAACCGCCGAAGATCGTCGGCGATCCGCTGTCGGCAGAGATTGCGGAGAAGCAGGCGCACTCCATCAAATACGAGTTCACCGTCGCCAAGCTGCCGCTCGCCAAGGACATCGACGACTTCGACTTCGCCGGCACCCCGGTCAACGAGCTCCTGATCCGCGACCTCGCCAACGGCACCTTCGTCGCCGATCAGCGAAACGCAGTGCTCATCGGCGGCACGGGAACCGGAAAGTCGCATCTGGTCATCGCCATAGCCCGCGCCCTGATCCGCAGCGGCTCACGTGGCCGCTTCTACAACGTCGTCGATCTCGCCAATCGGCTCGAGACCGAACACCGCAACGGAAAGCAGGGCCGCCTCACCGATTACCTCACCCGCCTCGACTTCGTCGTGCTCGACGAACTGGGCTATCTGCCCTTCGCGCAAGCGGGTGGGTAGTTGCTCTTCCATCTGATCAGCAGGATCTACGAACCATCCTCGATCATCGTCTCAACCAATCTGGCCTTCGGCGAATGGCCTGCCGTCTTCGACGATGCCAAGATGACGACGGCGCTCCTCGATCCCCTTACCCATCACTGCGAGATCATCGAAACCGAAAACGAGTCCTGGCGCTTCAAAAACCGCGCTTGATCTCCCGTCCCGATCCGCGCTCGCCCGGACACGCGCTCTGCGCCGAGCGCTTCACATCACAGACAAAGGGTCAAATTGCACGCCGATGCGGAGTCAGTTTTGGCCACCGATTGACACCCAAATATCAATAGGTGGGACGTATTCTAGAATGTAGGCGGCGTGTTCACCCAAAATATACTTACTGGGTCGCTACCATGATTTTGATACCCATGAGGAATATTCGATGGAAAGAAAAAAGTGTCGCCTTGAGATAATATATAAATATGATCATCTACGGTAAGCTCTACCGTTCCGTCAATAATGTAACCAACCTCCTCACCCTCGTGCGCGATCATTCCGTTGCTGGTACCGTGAGGTTCCAGATGGTGAATATTGCACTGTAAGTGGTGATATTTACTATACGGAATAACGCGCTCCAGAGAAAGTCCAGTACTTTGATGCAATTCATCGAGATGAATAAGTGATCTTTGTCCCTTTCTATCAATTATTACTTTTCCACGCTGCTCGCTTTCGAACAACCACGAAATGTTGGTGTGAAGCGCTCTTACAAGTGCATGGAGAAGAGGCAACGAAGGCAAGGTATGATTGTTCTCTATTTTCGAAAGCTGACTTTCTGAGCACCCCACTATTGCACCGACCTCTTTGAGGGTCAGGTTTCTTTCCAGCCTTACACTTTTCAGCTTTTCTCCCATTCGGGTTTCTTCCATCAGATTGCCATGGTGGCAGCCAGATGAAATTTCCTCATTGCTATTGCTCATTGTCGACCTACCTGCTCACATCTTAGATTCGATTGAATGACCTTTGCTAGTCGGTCGGGAAATGACATGCAACGTGTCGGTCGCCACCCTTGGCCGTGATCACGGGGGCCACCTCCCCACATCTGACAGTCGCCCGGATGCACCGGGGATGAAAATGACAACCAGAAGGAGGCGCGATGGGGCTGGGTATCTCGCCCTTGAGCGGAATCAGACGCGATGGGTGTGGGTCCGGCTCAGGGATCGCGTCCAGAAGTGAGCGCGTGTAGGGGTGGAGGGGGCTTGAAAAAACCACGTCGACGGGTCCCACCTCGACCAGCTTTCCCAGATAAAGGATACCGACGCGTTCACATAAATGATGCACAACAGCAAGATTATGGGAAATGAATAGCATGGCCATACTCTGTCGTTCGTGCAGGTCGCGCATCAGATTTATGACCTGAGCCTGAACGGACACGTCTAGAGCCGACACTGGTTCGTCTGCCACCAGCAGGCGTGGGTTACCTGCAAGCGCTCTGGCCAAGGCCACCCGTTGCCTCTGACCTCCGCTAAATTGCGATGGAAGTCTATCGAGATGCTCTACGCTAAGCCCAACAGCTAAAAGGAATTCTGCTACGCGTTCGCGCAGGGCACGGCGCCCTATGCGTTCATAGGTAACGATCGGCTCTCCGACTATTTTCTCAACAGTCCAGCGCGGGTCAAGCGAGCCGTAGGGGTTCTGGAAGACTACCTGGACATCGCGACGTTTCGCACCCAATTCTCGATCGGACAAGGTCGACCAAGGTTTACCATCGAGTTCGACCGTTCCTGCCGTAGGTTTTATGAGATGGGCAACCATCGACCCTAGTGTGGACTTGCCGCTACCACTTTCTCCAACAAGCCCGAATACCTCACCAGGCATGACCTCAAAGGTTACGTCGTCGACGGCACGCAGCGGGAGGGATCTGCCGAACATTCCTCCAAGGCCTTTCGAAGTCGTCGAGAAATACTTCTGCAATCCGGTTACTTTGAGAAGTGGTTGCTGATCTTTGCGGACATAGCTCGTCGATTCGGATTCACTTCCCATTTCAGTAGGCTCCCGTAACCAAATGACAGGCCACCGAGCGTTCGCCATCTATATGCAAAAGTTTCGGGTTGATCTGTGAACACTCTGGCATGGCGAACTGGCAACGGTCATAGAAAATGCAGCCAGAGAACTGCTGTGATGGAGGTGGCACAGTCCCCGATATGCTTTCCAGCAAACGGTTCGGTGAACGAACAGACGGAACAGCGTTGAGCAGTCCTTTGGTATAGGGGTGAAGGGGGGCGGCCAATATCTTCGAGGTCACCCCGCTCTCAACGATCGTGCCAGCATACATCACTGCCATATTCTCGCAGATTTGAGCGATGACCCCGATGTCGTGGCTGATGAGTACGATTGCCGTTTGCAGTGTAGACTTCAGATCTCTGATCAATTCCAGGATTTGCGCCTGGATGGTGACGTCAAGCGCGGTCGTCGGCTCATCGGCAATTATAAGTTTCGGCGACAATAGAATCGCAGAAGCGATAGCCACGCGCTGGCGCATGCCGCCGCTAATTTCATGTGGATAGTTGGACAGGCGTTCTCTCGGGCTCGAGATCCCAACACTTTCCAAAGCCTGCTCACAAATTTCGCGCACTTGAGCTTTTGTCAATTCGGGCCGATGCCAACGCAGCTGCTCGGCAAGCTGCGCGCCGATGGTCATGACTGGATTCAGTGTATTGCTCGGATCCTGAAAGATCATAGCAATGCCTGCCCCCCGAATTTTTCGCATCCTTTTCGGCGAGAAGTCGAGAAGGTTCTCGCTATCGAACTCGATCTTGCCGGTCACCTTTCCCGACTTGGGAGCGAGACCCATGATTGACAACCCGGTTATCGACTTGCCGCAGCCGCTTTCGCCGGCAAGCCCCAACGCTTCACCCGGCTTCACGGAAAAGGACACGCCCTGGACTGCATCGCGAAGACGCTTCTTGTCGAAGCTGATGGTCAGATCGCAAACCGACAGGATCGGAGGTATCATCATAGCTCTGCACCCTCCGAATTCGAGCCCGATTCACTGTCGAGCGCATCCTGCAGAAAGTCGCCAAGTAAGTTTATGCCCATGGCCGTGAAAATGATCCCCAAGCTTGGCGCAAGAACGATCCACATATTTTGGGTCAGGAAGCCCCGCCCCTCACTGATCATTACGCCCCATGATGTTTGAGGAGGCTGCACGCCAAGCCCGAGAAAACTCAAGGATGCTTCGAAGATCATCGCCCACGAAAGATCGAGCGTGGCCATCACGATCACTGGAGGCAGGATCGCCGGTATGAGATGCCGCCGAATAATAGTGAACGGACCGACGCCTATGGAGCGCGCCGCGGTTACATATTCGAGCGTCCGCAACTTCATCACCTCGGCCCGGACCAACCGGGCATAGTTGATCCACAAGGTGGCGGCCAAAGCGAGTATCGCGGTCAACGCGCCGGGACCCAGCACGGCAAGGAATATCAACGCTATTAGAATGAAAGGAAGGGATAGCTCGAAGTCGGTGATCCTCATGATCAGACTGTCAAGAAAACCGCCAAAATATCCCGCCACCAGACCGAGAAATGTTCCCACCACAAGAGCGCAAGCGACAACGATAAGGCTGACCCCCACCGATACCCGTGCGCCGGCAATGGTACGACTCAATATATCCCGACCCAAATTGTCGGAGCCAAGAACATGGTGCCATGTTCCACCATCGAAAACCGGCGGTAGAAAGCGATTCTGAACTATTTGGGCCACCGGATCGTGTGGCATGAGGAAGTCACCGAACAAGGCGGCGATCACCGCGACAAGCACAATGATCAGGCCGATCATTCCATTCTTTCTGCGCAACTGGATGGCAACCCTGCGCAATTTTGACGCGGCAGGAGCCAGAGTCGCGACATTGACGGCCTTTGCCGCCGGGGCCTCGGCCGGTACTCCAGGCAAAGGACAAGGATCATCTTGCATGGCGAATCCGCGGATCAACTATCTGATAGAGCATTTCCACTGCGATATTGATCAGCAGAAACATGACGGCAGTGACGGCCACGATCGCCTGTATAAGCGGATAATCGCGCCATGATATGGCCTGAACTGCAAGGCGACCGATACCCGGCCACGCGAACACGTTCTCGACGATGAAAGCGCCACTGAGCAGGTATCCCATCTGCAGGCCAACGATGGTAATCGTCGGAATCAAGGCCGTTCGAAAGGCGTGTCGAACCACTACCGTGAATTCTGGAAGGCCCTTTGCGCGCGCAAACCGGACATAGTCGGCCTTGAGAACCTCGATCATGGACGAGCGGATCAGCCGCGTGTTCCAGGCGACGACCGAGAATGCTAGAGCAAATGCGGGCAGCGCTAAGTGACGCAAAGCGCTGAAAAGAGGCCGTACGCCCCTTCCGGAGGCTAGGTCGATCAACCCGAAAATAAGGCCCTGCCCCCCCCGTCCTGCAACGGGGAACCAGTTCAAATGTAGGGAAAAGAATATCATCAGCACCACCCCCAACACGAAGCTCGGGATGGAAACGCCTAAAATACTGACAACAGAAGCAACGCGATCCATCAAGTGCCCACGGAATAGCGCCGCCAAAATTCCCAACGGCAACGATATCATCAGCGCCAGAAACATGGCTGCGAAGGTCAATTCCACCGTAGCTAAAACGCGCTCAACGACGACTTCCGCCGCGGAGCGGCGGAAGCGTATTGACTCACCCATATTCCCTACTGCGAACCGTTGGACTGAGGTAACAACCTGCGTCATCAGAGAGCCGTCCAAACCGAGTTGGCTGCGAAGCTCCTGTCGCTGATGCTCCGTAATTCCCGGCGTACCAGCCGTCATGATCTCCACCGGGTCACCGGGAACCATTCTGATCGCCACAACAACGGTAACGACGACACAAAACAAGATCGCAGCCGCATGTGTCAGGCGCCGGAGGAAAAAGGGAATGAGATACATATCAGTCCTCGATGCCAGCGCGCCTTAGACGTTGAGGTCCTGCAGGTGCACGAAACCAAGTGTGTCAATGCTGATCCCGGTCACCTCCTGGCGCGAAGCAATCAGATAGCTCGGCTCGTAAAGCGGAACCCAGAACGCCTGATCAACCAGAATGTCCTGAATTCCGAAAACAAGATCTTTGCGTTTCGCAGCATCAAAGGCCAGCCTCTGACCGTCCAGCTTGCCCTGTAAATTCGGGTTTTCCGGAGCAAAGCAGAAGTTGAGCCCCCCCCCCTCACCAAAAAGCGCAACGAGAATGTCGGGATCGCCAAACGTGTAATACAGGGCGACAGCCGTGCTTTCGCCCTTGCCAGCCAGCGCCAGGGCATCCCCGACAGGAAGCACCTGAATTGTCATCGTGACACCGATCGCGGCCAAATCGGCCTGGACGACTTCCGCGACGCGCTTAAAAATCGGTGCGTCAAAAATAATAAGCTCAAACTCAAACCCGTCGCCAAGGCCGACCGAAGCAAGCAACTCCTTCGCCTTTTCCTGATCGAATGGGTACTTGGCTTCAGTCGCCGGATTGTACTGCGGGAACACTGACGTCAATGGGCTTGCGGCAGGCTTGCCGTTGCCGTCGAGCACCAGAATGACGATCTTTTCCTTATCTATGGCCAGATTGATCGCCTGACGGGCTTCAAGTTTGTCGAAAGGAGGCTTCGACTGATTGAAAATAATGCCGAAAACACTTGGCGCCTGCTGACGACTGATCCGAAGACTTGAGTCCGCCTCGATCTCGCGTGCCCGATCAAAGGGAACGGCATTATCACCGGCCAGCAGGTCGACTTCGCCGCCCTGAAGAGCAGCAATTCTGGTCGAATCCTCAGGGATCACGACATAGGTCGCTGCATCGAGATGCGCCTTGCCGGCGTTTTGGTACCAAGGAGTAGCCCAGTCATGCTCATCGTTTCGTGCCAGCCTGATGCCGGTGTCAGGCTCCCAAGATTCCAGTTTGAACGGACCAGTGCCGACAGGCTGGCGGCCGATTTTATCACCCAGCGACTCGATCGCTGTGGGGCTCATAGGCGCACAATAACTATAGCCAAGACCAACCCAGAGCGGAACGAATGGCGACGTGTAGTGATAAGCAACGGTCAGATCGTCTATCGCCTCAACCTTATCCAAAGGTCCTAGCAGGAATGCGTTGGGGCTTGCTGTTTCTGGCGCCCGGTGACGGGCGACTGTCTTAGCGACAGCCTCGGCGTTGAATGGCGAGCCGTCGTGAAATCTTACATTGGGGCGAAGCTTGAATGTAACGGTCTTGTTCTCGTTGGAGAATTCCCAGCTTAGAGCCAAGCCTGGATAAACCTCACCGTTCTCATCGAGATAAATCAAGGTGTCCATGACCTGCCACAAAATCTCGTGATCGACGAGATTGAACGTTTTCTGCGGATCGAGCGTCGTCGACTCG
>Ga0209344_10005583_pt1 | contig 10783 bp, 11 predicted proteins | sample Cruoilmetagenom6_FD_187293 | JGI IMG/M metagenome (GOLD analysis project Ga0209344, IMG submission 187293) | Oil polluted marine microbial communities from Coal Oil Point, Santa Barbara, California, USA - Santa Barbara Oil Seep Sample 6 (SPAdes)... | ecosystem: Environmental > Aquatic > Marine...
CAAAAAGAACGACACACACCTTTTTACGCTCACTGCGTGTCCACTTGAGCAGTCGTATCTGGCGCATAAAAGACGATTCTGTCAAGAAACTTACGAACCCCACCCACCTGCATGACCAAACCTTTGATTTCACGAAGGGATTACCCAGCGTTACTGCTTAAGCCGCAAACAACTGCTTGCCACATTGCAAATTTACTGTTTAGTTTCACTGTGCGCCAAAATTGGGGGATAGATGCCAGACCAGAATACAATGCTTGTTGCCGAAGATATTCACAAAAGTTTTGGGACCTTAGAGGTTCTAAAAGGCATGTCTGTGTCGGCAAAGAAGGGTGATGTAATTTCGATCATCGGCAGCTCCGGCTCTGGCAAAAGCACCTTTTTACGTTGTATAAATTTTCTGGAAACCCCGGATCAGGGCCGCGTTTTTCTGGACGGTGAAGAGGTCGTTATCCGCAAAGACAACAAGGGCCGCTCTATGGGGGCCGATCCAAAACAAATCCAACGGTTGCGCAGCCAGTTGGGTATGGTTTTCCAAAGCTTCAATCTGTGGTCACATATGACAGTGCTGCAAAATGTGATGGAAGGGCCTGTGCAGGTTTTGAAAAAAACACCGGAAGAAGCCAAGGCATCCGCCATGGTTTATCTTGAAAAGGTCGGTATTGCCGAAAAGGCCGAAAATTACCCAAGTCAGCTATCCGGTGGTCAACAGCAACGCGTCGCGATTGCACGCGCACTTGCGATGGAGCCTAAAGTTTTATTGTTTGACGAGCCGACATCAGCACTAGACCCCGAACTGGTCGGTGAAGTTTTGAAAGTCATGCGTCAACTGGCCGAAGAGGGCCGCACAATGATTGTCGTGACCCACGAGATGGGCTTTGCCCGCGAGGTCAGTAATACTGTCATGTTTCTTCATCAGGGATTGGTCGAAGAAATGGGAACGCCCAAACAGGTGTTCGAAAATCCGAAGTCCGAACGTTGCCGCGCATTTTTGGCAAGTTCGTTGTAAACCAAGTCAATATAAGGGAGAACTTAAATGACTTTTACTAAACTAATGGCAAGTATCGCACTTGTCGCATTAACCACAACATCAGTAGCGGCTGCAGATACTGTGCGCATGGGCACGGAAGGTGCATATGCCCCTTACAACTTTATCAACGACAAAGGCGAAGTTGACGGCTATGAGATTGAGCTGGGCAACGAGTTGTGCAAACGTGCTGAATTGGAATGCAAATGGGTCACAAACGACTGGGATAGCATCATCCCGAACCTTGTATCCGGCAACTACGACACTATCATGGCCGGTATGTCAATTACTGCGGAACGTGACGAAGTGATTGATTTTACATCAGAATACTTCCCTGCTGACCCATCTTCATATGTGGCGCTTGCCGGTGCAGACGCATCTGCCACCAAAGGCACGGTTGCGGCACAAACCGCCACAATCCAAGCCGCATTTATCGCTGCATCAGATGCGACAGTGGTAGAATTTGCCACAATGGAAGACACGATTGCGGCCGTACGCAACGGCGAAGCCGACAGTGTTCTGGCCGACCACGCAGCACTAAAAGACATCGTTGATGCATCAGGTGGTGCATTGGCATTTGTCGGTGACGGCGTATCAATCGGTGGCGGCGTTGGCATGGGCGTACGCGAAAGCGACGGCGAATTGAAAGCCAAGTTTGAAGCAGCTATTGCAGCCATGAAAGCGGACGGCAGCCTGAACGCAATGATCGCAAAGTGGTTTGATGGCCGCAAAGCCGGTTACTAAACAACTCAAGGGCTGCGCAAAATGCGCGGCCCTTTTTTAGATCGACAGATGAATGTTTGAATATTGTACTGATCCAAAACTGATAGAAGGCTTCCAATGGTGGTCTTGCTATTTAAGCAATGGTAAACACTTAAATTTCTATTTCAGCTTTCTTGTGGTTTTGTCACTCTTGGCCCTGACCGTTCCCTTTATTCTGCTTTTTGGCTTTACTGGTGCCTTGGCGCGACGCGCATCTTTTACACCCTTGCGTTGGTTCGGCACGATCTACACCTCGATGGTGCGCGGCGTTCCTGACATTATCTTCTTCCTGTTTGTTCCCATTGCAATGGATCAGGGGATCGAGGTAATCCGTCACAAAATAAAATGTTCCGACTGGTCGGAATCCATCCGCCAAGGCAATGATTTCGTGGTCTGTACTGCGGCGAAAATGCCGCTTAGTTCATCACCGCAATGGGTTCATGAAACCTACGGGTTTATGCTGGCCACCATCGCTTTTGCCATTGTGTTCGGGGCCTTTGCCGCCAACACGATCCACGGCGCATTAGGTGCCGTTCCCAAAGGACAACTGGAAACCGGTGCCGCCTTTGGCATGTCACCCAGGCAGATATTCCACCGCATCCACCTACCACAAATGTGGGTCTATGCCCTGCCCGGTTTATCCAATCTGTGGATGATCCTGATCAAAGCATCCCCCCTGCTGTTCCTGCTGGGGGTTGAGGATATTGTCTATTGGGCCCGTGAACTCGGTGGTTCAAAAACCGCACGTTTTGCTTATCCGCACGGCGATTGGCGGTTGGGGTATTTCCTGTTCCTTTTGGTATTTTACCTGTTCCTGACATGGGCCAGCGAAAAGTTCTTTGACCGATTGATGCACAGGCTGTCACGCGGCCAGAACACAGCGGCGAGCATGGCATGAGCTGTTTTGACACCCTGACCAGCTACGGCCTGCGTTCCATCGGTATTGGCGAACGGCTATTACCGAAAAGTGATTTTACGCTTTGTGATCAGGTTGTTTTGATCGGTTCAGGCATGATATGGAATGTCTATTTTGCAGTACTTGCCCTGTCACTTGGCTTTTTCTTTGCAGTGTCCCTTGCCTTGGGGCGCAACAGCGACAATGTGCTTTTTCGTATTCCTGCACACGCTTTCATCTTTGTGATCCGCGGATCCCCCCTATTCATCCAGTTTTTCCTGATCTATGAGGCCTTCGTTTTGATCCCGAAAATGGGCTGGGACATTAACCTTGGCTTTATCGAAATCACCGTTGAAACCAAATGGCTGACCAAAGCATGGTTAGGTGCTTTAATCACGCTGTTCCTGAATACCGCAGGCTACACGGCGAATATTTTCTATGGTGCCTTGCAATCCATCCCCAAGGGCGACATTGAAGCAGCCCTTGCCATCGGCATGTCTAAACGTCAAATATTCTGGCGCATATCTTTCCCCACCATGCTGCGCCTGGCCTGGCCCAGCTACACGAATGAGGCGATATTCCTGTTCCACGCAACAGCATTGGTATTCTTTTCCAGTTTTCCCGCATGGCGGCAAAAGGGCGATTCTTTGTATTATGCCAGCTATTTCGCCGACAAAACCTTCAACCCGTTCGTACCCTACCCGATCATCGCGGTGTATTTCATAAGCTTCACCTTGTTGATCATTCTGCTGTTTGGCTATGTAAACAGACGGTTGAACAGACATGTTGCATCCAACACTTAAAAGGGGCCCGCAGGCCCCTTTTAGGATTACGCATTCGCAATCATATCAACCACTTCATCCGTGGTCCAAACCGCGTTTGCAATGTATCTGAAGTTGATCAATGCTGCGAGGTATCCGTCACCTTCGGGCAATTTGGCAGCGGCGGTTGCGTCTTTGATCACAGCCACTTCAAAGCCCTGCTCGATCAATTCACGCATGTGGGATTCGGTACACAGGTTTGCAGACATGCCGGCCAATATAACCTGATCCACACCGTTTTTACGTAACTGTAACGCCAGATCATTCGAGTCATTACCGTAAACCTTATGCGGTGATGTTACGATGGTTTTACCGTCTTCGATGTACTTTTTATACTGCGGCATGAAATCGGCACCGGAACCTTCGAAGCCATCCATATTAAGCGGGCCCTTGCGATCGAACATACCGATTTTATGCATCAGTTTTTCCAAAGCACCTTCAAACTTCCAACCGTGATCTGTTGGGTAATAGTAGTGCGGTGAAACTGCGACCGTGATGTCGCGCGCTTTGGCTGCGGCAAACAAGCGATCGATATTTTCAACGGTATTGAGTTCTGTAACATTTTCACCAACAACGCCCCAAGTCACCCCATCAGGGCTTAAAAAATCCACTTGCGGGTCTGTCACGACCAATGCTGCCCGCGACAGGTCCAATATCATATCGCTGGGTGGCAAAGCTGGACTTTCAGGTTCGGCATATGGATTGCTTTGAGCGCTTGCGCTACCTGCACTGCCTGCCAACGCCGCCGCAGCTGCAGTAACAGCCATTCCACCTGTCAGGGCTTGTCGGCGGTTAATTTTGCCATGTTTATGATCTCCACACATATTATGCTCCTTTGATTGTGATTTCATTGCAGCATACTTATCTACTCGATGTGCTTTTCTGTCTTTATATTGTATCATAATTCACATTTATGTATCATTTCATCCAAACATCGGGCATTCACAGCATATGCAGTACGATCATATCCTTGATGAAATGGAAATTGCCGCCGATCCGTTCTCATTATGTGAACTTCACGGCCAATGCTCTTTAGGTTTGGGGCGGTTGTCAGGTGCAACCTTGCATTACATTCTGGCAGGCAACGGCGAATGTAATCTGCGCAACCACCCCAACATTCCACTTTCAAAAGGAACGCTTGTGCTGGTTCCTGCCCATATGTCGCATTCACTACTAAGTTTCGGAGATGCAAAAACCCCCTTACCTGAATGCCACCCCGCGGGATTGAATCTTGCCCATCACATCAGCCGATCCAAAACCGATACAGCTAATCAAAATCTGCTGGCGCTTTGTGGGCACATAAGCATCGGACTAAGAGGCGCGACAGGTTTGGTTGACCTGATCCGGCAGCCAATGCGGGTTCATATTGATCATGGCAGTGCATTGGATACAACACTAAATGCATTGCTTCAGGAATTGGCCGAGCCGAAATTGGGTAGCCGTGCTATCATTCGCACCTTATTGCTGCAATCCATGTTGCACATGTTTCGAGATCGTTTGATTATAAATGACCCCGCATTAACGTGGATGTCTGCAATTGGTGATCCGGTATTATGGAGCAGCCTGAAAGCTATGCTGGATGACCCCGGCCTGCCCCATTCGGTTGAAGCACTGGCAGATCTATCAGGCATGAGTCGATCAGCCTTTGCCAAGAAGTTTTCTGCTGCTTACGGGGACGGCCCGATGAAATTTTTACGGCAGCTTCGGATGAATTTGGCAGCCCAACTATTGCAAGACACCGATTACCCCGTAAAACTTATCGCTGGTAAAACAGGGTTTCAAAGCCGCAGTGCATTTACCCGAACATTCGAGCAAAGATTTGGTCAATCCCCGCGCAGCTTTCGCGCAGAACAAAAAAAGGGCCCGTGACAGGCCCTTTTAACTTAACTGATCAGACCCAGAAGTTGATCCAGTGATGCTTTCGCGTCACCATATAACATGCGGGTATTTTCCTTGAAAAACAACGGGTTTTCAATGCCAGAATAACCTGTTCCCTGACCACGCTTTGACACAATCACGGTTTTAGCTTTCCAGACTTCCAGAACCGGCATACCCGCAATCGGGCTGTTGGGGTCCTCTTGGGCGGCTGGATTCACGATGTCGTTGGATCCGATAATCATAACTACATCGGTTTCAGGGAAATCGTCGTTGATCTCGTCCATTTCCAACACGATGTCATAAGGCACTTTGGCTTCGGCCAGCAACACATTCATGTGGCCGGGTAAGCGCCCTGCAACAGGATGAATGCCGAAGCGCACTTCTTTGCCCTTAGTCCGTAAGCGGCGTGTCAGTTCCGACACTGACTGTTGCGCTTGTGCTACTGCCATACCGTACCCCGGCACGATGATCACAGATGATGCATCTTCCAATTGCGCGGCCACTGTGCCTGCATCGGTTGCCACCATCTCACCCTCGATTTCCATTGCGGGGCCAGTTGATCCGCCAAAACCGCCAAGGATGACGGAAATAAAGCTGCGGTTCATCGCCTTACACATAATGTAGGACAAGATCGCACCGGACGAGCCGACCAAGGCACCTGTAACGATCAACAGATCATTACCCAACAAGAAGCCTGTAGCAGCTGCTGCCCAACCTGAATAGCTGTTCAGCATGGACACCACAACGGGCATATCCGCCCCGCCAATGGCTGCCACCAAATGCGCGCCAATCGCAAGTGCGATGATCAGCATCAGGTATAGCGTCCAACTGCCGGAGTCGCCCATGTACATGGTCAGCAGGATAAAGCTGAGGATAGCACCACCTGCATTCAGCGCATGACGCCCGGGCAATACCAGGGCTTTACCGTCGATTTTACCCGCCAGTTTACCGTATGCAATGATCGAGCCCGTGAACGTGATTGCGCCGATAAAGACACCCAAAAAGATTTCGACCTCATGGATCGCGATCTCGGCACCGACCAACCCGTGGGTGCCGACAATGTCAGAATTCAAACCGATGAACACCGCTGCCAAGCCCACAAAGCTGTGTAAGGCGGCTACTAATTGCGGCATTTCGGTCATTTCCACCCGCTTGGCGACAACTGCGCCCAGAAATGCGCCGACCCCCATCAATGGGATCAGTAACATATATGACCAGCCAGCCACCTGCGGCCCGAATATCGTGGCAAAAACCGCAATGGCCATACCGACAATACCGAACCAAACAGCGCGTTTAGCTTTTTCCTGATTGCTCAACCCGCCCAATGCAAGGATGAACAATACAGATGCAGCGATGTAGGCTGCCGTGACAATTCCTGCGCTCATATCATCACCCTCAAGACTTTTGGAACATTTGCAACATGCGCCGCGTGACCATAAAGCCGCCGACGATGTTGATGGTTGCGATTAAAATACTGACGCCTGCCAGCACAGTGACGATAAATCCGTGGCCCCCGATTTGCAGCAAGGCACCTAAGATTATGATACCCGAAATGGCGTTGGTGATCGCCATAAGCGGTGTATGCAAAGCGTGGCTGACATTCCAAATCACTTGGAAGCCAATGAAACACGACAACACAAAAACAATGAAATGCTGCATGAACGATGCGGGCGCATAGGCCCCGATAAACAGCATCAACAAACCACCGACAATCAGCAGCAAGGTTTGTTGTTTGCCTGCTTTCAGTACAGCGGCGGCCTCTTCTGCTTTAATCTCATCCGCAGTCTTTTCAGGGACTTTCGGTTTCTGTGTTGCAATCGCCTGAATTTTTGGCGGTGGTGGCGGGAATGTGATTTTACCCTTATGGGTGGCCGTAGCCCCGCGAATGACATCATCCTTCATATCATGCTTTAATTTACCGTCCTTCTTGGGCGTCAAATCCGTCATCATATGGCGAATGTTGGTAGAATAAAGTGTAGAGGATTGCGCGGCCATGCGGGCCGGTAAATCAGTGTAACCGATGATGGTGACACCATTGCCTGTTATAATCTTTTCGTCAGCCACGGTCAGATCACAGTTACCGCCGCGTTCGGCCGCCAAATCCACGACTACAGAACCCGGTTTCATCGCCGCAACCATATCTTCCAGCCACAATTTCGGCGCATCACGCCCCGGTATCAGGGCAGTAGTAATCACGATGTCCATATCTGGGGCCAGTTCACGGAATTTTTCCAACTGCTTTTCACGAAATATCGGGCTGGAAGGAGCAGCGTACCCCCCTGTTGTGGCCCCGTCCTGTTGTTCTTCCTCAAACTCCAGAAATACAAACTCGGCGCCCATGCTTTCGATCTGTTCTGCCACTTCGGGGCGCACATCAAAGGCATAAACCATAGCCCCCATAGATTGCGCAGCACCGATGGCCGCCAATCCTGCAACACCTGCACCCACAACCAAAATCTTTGCCGGTGGTACTTTGCCCGCCGCCGTGATTTGCCCGGTAAAGAAACGCCCGAAGCTATTGGCAGCTTCGGTGACCGCGCGGTAGCCCGCAATATTGGCCATCGAACTGAGCGCATCCATTTTTTGTGCACGACTGATGCGTGGCACCATGTCCATTGCAATCACATGCGCACCTTTTTTGTTGGCGGCATCCATCAATTTTTCGTTTTGTGCGGGATAAAAGAACGAGACCAGCGTCTGACCTGTCCGCAAACGTTTTACTTCAATATCTTCAGGCGGGCGTACCTTGGCCACAACATCAGCGGCTTTATATAAAGCGGCGGCTGTTGCGACAATTTTGACGCCCGCGTCTTTATAATCCTGGTCGGAAAAACGCGAGGCATCGCCGGCACCTTTTTCGATCAGGCACTCATAGCCCAGTTTTTGTAATTCAGCGGCAGAAGCGGGCGTCATCGCCACGCGGGTTTCGCCCGGATAGATCTCTTTCGGAGTCCCTATGCGCATGACAACCTCCTTGTTCAAGCGTCGCCGTATCAAAATAGAATCGGCGGATTTATACACAATCATTCAAATTACCACTTGCGGCATTGAACCATCATGCGGCATTCCGACCATAAACACGATTACTTATTCAGTTAATTGAATATGAAGTGTTTCCAACAGGAATTTTCAACGTTACCATGGCAACACATCGCAATGAATGCAACCAAGAACAGAAACGGAAAACACAATGGACTACACATCTTGGGCATATGGCCTGCTTGGCGGCTTAATGATCGGCACAGCGGCCGCAATCTTTCTGCTGGTCAACGGCAGGATCATGGGGGCCAGCGGTATTGCCGGCGGGCTAATCGATGGATCGGGGCGCAGCACATGGGTTGAACGTGTTTTGTTTATTGTCGGTCTAGTTGGTGCCCCTGCACTACTGGGATTGGTTTATAAATTACCCGCAACCAATGCCACAAGCAACATCGGTCTGCTGGTCGTGGCAGGTCTGTTAGTGGGTGTGGGCACACGTCTGGGATCAGGCTGTACCAGTGGTCACGGAGTTTGCGGGATATCACGCCTGTCCGTGCGTTCGATCCTTGCAACATTTGTTTACATCGGTGCGGGTGCCGCGATTATCGTCATCGCTCGTGGCCTTGGGGTTCTGTCATGAAAAACTTGGTAACACTTTTTTGCGGCGCATTATTCGGTCTTGGCCTTGTTGTGTCAGGCATGACCGACACGTTGAAAGTTCAAGGTTTTCTGGATTTCTTTGGTGTGTGGGACGCGACGCTTGTTTTTGTGATGGGTGGTGCCATCATCCCGATGTTCATCGCTTGGCGTATTGCTGCCCTCCGTGAAAAATCCGTGCTGGGTGGTCTAATCCCGCTAACACCGAAAACCGAACTGGATCGTCCATTGATCATCGGTGCCATATTGTTTGGCGCAGGCTGGGGCCTGTCGGGTTTTTGCCCCGGCCCGGCATTTGCATCATCAAGCTTTGGCGGTGTTGGCAGTTTAACTTTCCTAGCCGCGATGCTGGCAGGGATGGTTATTGCCCCGCCAATCATTCGCGCCGCTAAAGCTGCGCCATAACCTCATCCGACAGGTCAACATTGGTGGTGACGGTCTGCACATCGTCATCATCTTCCAAAGCTTCAATCAGTTTCATCAGTTTTTCAGCCCCGACTAGATCCAGCTCTGTTGTGGTTGTCGGTTTCCAAACCAGTTTAGTACTGGACGACTCGCCCAAGGCCGTTTCCAATGCACTTGAAACTTCATGCAAGTCAGTGTCACCGCAGTAGATATCATGGCCGTCTTCGGAACTTTCCACATCGTCGGCACCCGCTTCGATTACATGTTCGAACATCGTGTCCGCATCGGCCGCATCTGCAGGATAAACCACCAATCCTTTGCGTTCGAACATGAACGAAACAGCACCGGTTTCCGCCAAATTTCCACCCGATTTCGTAAATATCGAACGCACGCTGGATGCGGTGCGGTTCCTGTTGTCAGTCATCGCTTCGACAATCACCGCAACCCCCGCAGGGCCGTAGCCTTCATAACGGATTTCATCGTAATTTTCGGCGTCCCCTCCTGTGGCTTTGTTGATCGCGCGATCAATAACATCCTTTGGTACAGAACTAGACTTGGCCTCTTTTACCGCAAGCCGCAGGCGTGGATTTTTTTCGGGATCAGGTTCACCCATTTTGGCCGCAACCGTGATCTCTTTTGCCAGCTTGGAAAACAGCTTGGAACGCAGTTTATCCTGACGCCCCTTGCGATGCTGAATATTTGCCCATTTTGAATGGCCTGCCATGGCGCGAACCCCTTAACTAATCTTGTGTTATCGCTTTATAAGCGGGGGCATGGGGGATATTCAAGCGTAACTTACAAAGGCCACAGATACGGGATAATCAGACTTGCGATAACCCCTACAGACAAGTTTAACGGGATGCCGACACGCAAGAAATCAGTGAATTTATAACCGCCGGGCCCATAAACCATCATGTTGGTCTGATAGCTGATCGGCGTTGCAAAAGTAGCACTGGCAGCGAACATCACCGCAACCACCAACGGGCGTGGATCGACCCCTAAAGAGATTGCAAGGCCTATTGCTACGGGTGTTAAAACAACCGCAACCGCGTGGTTGATAATTTCCGACAGGAACGAGGTCAGCAGATAGATCCCCCAGATGATGAAGAACGGTGGCAGGCCGGAAAGCAGCGGCGCGAACACTTCAACAATCATGTCAATGGCACCCGAAGTTTCCAGCGCCGTTGCCACGGCCAGCATCGCGAAAATCAGTGCCAGCAGGCGACCATCGATAAAGGAAAACGCTTCGTCGCTGTCAATACAACGGGTCACGAACACCGCCGCCATGGCCAGCACCGCCAGCAGCAAAATCGGCGCTACGCCAAAGGCTGCCAGCAACACGATCCCTGCAATTGCAGCAAG